>ERZ833963.1160-NODE-1160-length-33480-cov-13.063276_pt1 | contig 33480 bp, 27 predicted proteins | sample MGYA00519693_ERZ833963 | MGnify/ENA primary metagenome ERZ833963 (study PRJEB31850, sample SAMEA3708748) | human gut metagenome | biome: human gut; feature: human-associated habitat; material: faeces | place: China | collected 2014 ... | reverse complement strand
TTCAGTTTTCAAAGGTCTACCAGCTGATTAAGCGCTTACGCTCATCAGCGACTTAGTTATTTTATCAAGCCGACAAGCTAATGTCAAGAACTTTTTAAAATAATTTTTCTAACAATTTAATGAAAAGATTCATCAAATTGTTAGCTCGTTGCTCTTACGAGTCAACTTAATTATCATAACAAGTTCATAACTCAATGTCAAGAACTTATTTGAAATAATTATTTCAACTTTCAAGCAAATATCTTGCTTATCCGTTGAAGCCGTTGACCTGCCGTGACAACAGGTAATATATTACCGTTTATGGTAAACCAATGCAAGTACTTTTTTCATTTTTTTTTGAAAATGACTAATTTTCTTTTATTTTTTCAATATCCAAGACCTTATCGATCCAATCACTACTATAGAAGTCCTCTTCGTGGGTAACTAGAATCATTGATCCATCATAGTTTTTGAGACCTTTGCGCAAAGCGGCCTTACTTTCATCATCCAAATGGTTAGTAGGCTCATCCATGAATAGAAAGTTAGTGTTATCGAACATCAAATCAGCAATCTTAACCTTAGTTTGTTCACCACCAGATAGAGAACGTAGTGGTGACATGATTTGTTGGTTAGTTAATCCAGTTCTAGCAAGAACACGTCTAACTTCCTTACCGCCTTCTTCAGAATGCTTATCACTAATGTATTGGAATGGTGACTCTAAGTTATTCTTCCAGACTAGATCTTGCTTGAAATAACCTATCTTTACAGTCTCTGAGAATTCAAAGTTACCATCAATTGGTTTAAGGATATTCAACAAGGTCTTAATCAAAGTAGACTTACCGATACCGTTGAATCCTTTAATAACCATTTTTTCTCCACTGACAATAGAGAAATTCAAGGCTTTATCAAAGAGAGCTTTCCCGTCATATCCAACTTTTAGATTATTAACGTCTAACATCATTCGTGAACTAGGTACTTCAACATATGGAAAGGCGAAGCTTGCAGCTGTTTTACTCCCTGGGGGTGTTAAGACATCCATATGAGCTAATTGCTTCTCCCTACTCTTAGCACTCTTAGAACGAGAACCGGCCTTAAACTTTCTAATATAAGCTTTAGTTTTAGAGATCTTTTCTTGTTGCTTGACGTAAGCCTTCATATAAGTTTCTTGATTAGCAGCCTTTTGCTTGAGAGCTTGCTTTAAAGAACCTGTATATTTAGTAATCTTACCGAATTCAAAATCAGCCACACAATTAATGATTCGATCTAAGAAATTGTAATCGTGGGAAATGACGATGAAGGCACCACTAAAGTTGTTCAAATAATCAGCCAACCAATCAATATGGTTAGTATCCAAATAGTTTGTTGGCTCATCCAATAAAATCATATCTGGTTGTTCAAGCAAAATTTTAGCCAAAATAATCTTCGAACGTTGGCCACCACTGAGTTTTGAGACATCGTGATCATAACCGATTGCATCTAGTCCTAAACCAGTCGCAACTTGTTGAATTTTGGTATCTAACTCGTAGAAGTCGTTGGCATCTAAGATTTCTTGAAGTTTTCCAGCTTTTTCAAGATCCTCATCTGTCGGATTATTCATGTAAATCTCGTTTAGCTTATCGCTTGTTTCATACAATTTTGAAAACGCTGTCTTTAAATATTCGTAGATGGTCATCCCTGGTGCCAATCTAGCTTGTTGGTCCAAATAACCAATCGTTAAATGCTTCTTCCAAGTGATTTTTCCTTCATCTGGTTCAATTTGACCAGTTAAAATCTTAATAAAAGTAGACTTACCCACTCCATTTTGACCAATTATTCCTAAATGGTCCTCTTTGTTAACTTGTAGATTAGCAGAATCATATAATTTCTTATCCAAAAACTGCTGACTTAAATCATGTATCTCTAAAACACTCATATTTATCTCCTTTATACATAAGAAAAGACTGAAACTATTGTCCCAGTCTTTATCCAAATTATTCTGACGTTTGATATCTTGTAAAGATTGTATAGTTTTGATTTGTAGTCCCACTGTCAAATGAGAATCCTCTAGCTTCATTCAATGTGTTTAATCTAGTTTCTTCATTATTCAGTTGTTCTTCAGAAAGGCCTAATTGCTTTCTTAGTTTGTTTGATACTCGACGCAATTCTTTAGTTGGGGCCACTTCATATGAAGATCCATTAATCATTGAGCCATATCCTTGAACATGATCAGAGTCGATGTTCTTAGCAGCTCCACGATAATTAAAGAAGACCGACTGCATATCACTAAAACTCAAATTAGTAGTCATTGAACTAGAAATACTATTCAAAACCTTTTGGTAATGCGTAAATGTATTAGCACTAGCAGCGCTCTTAATAATAGCCGTGATAACTTGACGCTGTCTCTTTTGACGACCGTAATCACCTTCAGGGTCTTCATAACGCATTCTAGAGTAATCTAGTGCTTGTTTACCATTTAAATGCATCTTACCCTTCTTGAAATGAGACTCTTTCTCACCGGTATCACCATAAGAGAAACTAAATGGTACATTAACATCTACACCACCAACAGCGTTAACAATCTGCTTAAGTGAGTTAAAATCTACTTTAACATAGTAGTCAATTGGTACATTCAACAACTTCTCTGTTGTCGCCACCGCACTACCTTCATTACCGATGTTGTAAGCTGAATTGATTTTTTGAATCTTTTTGGTGTTATTAGTACTGCTCTTCCAAATTTGAGCCATCGTATCACGTGGAACGGAAACCATTGTCGTTTTGTTAGTCTTAGGATTAACCGTTACAACGATCATCGTATCCGAATTTCCTCGATAATTAGTTTCAGTATCTCTAACCCCATTATCAGTCGTATCAACTCCCAATAAAAGAATTGAAATTGGCTTTTTATCATTGATTCTTGTTGAAACTTTTTTACCATCAATAGCCTTGTAAGTCTTACCCAATGAATTCTGAGCTTGAGCATAAAGTCTAAATCCATAAGCACCCATGACAAAAATCATAACTAAGAATACTAATCCTAGAATCTTAACGAATGGACGTTTGATTTTTCCACCGTTATTAGAAGCTAAGGCACTGTTACGAGATCTTTGCCGATGCTGCCTAGACATATTGTCGTTCTTATTGTTATCCATAATAAACTCCGATTAATTTGCTATCTACATTAAAAACAAATTCTCTCTATATTATAGTAGATAGGATGCAATTATACAGCTTAATTCAATTGAATTAAAATTAAATTTTAAATAGCCGCATTCCTAAATTATAATTTTTTGACACAATCTGTCAATTTTACAAAAAACATTTTAGTTAATTATTAATTAAAACATACTCAAAAATCTATCTCTTTATTTAAGCCTTTTTCTTGTATATTTCATGTATAATTTCTTCCGTAGGAGGATTTGAATAATGTCAGATGCAAGTAATGCAAAGACGTTTAGATGGTGGAATATTGCCCTATTAGGCTTTACCACCGTTTGGGGTCTTAATAATGTCATCAATAACTTTGCCAATCAAGGTTTAGCTGTTGTTACATCATGGATTTTAATCATGGTTCTTTATTTTGTTCCATACACTTTAATGGTGGGACAATTGGGATCCGCTTTTCAAGAGGCTGGTGGAGGAGTTAGTTCTTGGGTTAAAGCTCTTTCTAATAATAAACTGGCCTACTTTGCTGCCTGGACTTACTGGGTAGTACACGTTCCATATCTTGCTCAAAAGCCACAAATCATCATGGTTAGTTTGAGCTGGTTATTCAAGGGAAATGGTTCTTTCATCAAAACTGCTTCACCATTTATCGTACAAGGTGCAAGTTTAATTATCTTCTTGCTCTTCGTTTGGTTAGCTAGTAAAGGAACTGCTACCTTGAATAATCTTGGTAGTATTGCCGGTATTGCAATGTTTGCTATGTCAATGCTATTTATCATCTTAGGTGTCAGTGCTCCATTTATCACTCATGTACAAATTGCTACACCAAACATGACTGATATCCACACATATATACCTAAGTTTGATTTCCAATACTTTACGACGATCTCTATGTTAGTCTTCGCCGTTGGTGGTTCAGAAAAAATTTCACCTTATGTTAATAAAACTAAAAATGCTTCTAAGGAGTTCCCACTCGGTATGATTATCTTAGCCGTGATGGTAGCTGTTTCTGCAATCTTAGGATCATTTGCTATTGGTATGATCGTTAACTCAAATCACATTCCAGCCGATTTGATGGCCAACGGTGCTTACCAAGCTTTCCAATTTTTAGGTAATAGTTTCCACGTTGGTAACTTATTCGTTTGGGCTTTTGCCATTACCAACACAATTGCTTCTGCTGCGGCTCTAGCTATTTCTATCGATGCACCATTACGTATGCTTTTAGGCGATGCTGATAAGAAATACATCCCTAAAGGTCTTTTGAAGAAAAACAAGCGTGGCGTTGCTATCAATGGTTACAAGTTAACTGCAATTTTAGTTTCTATCTTAATCATCGTTCCTGCTCTTGGAATCAATGGAATGAATGATTTATACAACTGGCTATTGAACTTAAACTCAATTGTTATGCCTATGCGTTACCTTTGGGTATTCTTGGCCTACATGATGCTTTGTCGTCAACTAGACAAATTCAAGTCAGATTATATGTTCGTTAAGAATAAATACGTCGGCTTTGGTTTCGGACTATGGGCTTTCTTCTTAACAGCCTTTGCCTGCGTTCTAGGTATGGTGCCTAAGATGAACATGGCAACTGATCCATCATCATGGTGGTTCCAATTAGCACTTAATATCATCACACCAATCGCTTTGATTGCTTTGGGATTGATTTTACCTGCTATCGCTAAACGTACTAATAATGAATTAGATGAAATATAGTCAATATCTACTGCACGGATATTAAAAAGATCCTCTAGGAATTAATCTAGAGGGTCTTTTTTAGTTTGTAGTAGAAGTAGACGTCGAAGTGGAATTACCATTACTGTCAATTTTTAGATCAGGGACATTTCCACCATAACTTCTGATTTCATTCATAATATCGATCAATTTTTGTTTTTGATCTTCCTTATCAGAATCATTGTTCTTGTAAGCATCCTTTACCTTTTGAAGTTGTGAATTATACTGTGGCATCAACTTATCCACCATATTCTGGCGTTTCTTTTCACGTTGTTCTTCAATAGCTTCTTTTTCAGATTCAAATTGGGCTACCTTCTTATTATCTTTAGCAGCTTGGAACATCGCTTGACTCAAATTCAGATCCTTTTGAAGCTGTAAAATCTGCTTGTTAAAATCATTCTTGGCACTTTGTCGTTTAACATTACTATTCAAATAACGAATCTTTTGCAACTCATCTAATTTCTTATTGTACTGTGATTCTTTAATAATTGGATTGTCATTATACTTATCAATCGCCTTTTGAACTTTTCTTTCTCGCTTGAATTCTTCTTTCTTCGTCAAATGATAAATAATTCGATAATCGAGGTTGTACAAACGATTCTCATTCTTATTAGCTTGATTAGTACTGTATTTAGAAAAATCATTATCGATGATATCTTGAATACTTGGCTTTTCAGCTTTGGTATTAACTGACAAGTTGCTGCCACTAACCGTTACAGTACTTGGTTTCTTGAAATCAACATTCTTTTGCTTCATTTCATCAACCAAATACTCACCGACTGATTTAAAAGCTTTCATGGCAAGCTGACGTTCTGAAGCATTCAAACTATCTTCCTTCTTGTCATCACCAGTCCAGTTAGCAATCGTAAAGTCTGGTGTCATCCCTACGAAGTATGAATCGTAATTATCATCAGTTGAACCAGTTTTACCAGCAGTATATTTGTAATTATCCAAAGCAGCATCTTTACCTAGTCCATCACTAATAACTGATTGCATTGTATTGATCATCATATAACTGGCATTTTTAGTATAAACGTCCTTTTTCATATGAGTATTTTGATAAATGTAGCGATCATTGTCATTATCGTAAATGCTGGAAATATTGCTAGGATGAATGAACTGACCACCACGTGAAAACGAACTATACGCTGAAGCCATTTCCGTTGTCGTAACACCATTTCTAAAGGAACCAATTGCTAATCTTGGGTCCAATTTTTGAGTTGGCGACAATCGAGCAAATTCCATTTTGACCATATCATCATAGTAAGTACCCTTAGTATCTTGAGCTGCCAACTTATAAGCGATGGTATTGATTGAGTTTTCTAGTGCGTGACGAACCGTTGTACTACCCGTGTAGCCACTGTACCAGTTATGCACAACTGGATTACCGACAGCCGAATCAATGACTGTACTCTGTGGTAAATATCCTCGTTCAAAAGCAGGTGCATAAGCCACGATTGGTTTAGCCGTTGAACCCGGTTGATGATATCCATTTATCGTTCGATTAAATTGATCTCCATCAGTTGTTCGACCACCGACTACCGCTATAACGTCGCCAGTTTTATTATCTACTACCGTACTAGAAACCTGCGGTGTCAGTTTTCCATTGGCAGTTCGGCCAGTATAAGGAGAATAAACTTGCTTGATCAAGTTTTCCACTTTGTTTTGCACATCCATATCAATCGTCGTCTGAATCGTGTAGCCACCATCCATCAATTGACCGTGAGCACGTTCATATTCTTGTTGATACTTCGTATCGTAGGCTTGACGGTCTGCTGCATTTTTAAAATCATAACGCATCGTGAATCCAGATGACTTCATTAACTCTTCTGTCGCTCCATAGACTGCATAACTCAGAGCATAATTATTGGAGACATCGTTATCATATTTCTTTTCGTTTAGTTTCAATCCCAAAGGCTTTTTACGAGCTGTTTGATAAGTCTTTTTGGAAATCAAACCTCGCTGGTTAAAGATATACAGAATCATATTCCGACGTTTTTTAGTCCGTTCTGGATATTGAACCGGATCATAATACACCGGATTATTGGGAATACCGACTAGCATGGCTATTTTATCAATTGATAAATCATTTTGATCCTCTGAGAAATAGTAATCAGAGGCCGCACTAAAACCATACGATCCGTGTCCCATGTAGACATTGTTAATATAAAACTCCAAGATCTGCGACTTAGTAAATTTCTTTTCTAACTGTTGGGCAATGACCATTTCCTTGAGCTTACGAGTTAAGTTCTGCGACTGATCTTGTAAGATAACGTTCTTAACTAATTGCTGCGTCAGCGTAGATCCACCTTCAGTCCGACGATGCAACAAGGTTGAACCGACTGAACGCATAATCGCATATAGATCAACTCCATGATGAATGTAGAAACGTTGATCTTCGACATCCACCAATCCTTTACTGATCTTAGTGTTAATCTTATTGATTGGTGTGTAATCTGAACTTGATTGGGCTAATTTTTTTATCACTTTACCGTTACGATCATATATAACGGTTGAATTACGGGGATGAAAATCAGATTTTTTTAAACCTTGACTATAAGAATAACCATCAGCAATCGTATTCTTGATTTCATAACCATATTTCCACCAAAAAGCTCCGATACTTAAAACAATTAATAAAACTAACGTCAAAAGAATCCAGGGCCATTTTTTTCTTTTCTTGATTAATTTATGTTCCATTTTTTTCTTACGCATGATTACCCCTAATTAACAAAGAATGTCGTTCCTGAAGAAACTTGTGACATCAAATCGGATAAATCTGATGAACTAATTTGCATACCGTTGTTATAACTAGTTGACCCGGCATAAATGAAACCAATTGTTGAATTATCACCAAAGTAAATTGAACTAGTCAAAGCTGAATTATTCTTGAACCAGAAGACGGGTGTAGCTGAATTAAAGTCTGTCGTCGTATTGTCTGGGTCAGTTAAGCCCATTGAAGTTAATTCACTGATGCTTGCATTACTAATATATTGTCCAAAGTCACTACTATCACTATCAGTAACAATAGCATCAGAACTATTAGCATCCACAAGTTTTTTAACCGTATATTTACCAGAACTTACCTTGGAACTAATAACATTGATATAACCATCTTCAGCAACATATTTGCCAGAGACTCTCGTCATCAAAGCTAAAGTATTCTTATTAGAATTATAATAAAGCACATTCTTACTAGTAATATCAGCTTGATCCAATGCATCTGAAGCTCCACTAGTTGAATTCATGCTTGAAACGATATCGACACTAGCTGGCGTGTACTTTTCTGTCAGAGGTGAATTTTTCAAAGCTTCCAACTCTTCCTTAGCGGCAGCTACTCTAGAACTCTCACCTTTATTGTTGGCAAAATAATTATCCATTTGATTAACGGCTTGAGTCCAGTGATTCTTGGATGTTTTATTCTTGATCAATTTGTAATAAGTGTTAACCATTGAAATTTTCTTAAAACTCAAACTACTCTTATCGGAATTAAAGCTATCCCACGTTTTACTCAAATACTTATCAGCATCTTGGGTTTGTTCATACCAAATTTGAATCGTATCAAGTTTGTTACGTAATTTTTGATAAACGTCTTGGTTCTTTTCTTTTAACAATTTTTTATCTAAATCATTAATCTTAGTTTCAGTAACATCATCTTTATAATGACTCTTACCGTCATAAAAAGAATTAACTTCTTTGGAACGGTCTTTTCTAGCCTGAATATAAGCTTCGAGTTCTTGATACTTCTTCTCATTACTAGGAGTAATCACGATACCGTCGCTGACATCAATTAATTTACCAATGAAATCTAAAGTCTTATAATTCAAATCAGTTTTGAGAACTTCTAATTCTTTATCTTGATACTGACTAGATATTTTAGACGTGACAACAGCATTAACGACACCTCTTGAAAGCATGACAAAGAAAATGACTGCAGTGATTACACCGACAATCCCGGCACCCATCAATAAATATCGCTCAGATTTAGTTTTAGTCTTTAAATCTTTCTTATCTTTCATGATTTTCCCCAAATATCTAGTTCATCTTGTTATTATATATAGTAAATTATCCTGCAAATAAAGGGTGGAAATTTTGAAAAAATTAAACAAAAAATATATAAAATGGATTGTTATTTTCCTACTATTAATCGCCATTATTTTCTCATACGCCCTTAATTTAGGAAAAATCAAAGATAAAACAATCAATGGCATCTCAAGTTTAACCATTCCGTTCTCTTTGATTGTTAATCCTAACAATATCGACGAAGACATCGCACCCAAAGCCATCTCATTAAAAGCTGATTTGAATAATTCTAAAACAGAAGCTTTGAATCTAATCAGTTCTATCAATGATGACTATGATAATACAAAACAACTGTCGTTTTTATCCAATGACCAAGAAGAATCTTTATTAAAGAAGGTTCATCAAAAATCACACCGTTATATCGGTAAAATGACCTTGCTAAACTTTGGTAAAGACGCTCATGGAAAATATATTACTATCAGTTGTAACCGTTATGACGATACAAAGAATATCGTTAGCTATCGTTATCGCCTTTATTACAAGGGGGATAATATTACTTCAGCCAAATATCTCAATACCAAGTCTAACAAATATCCACCAAAATACATCTTTAAAGACGTTGAACTAGGCAAATTTGGTACAACTGAAGCGGATGCCTTTATGCAACGATTAAAGACAGCCATCATCAATTCTAATTTAACTGCTACCAATGCCAACGAACCTGGTAATTTCAATCAGATCTCAATTAACCTAGGTTTGAATCCAGACAAGAGCAACGTTGGTCTGTATACCTTGGCTAAAAATTCTAATTCGCGGGTCAGCAATTCTAGTATCGTCGGTTATCAAGTTTCCGATCTCCCTCGCTACACTAGAATTTATATTAAACAGTTAAATAAAGATAATAGTTATTACTATACGTTAACTTTCAGCCGTAATAGTGGACGTTTTATCAACTTGCAACGTGGTATCATTTCAACCGATTCTAAAAACCAATAAAATAAGCCTAATCAGAATTTGTTCTGACTGGGCTTATTTTATTTCTTCTTTTCATTATTGAGCAAAATTCCATCAATAATATCTTGTAAACTCACCTGTGACATGCTTTCTTCAGCATCGTTTTGTACCTTTTGATAAACCTCTCTTAAAGTATCTTGAATATTACCACCAACGATACATTTAGGATTAGTTTTTTCATCAACGTGGAGTAAGTTTTGATTATCTTCAATAGCTCGATAAACATCCAACAACGTTATCTCAGAAGCTTTCTTAGACAATTTTGGAGCAACTTTTCCAGGTGCGCTCTGTAACAATCCAGCTTTTTTCAATCTCGACATCATACGTCGCACTAAACTGGGATTGGACTCGATACTACTGGCGATTGCTGCACTTGAAAGATCACCATCTTTACAAATATCAACGTATGCCAAAATATGCACGCCATCACTCAATTTACTGGAAAACTTCAATATCATCACTCCTTCACACTTCTTAATATCATAAGGTATAAGGCGGGTCTTTGACAAACATTATTTACCAACAATTGTTTCGAGTGCTTCTGACAATGGTGTCAATTCTCTACCTAAAACTTCTGGCAAGTCATTTGTATCTTCCGTCAAATTACCTTGAGTAATCAAATCTTGAATGGAAAGAATCACTTGAATCGTTCCTTCATCCATCCCAGATTTTTGCAATGCTTGACTATATTCCACATCGCTTAATTTCGTAGCTTTAACTTTTAATGCATCGGCCAAATCTTGATAAGTTCGACTCTTTCCCGCAAATTCATAAACTTTCTTAGGATTATTTTGAGTCAATACTAAAGCAGCAGCTTCTGAATATTCTGATTCCAAAGCCCAACCGACTTTACCATCAGCTGAGTATACTAGTCCCTGTGTTGCAGCATTCTTTAACGAATCGGCTTCATTTTCCAAATACCAGTTATTACGTAAAAATGAATAATCAATTCCTGATTCTTTGATCAATTTCTCTGTCACTTGATGATCACTTGCCAAAGGAGCCGTAGCTGTATCAGCATGTGGAAAACTAGTATAGGCAATATACTTAACTCCAGCATTCTTAGCAGCCGTAACGACATTTTCATGTTGAGTAGCACGGGCAACTTTTCCACCAGGTTGTGATGAAATGAAGAGTAATTTATCGATACCTTGAAGCGATTCAGTCAATCTTTCCACATCGTTATAGTCACCTAAACGTACTTTCACACCTTCAGGTACGGTTGCTTGTGCCTTTTGAATGTTACGAGCCAAAGCTACTATATCTGTAGCAGGAACTAATTCAACTAATTTTTTGAGCGCATTTTGACCAAAATGACCAGTTGCACCTGTGATTGCATATTTTGCCATAAAAATCCTTCTTCCATAAACGTTTAATTTAATTGTTACTTTATTATTAACTTGTATTTATTATATTAACACGTTTACTTTTGAAAGCAAGAATTTAGAATTTTTACACACAATGACAAAAAAGCCACTAAGCATTATGCCTAGTGACTCAAATTTTTATAATTAGTTTTTCCAAACATCATTTACTTCAATAGTTTGTTCACGATCAGGACCAACTGAAACAGTAGCGTATTCAACGCCTAATTGGTCTTTAATGAAGTCAAGATAATCTCTAGCTTGTTGTGGCAAATCGTTGAGGCTCTTAGCTTGAGTCATATCTTCAGTCCAACCTTTGAAGGTCTTGTAAACTGGTTTGCACTTAGCTAGGACATTTAAGTTAGCGGGATATTCATCAATAATCTTGCCATTTAAGTCATAGCCTGTGCAGACTTTGATTTCATCTAAGCCAGTCAAAACATCCAAACAGTTCAATGACAAGTGTGTTACACCAGCCACGTTACATGAATGCTTCAAAACAACCAAATCAATCCAGCCAACACGACGAGGACGATGTGTAACAGTTCCATATTCATGACCTGCTTCACGCAAGAAGTCACCCGTATCGTTTAATTGTTCAGTAGGAAATGGTCCAGCGCCGACACGTGAAGTATAAGCTTTAACGACCCCAATCACGTTATCAATCAATGGAGCACCAACACCAGCACCAGTAGTTACACCACCAGCAGGATTTGAAGAAGTAACATAAGGATAAGTACCATGGTCGATATCAAGCATGATTCCTTGTGCACCTTCAAATAGAACATTTTTGCCATTTTTTAGTTCTTTGTTCAAATAGGCAGAAGTATCAATGACACGATCCTTTAAGTCTTGACCGATTTGGTAATATTTTTCAAAAATATCATCAAACTTCATTGGTTCAGCACCGTAAATCTTAGTAAACAATGCATTCTTTTGTTCAAGATTTTGTGTCAACAATTCTTTGAATAAATCTTTATCAAGAATATCAGCCATTCTAATACCAACACGTGAAGCTTTGTCAGTATAAGCAGGGCCAATTCCTCGGTTAGTTGTACCAACTTTAGAATCACCCTTAGCTTGTTCTTGCAACTTATCTAATTGAATGTGATAAGGCAAAATCAATTGAGCGCGGTTAGAAATCTTCAAATTAGTTGTATCTACTCCTTGTTCGTGGAGACGATTCAATTCTTCTTGAAGTGATTCGAGGTTTAAAACAACCCCATTTCCAATAACACTAGTTTTATCTGAATACAAAATACCTGAGGGAACAGATCTTAATTTGTAAACGTTGTTATCGATATTCAAAGTGTGGCCGGCATTATCTCCACCTTGGTAACGTGCAATAATATTAGCTTCACCACTGAAATAATCGGTAATCTTACCTTTACCTTCATCGCCCCATTGGGTACCTACTACAACAACTGTCGTCATTTCTTCTACACCTACACTATTTAATTTTCTGGAATATTCGCTATCGATGAAAACTTATTATAAGATTTCACGAACAATAACTTGGCCGTTCCACGTGGACCTGAACGGTTCTTACTGATGATTACTTCAACTTCACCGACATCTTGATCTTCAGGTTCTTCCTCATTATTGTCATCCCCATCTTCATCACGATAATAATCATCACGATAAAGAAAGGCAACGATATCCGCATCCTGTTCAATTGAACCAGATTCACGGATATCTGACAACATCGGTCTTTTGTCCTGACGAGCTTCGACACCACGGGAAAGCTGTGATAATGCGATTACTGGCACATGAAGTTCTTTCGCTAATTTTTTCAAATTACGTGAAATAACTGAAACTTCTTGTTGTCGATTTTCTTGACCAGTTCCTTCGATTAATTGCAAATAATCGATAACTACTAAGTCCAAATGTCCACTTTCTTTCAAAAGTCGACGACATTTAGATCTAATTTCTGCCATCTTGATACCAGGAGTGTCATCAATGTAAATATTAGTCCGAGATAAACTTCCCATGGCTACTACTAAACTATTCCATTGATTCTCGTCCAATTTACCCGTTCTCAGAGCGTTTGCGTCGATACTACCCTCAGAACATAGCATACGGTTAACTAACGACTCAGCACTCATTTCTAGTGAGAACATCGCTACCGTAGCATTGGACTTAGTAGCTGCATTTTGAGCTACATTTAAAACAAAGGCTGTTTTACCAACACCAGGACGAGCAGCTAGAATGATCAATTCATCTTTATGCAAACCAGTCGTCATCGCATCAAGATCCTTGTAGCCGGTGGAAAGCCCGGTAACATCACTATCTTGATCATACAATTTATCGATTTCTTCAAAAGAAGCCTTAACGACATCTGAAATACGACGGAACCCTTTATGATTTCGATTCTCAGACACGTCCATGATTTCTCTTTCGGATTGGTCGATGATACTGTCGATATCTTCATCTTCATCAAAACTACGTTGAACGATACCAGTCGCAGCATTGATCAAACGTCTCAAAGTTGATTTATTCTTAACGATTTTGGCGTAATAAGTTGTATTAGCAGCCGTTGGTACAGCATTAGCCAATTCAGCTAAATAACTAACACCACCAATATCTTCGATTTGATTTGCTCGATCCAATTCATTTTGAACCGTCACGACATCGACCGGTTCTTCAGCATCGTTTAAATTCATCATCGCTTGAAATACTAATTGATTGGCGTGTTGATAAAAATCATCGGCTTCAACGTATTCCATCGCTTCAATTAAAGCATCTTGACTTAGAAAAACCGCTCCTAATACGGCTTGCTCAGCATCCTTATCATTGGGCGGTATTCTTGAAGTTATATCATTATTCATTTATATCCTACTTCTTTTCAGCAACGTGAACTCTGATGGTAGCTTCGACACCTTCAAACAACTTCACCGGTACATTGATGTAGCCCAGTGATTTAACGCCATCGGAAAGTACCATCTTGTGCTTATCAACTTTGAGTCCATATTGTTTATTTAATTCTTCAGCAATCTTCTTGGTTGTTACTGAACCAAAGAGACGACCATCAGTTCCAGCTTTAGCCAAAATTTCAACAACTGTCTTGTCATCTTCAATTTGGACTTTGATTTTTTTAGCTTCTTCTTTTTCAGCTTCGTAATCTTTAGCTTCACGATTTTGTTCGGCCTTTAATTTAGCAACGTTTTGTTTAGTAGCTTCGATAGCCTTTTTATTTTTAATCAAAAAGTTTTGGGCATAGCCGTCAGCGACATTTTTTAGTTCACCCCTTTTACCTTTACCTCTTACATCTTCTAGGAAAATAACTTTCATTCTTAGTCCTCCTCTATTTCTTCTCCGAATCAGTCAAAACTGCAACTAATTGTTCCTTGGCTTCTTCTACTGTGGCGTCTGAAATTTGTGTTGCGGCATCAGACAAGTGTCCACCACCACCAAGTTTTTCCATAATAACTTGTACATTAACATTTCCCAAACTTCTAGCCGAAATCCCTACTCGACCATCAGGACGTTTGCTAATAACAAATGATGCTTCAACATTATCTAATGACAACAACGTATCAGCAGCTTGAGCTACGATGACAGGATCATAAGTCTTGTCCTCTTCACCGAAACATACTGCCATATTACCATTGACCATCGTAATTGTTTCAATCAAATGACTCTTCTGAATATATGAATCAACATTCTCTTTCAAAACATTTTGGATGACAGCTTCGTCAGCACCCACAGAGCGTAAGTAACTAGCAGCATCAAAGGTTCTCGTACCAGTTCTAAGTGAGAATGACTTCGTATCGACGGTAATCCCAGCCAACAAAGCTGTAGCTTCGATTTTCTCGATAGCTTTCTTATTCTTAGGTTGGTATTCAAGCATTTCAGTGATCAATTCACTAGTTGATGAAGCATATGGTTCGATGTAGATCAACATTGGATTCTCTGGGAATTCTTCACCACGTCTATGGTGATCGATGACAACAACTTTATTATTATCGCCGTCAATTAAATTAGGATTGATAGAAATGCTTTGCTTAGAATGGTCGACCATCACGATTAAAGTCTTTGGTGTCTTCATTGAAACTGACTCATCTGGTGAAATGATATCTTTTTGAATGTCTGGCTCTTCTTTAGCCATTGCCAAAAGTCGGCTGACATCAGAATGCAAAGTATTAGGATTGATAACGATTTTACATGGCGTGTTATTCATCAATGAAATCCGTCTAATACCTAAAGATGATCCTAAAACATCCATGTCGGGATGTGAGTGACCCATAACGATAACTTGATCGCTATCTTTCAATAATTCTTGCAAGGCTTCACTGATCATTCTAGCCCGGACACGAGTTCTCTTTTCCATTGGGTCAGTATTACCACCATAGAAACGAGCCTTTTCGCCAATTTCCTTAACGACAACTTGATCGCCTCCACGACCTAGTGCCAAGTTAAGATTCTTTTGCGCTTCAGTATTTAGTTTATCCAAATCATCAACACCGTAAGAAAAGCCCATGCTCAAAGTCAAAGGTACATTTTGTTGCGAAGTATATTCACGAATCGTATCAAGAATTTTAAAACCATTTTTCTCCATTGTAAAGATTTTACCTGTGTAAGCCATAATGAAGAAATGATCATCATCAATTCGTTTCAAGAACATTTGTTGATCAAAGGCCCAATTCGACAATTCATTCGTGACATAGTTGTCCAAATTAGAAATATCCCGATCACTCATTGATTGAGTAATTTCAGCATAATTATCCAAATAGACTTGACCAATGACCGAACGGTTATCTTCATATCTTTTTTCAATTTTAGAGTAATGCGTAATATCAAACAAATAGATTACTTTTAGTTCTGGTTGAATTTGAACCAAGAAATCTTTGTCATCAATTTGAATGGTACGACTATCTGCATGACCTACATCATCGACTAAATTAGATAATTGAGCCGATATATCAGCAATAGTCATACTATTAGATGGATTAAAGCCTGTCTTTTCGACAAAGTAAGGATTTACCCATTGAATTTGTTTATCAGTATCGTATAAAAGTATGCCTAAAGGATACTCAACGAAACTGTTGTCTGTTCCCCGATCAATTCGATATTGCAAATTGTTAGTATATTTACCCGCTTTTTCACCTAATAAAAGGAAGAGATAAACAAATAAAATCAACGAAATAATCACCAAAATAGCTTGGATATATCCGGCAATAGAACCGTGAATCAAGCCGACGATTAAAATCGAAAACAACATCACAATCAAAGAGATCGCTGTTAATTGAGTTGAATGATCAACTCGAGAAAGGAAGAATTTCAGATTAGCTTTTATCTTTTTCATAAATATCCCCTCTTAGATATACCCTTTAATTTTATCACAGCCGACTTCTTCTTTCTTCTATATATTACACCGAAAATCAAGTCATAAAATCATTAGCTTTTGGAAACAAAAACACCAGAATTTCTGACATAATTTGAGAATCCTGATGTTGATTATTTATTCGTCATCTTTGATGGTTTTTACATGCATTCTTTCATAAAGAGCCATAAAAATTGTGAAAAAAACTGTGAAAAACAAAGCTGAGATTATTTCTTTAAAACTGAATAGGATCTTAAAAAAGCCTTCATTAAAATAGAATAAAGAGTGCACTATCCAAAAGGTTACAAATTCAAGTGGTGCTAATCTGACCCAACTGTGTTGCAGTCCTTTAACAAACTCTTTTTTATCCTCTGGACTGACTTCTTTTACAAGGAGTCTTTTCTTTAGCCATAGATGAGAAAAAGTGCACCAATAGCTTGAACAAAAGTAGCTAAGTAAAATAAAGTTTCAAAATCTGCAGCTTAATTATTGGATGCATAAACACTGATTCCAAAGCCAAATACTAATTCAAAGACAAACAAAACAAATACTGTTTTCGTAGCAAAAATTCCAACTTCTTTTTGGATTCTCTCATCCACGAAGAGATTTTTTCCAATGAACTATTTGATGAGTTTCTTATCTAGTTTTTTCATGCGTTCCATTCCCTTAATTTTAGGTATACTTTAACTTTCTTCTTTATCTATCCAAAACAACGTATTTAAATTTGCGTCTAATTCCCAGGCCAATTTCAAACATAAATCCAACGATGGGTTGTACTTATCATTCTCAATTAAATTGATTGTCTGACGAGCTACACCGACTTTTTCCGCCAGTGCCATTTGTGATAATTTCTTAGCACGGCGATATTCACGAACGTGATTCATAACTATACCTTTTTTCTTTCAAAAAAATGTCATATATATTTTACATTTACAGTATACAGTCTGGTTATTTATTTTGTCAAATATATATGACAAAATCTGGTAAGCGATATCATCGATACCATTGACTATTCATCTTAAGGAATATAAAAAAACATCTTTTAAATTGAGATTCCTCTCTTTCTAAAAAGATGCTTAATGCGTTTACAAATAGATGTGCAATTTACCTATGGTCGTGGAATAATGCACTCTGAGCGACAAAGCCAAAATAATGGTTCGCAAGATGACACGAGGTCACTTGCATAATGCGCTCTAAGCGGCAAAGCCGCAAAGAGCGCATAAAAAAAAGACCACCATTAAAGTGATCTTTAATTAATTGTGAAGAATTAGTCTTCAGCAACGAATGGTAATAGAGCCATGATTCTTGCTCTCTTGATAGCTACAGTAAGCTTACGTTGGTTCTTAGCACTTGTACCTGTAACACGTCTTGGCAAAATCTTACCACGTTCTGAGATAAATCTCTTAAGTAATTCTGTATCTTTATAATCGATGTATTCGATGTGGTTAGCAGCGATGAAGTCAACTTTACGTCTTCTACGTCCGCCTCTTCTTTGTTGGGCCATTATAGATTGCTCCCTTCTATATTAAAATGGTAAATCATCATCAGAAATGTCAATCGGTTTGCTGTTGTTAGCAAAAGGATCGCCACTATTATTGTTAGAATTGTTAGATTGATTATTGTTATTAGAATTGTTGTTACTATTATCGAAATTGCCGTTGCCAGCGTTATTTCCATAATTGTTGTTATTATTATTTCCAAATGGAGACTGATTTGATTGATTATTGTTATTATAGCTAGGTGCTTGATTGGAATTGTTACCGGCGTTTCTCTTTTCACTTTCGGCACGAGACTCTAACAAGGAGAAGTTTTCTACAACTACTTCTGTTACATATACTCGTTGTCCTTGTTGGTTTTCATAGTTACGTGTTTGAAGACGTCCATCAATACCTACAAGAGAACCTTTATTAGTGAAATTAGAAAAATTCTCGGCAGCTTTTCTCCAAATGACACAATTGATAAAATCGGCTTCACGTTCACCTTGAGAATTAGTAAATTGTCTGTTTACAGCAACTGTAAAACTGGCAACCGCTGCTCCATTAGCAGTGTATCTTAATTCTGGATCACGTGTCAGGCGTCCAACTAAAACTACTCGATTAATCATTTATCTGCCTCCTTAAATTGTTTCACGTGAAACAAGATTAGTCTTCGCGTCTAACGATCATGTGACGAAGAATGTTATCTTCGATCTTTGAAAGACGGTCGAATTCGTTAATTGCTTCATCGTTTTCAGCATCTACATTGATAATGTGGTAGATACCTTCTTTATAATTAGCAATTTCATATGCTAAACGTTTCTTTTCCCAGTCTTTTGAGTCGATTACTTTGGCGCCGTTGTCAGTAATGATCTTATCGAAACGATCGATCAATGCCTTCTTTGCGTCTTCTTCCATATCAGGTTTAATGATATATGTGATTTCGTAATGTGCTTCAGCCATGACTGTACACCTCCTTATGGTCTAATGGTTCTTTCTTTTTGAAAGAACAAGGAGCATAAATTAACTACATTTTATACTCACGAAGTATAAGTTTATCATAAACTTTCTAGAATTACTAGAACTAAAAATAAAAAAATCGTTTCTGCCTGACACGCATCCCTGTTTGGATACATTATCAAATTACGCAGAAACGATTATTTATTAATCTTCTTTATTTTCAGTAATTTCATTTGCTGATTCATCTGTATCTTCATCATTTGAATTCGATTCATCTTCAGCAATTTTTGTCATTGTTGAAACGATTGAATCATCATCAACCTTGATCAATCTGACACCCAATGTTGCACGACCAGTTTGAGAAACGCTTTGAACTTCAAAACGAATCATGACACCTTTGTCCGTGATCAACATGATATCTTCATCACCATTGACGACCATCAATCCAGCAATTGGACCATTCTTTTCAGTGACGTTGGCAGTCTTGATACCTTTACCACCACGTCCTTTGACTGGATACTCTTCAACAGAAGTTCTCTTACCATAACCTTTTTCTGAGATAGTTAGAACTTCTTGACCAGCTTCAGCGATTGAAGAACCAATAACGTAATCTTCATCACGAAGTTTAATACCACGAACACCAGCAGCGGTTCTTCCCATTGGACGAACGTCGCTTTCTTTGAATGTCACAGCATAACCCTTGTGAGTACCAATAACGATAACTTTGTCACCATTAGTTAAGAAGACATTAGTTAATTCATCTTCGTCTTTTAGAGTAATAGCACGAAGACCAGAATGTCTGATATTGGCAAAATCAGTTACAGGTGTACGTTTAACAGTTCCTTGTTTAGTAACGAAGAACAAGAATGATTTCTCTGGATCAATATCTTTGTCAACATTGATTACGGTTTGAATCTTCTCACCCTTTTCGATATTCAACAAGTTGATAACTGGAATACCCTTAGCAGTCCGTCCGTATTCAGGAACTTCATAACCCTTGATACGGTAAACTTTACCAGCATTAGTGAAGAATAATAGACGATCATGAGTTGATGTATAAATCATTTGTTCAATGAAATCATCATCGTGAACACCCATTCCTTGAACACCACGGCCACCACGATTTTGAACACGGAATTCATCCGCCGACAAACGTTTGATGTAACCATTGTGTGTCAAAACAACCAAGATGTTTTCTTCTTCAATCAAATCTTCATCTTCGATATTGGCAACTTCACTAGCACGGATCTCAGTTCTTCTGTCATCCCCGAATTTTTCTTGAATTTCAAGCAATTCGTCATAGATGATCTTATCAACACGTTCAGGTGTAGCCAAAATATCTTTGTAGTCAGCAATCTTAGTTAACAAGTCTTGATATTCAGCTTCGACTTTGTCACGTTCCAAACCTGTCAAACGAACCAAACGCATATCTAGGATAGCTTGTGATTGTTTGTCAGATAGTTTGAAACTGTCCATCAAAGTTTGCTTAGCAATCGCTGAAGTTTGTGAACCACGAATTATTTTGATGATTTCATCAATGTGATCCAAAGCAATTCTTAAACCTTCTAGAATGTGAGCACGAGCTTGAGCACGTCTTAATTCATATTCAGTTCTTCTTCTAATAACAACTTCTTGGTGCTTCAAGTATTCAACCAAAACGCCTTTTAGTGAGAAGACCTTAGGTGTCTTACCAACGATAGCAACCATGTTGATACCATAAGAAATTTGAAGTTGTGTCAACTTATAAAGATTGTTCAAAACAACGGATGCACTCATATCACGACGAAGATCGATAACGATACGCATACCTTCACGGTCAGATTCATCGTTTAGATCAGTGATTCCTTCAATCTTCTTTTCACGTGCTAAATCAGCAATTCTTTCAACCAACTTAGCCTTGTTGACCATGTATGGAAGTTCAGTCACGATGATTTGTTCAGCACCGCTCTTCTTCGTTACAATATCAACTTTAGCACGCAAGATAATTGTCCCACGGCCATGTTCATAAGCTTTTCTGATACCAGAACGACCCATGATGATACCACCAGTTGGGAAGTCTGGTCCGGGGATTGCTTTCATCAAGTCAGCGACTGTTGCATCTTTATTTCTCATCAAAATATGCAAGGCATCGATAACTTCTTTTAAGTTGTGTGATGGGATATTAGTTGTCATACCAACGGCGATACCAGTAGCTCCGTTAACCAAAAGATTAGGGAATCTAGCTGGTAAAACAGTTGGTTCTTTTTCTTCACCATCGTAGTTAGGAATAAGGTCAACAGTATCTTTGTTGATATCACGCAACATTTCAACTGCCATCTTACTCATTCTAGCTTCGGTATAACGCATAGCAGCAGGTGGATCACCATCGATTGAACCAAAGTTTCCGTGTCCATCAACTAGTGGATAACGATAACTGAAATCCTGCGCCATTCTAACCATTGATTCATAAATAGCGGAGTCCCCGTGGGGGTGATACTTACCCATGATGTCACCAACGAAACGAGCACTCTTCTTGTATGGTTTATCAGGTGTAACACCTAATTCATTCATACCATAAAGAATACGACGATGAACTGGTTTGAGGCCATCACGAACGTCTGGTAGCGCACGTGACACGATAACACTAGCAGCGTAGTCAACGAAGGAATTCTTCATGACTTCTGTCAAGTTAACATTTTCTATTCTATGATCTGCCATTAAATTGCCATCCTCCTTAATAATCTACTTCTGCATAACGTGCATTTGCTTCAATGAATTCTCTTCTAGGTTCAACTTTATCACCCATCAACATTGAGAAAATCTTGTTAGCTTCAATTGCATCATCCAAGTTAACACGGTCCAATCTTCTCTTTTCTGGGTCCATAGTTGTTTCCCACAATTGATCAGCATCCATTTCACCAAGACCCTTGTAACGTTGAATCTTTGGTTCTGGCTTTGGTGGCAATTGTTCAACGAAGTCATCTTTTTCTTTATCAGTATCAAAGTATCTCATCATCTTACCTTGACGAACTTGATACAAAGGTGGCTTGGCGATATAAACGTATCCTGCATCAACGACCGGACGCATGTATCTGTAAAGCAATGTTAACAACAAGGTTCTAATGTGAGCACCATCGACATCGGCATCGGTCATGATGATAACTTTGTGATATCTAGCTTTAGAAATATCGAAATCTTCTCCAAAACCAGTACCCATAGCTGTAAAGAGGGTTCTGATTTCTTCGTTAGCTAGAATCTTGTCCATTGAGGCTTTTTCAACGTTCAAAATCTTACCTCTAATTGGCAAAATAGCTTGAGTCAAACGTGAACGACCAGTCTTAGCAGAACCACCGGCTGAGTCACCCTCGACAATAAATAATTCTGAAATTTCTGGATCTTTACTTGAGTTATCAGCTAATTTACCAGGAAGATTACTGATTTCTAGACCGTTTTGCTTTCTAGTTACTTCACGAGCTCTCTTAGCGGCTAAACGTGCTTTAGTAGCAAGTGAACCTTTTTCAACAATCTTCTTTGCAATATCAGGATTTTCCATCAAGAATTTAGAGAAGTGTTCACTGAAAAGACGATCAGTAATAGTTCTAGCATCGGAATTTCCTAATTTTGTCTTAGTTTGACCTTCAAATTGTGGATCTGGGTGTTTGATAGAAACAACGGCTGTCATTCCTTCACGAACATCTTCACCGGACAATTTTTCAGTATCTTTCAATAGTTTATTTTTGTGAGCGTAATCGTTAATAACACGTGTCAAAGCAGTCTTGAAACCAACTTCGTGAGTACCACCTTCATAGGTGTGAATGTTATTAGCGAAAGTCATCAAATTAGTATGGAATTCGTCTGTATATTGCAAGGAAACTTCAACCGTAATTCCGTCTTGAACACCTTCAAGATAGATTGGTTGGTCAAATAGAACATCTTTTTCCTTATCCAAATATTCAACGTAACTTCTAATTCCACCTTCATAGTGGAAAACTAATTTTTCAGCTGTATCGGCTCTTTTATCGGTAAATGTAAGTTTTAATCCTTTATTTAAGAAAGCCAATTCACGAATTCTAGTTGTTAAAACTTTGTCATCGTAAACGGTTGTTTCCGTAAAGATATCTGGATCAGGTACGAAATGGACACGAGTTCCGTGATCGAATTCACCGGCATCACCTAAGACATGCATTGAATGCTTAACTTTTCCACGTTCAAAATCGATTCCGTAACGTTTACCACCACGGACAACTTGAACATCTAATTCACTACTCAAAGCATTAACTACGGAAGCACCAACACCGTGCAAACCACCAGAAACCTTATATCCGCCACCGCCGAATTTACCACCGGCATGCAAGATAGTATAAACAGTTTCTAGGGCAGGTTTTCCAGTCTTCTTTTGAATATCGACAGGAATACCACGACCATCATCAGTTACGGTAATGGAATTATCTGGTTCAACAGTCACTTCGATTTTTGTAGCAAAACCAGCTAAAGCTTCATCAATACCATTATCAATAATTTCCCAAACAAGATGGTGTAAACCTTGTTTACTAGTCGACCCAATATACATACCGGGACGTTTACGAACAGCCTCTAGTCCTTCAAGAACTTGAATTTGACTCGCGTCGTATTCTTCGACTTGTTCTTCTCTTTTTTCTAGCTCAGCTTTTCTGTCTTCAGCCATTAAATCTCCTCCTGTTGAACTTTGCCATTATTAATATTTAAAATATTAGGATTTTTAACTAATTCTGGATCGACATCATCAATTGAAGTCGTCGTAATGAAAGTTTGAATACCCTCTTTAATTGACGACAACAAATGCGTCTGTCTCTTATGATCTAATTCGGATAAGACATCATCCAATAACAAAATTGGATAATCCCCTACCTGATCTTTAATTAACTCAACTTCGGCTAATTTCAAACTCAACGCAACTGAACGCTGTTGACCTTGAGAACCGAAATCTTGGACATTTTTTTCATTGACTAAGAATTTAATATCATCACGGTGTGGGCCAAATAAGGTTACACCACGTTTGATTTCTTTTTGATAGTTTTGTTTGAAATTATCTTTGAAAATGTCGTAGATGTTTTCAAGGGTTTTTCCGTCAGTATTGAAAAAAGTATTGTAAACAATTTTGAGCTTTTCATTATCCTCAGTTATGTTTGCATGAATCTTTTCAATATGGTTTTGCAGCTTTTGCAAAAACTGTAGACGCGAAAAAACAACTTCAGCACAGTAAGCCGAAAATTGATCCGACAAGACGTCCAGATAAATCATATCGTTTGCTTGATGATGCTGAAGTTTTTTCAAGTAGGCATTTCTTTGTTTTAAAACTGATTTGAATTGACTCATTGTCTTCAAATATTGCGCAGACATTTGACCAAATTCCATATCAATAAACTTGCGGCGAATTCCGGGATTGCCTTTAACGATTGAAAGGTCCTCTGGCGAAAAAAGAACAACATTCAAATTACCGATATAACTGGATAACTTACGTTGTTCTAAATTATTCAATTTCGCTTTCTTACCTGACTTACTGATGACCAAATCCAATTTCAAACGACTGGAATTATCTTTGATCACCGTTCCAGAAATTCTGGCAAAATCACTGCCCCATCTAATTAAATCCTTGTCATTGCTAGTCCGATGACTTCTCGTCAGAGCTAAAAAGTACATAGACTCTAATAAATTGGTCTTGCCTTGAGCATTTTCTCCCAAAAAAACATTGATTGCGGGTGAAAAATTGACGTTTAAGGATTCGTAGTTGCGATAATTTTGAAGTTTTAGTTCTTTAACAAACATTTATTCAATTTCAAAAGTCTGCTCACCAACAACTACAACGTCTCCAGAGCGTAACTTTTTACCACGGCGATCTTCAGGACTGCCATTAAGTAATACTGAATTTTCTCGTAAAAACCACTTGGCTTGACCACCAGTAGCAATGACTCCGGTATCTTTCAATAGTTGACCTAAAGTAATGAATTCAGTTTCTAGCTTAATTTTTTCAGACATAGTAACACCCTATTTATTAGATTTATCCATTAATGACATAACAATATTATAGTTGTTTTCACAATAAAAGACAACTTAGAACGAAATATCAGGCGATTTAAGCAATTTTTGAAATAATGAGTATCCACCCACTAAAATCACTTGAAAAAAGTCCAATCGCTAATATACCGTCTTTAAATTTAAAATAACAAAAAAAATAGACCAAACCGAAAGTTCAGTCTATTTTGAGTTATTCACATTAAAATGTTCGTACTGGCGTGATAAGTTGAACGAAATTATCGCGATCTTCCACTGGTCTTAAAGTAAATGGATGTAATGGAGAAGTAAAACTCATTTCAATATTTGTGTTACTTCCGAATGATCTTAAAGCATCCTTTAGGTAATCAGGGTTGAAGGAAATTTCTAAGTCGTCGCCTTCGATGTTTTCACAATCAAGAACTTCTTCTACGGTACCAACTTCTGGTGAGTTTCCGTAAAGTGTAGCTTTTTTATCAACAGCCTTAATTTCTAGTTTGATAACGTTGTTTCTACTTTCATGAGAAAGAAGTGAAGCACGTTCAACTGAAGCTAGGAAACTTGATGAGTCAAAAGTTAAACGAGTATTTGATTCATCAGGAATTAAACGATCAGTTTCAGGATATCTTCCATCGAGCAGTCTTGAGTAGAACATGATGTTGTCAAAACTGAATAAGACTTGATTTTCTGAAATTGACATTGAGATTTCTTTGACTGAGTCGCTGATTGTTCTAACTAATTCAGTCAAACTCTTACCAGGAATGATTAAATTGTAATCTTCATCGCTTGTAATATTGATTTTTCTTTGTGAAAGACGGTGACTATCAGTTGCGACAGCTGTTAAGCCTTCACTAGTAATCAAGAAATTAACACCTGTTAGAACTGGACGACTTTCTTGAGTTGAAACGGCAATAACAGTTTGGTTAACAACTTCTTTGAAGACATCTGTTGGTAAAACTAATTGGTTATCAGTTTCCACTTCGGGAAGATGTGGATAATTTACTGCATCCAGACCATTGATAGTAAATTCTGAAACTCCAGATTTAATTAAAGTTTGATTGTTGTTCAAAACTTCTAATTCGAAATTATCACCTGGAAGTTTTTTGATGATTTCGTTGAAAAATCTAGCAGGCAAAACAATTGAACCAGTGCTTTCGATTTTTAAGTCATTATCGTTATCATCTTTTGAAATAAATGATGTGATAGAAATATCTGAATTACTTCCTGTAATTGTTAAGCCTGATTCCGAAAGATCTAATTTCATTCCTGTCAAAATAGGAATAGTTGTCTTTGTCGAAATTGCTCTTTGAACGTTATTAGTTTGATTAATGAACTTTGATCGATCAATAGAAAATTTCATAGGTAACTCCCTTTTTAATTAATTAATATAAAGATAGAAGTAGTAGTAGGCACTGTTAAAACTGTGGAAAACTCTTCTGATAGTTGATTCTTAGTGAAAAATACATGTTATTAACAGTTGTGGATAACTGTGGGAAAAACTTAAAGTTGTTAACATGTTAATTTCTGAGGTCATCTTTTAGTTCGTTGACTGAACGTTTCAAGTCAGCATCTTTAATGAGCAATTCGGATATTTTATCACAAGAATGCATTACTGTCGTGTGGTCCTTACCGCCAAATTCCATTCCAATTTGTGGTAGAGACTTATCAGTTAATTCTCTGGATAAATACATCGCGATTTGTCTTGGAACAACGATTGATTTTACACGTTTTTTGCCTTTAATATCTTGAACAGTCACATGATAAAATTTAGCAACTTTGTTTTGAATCTTACTGATTGAAAGTCCGTTGCGATCGCTAGTTCGTTTGAAATCTCTTAGAGCGTCGGCGGCGACTGATTTGGTAATATCAGTGTTTTGAGTCGTCGAATAAGCTTGAACGCGAATAAGTGCACCCTCAAGTTCACGTACATTCGTGTCAACTTGCGCTGCAATGTAAGATAGTGTGTCATTTGGAATTTCTAGATGTTCAGCCTTTGCTTTGTTGCGTAGGATTGCGATTCTAGTTTCAAGATCTGGTGCTGTAATATCAGCTGAAAGACCGCTAGTAAATCTGGAAACTAAACGTGCTTGCAATTCTGGGATTTCTTTTGGCAAACGATCTGAAGTCATCACGATTTGCTTGCCATTTTCGTAAAGCTCATTAAATGTATGGAAGAATTCTTCTTGAGTCCCCTCTTTTTTAGCGAAAAATTGAACGTCATCTATTAATAGTAGATCGACGTTTCGATATTCTTGTCTAAATTCATCTTGAGTTCTCGTTTGAATCGAATTGATAAAGTCGTTCGCGAAGGTTTCACTAGTAACATATTTAACTTTTGCCAATGGATCTAGTTTGATCATTTGGTGACCAACGGCTTGCATTAAATGTGTCTTTCCTAAACCAACGCCCCCATAAATAAAGAGTGGATTGTATACTCCACCTGGATCTTCGGCAGCTGCAAGTGCAGCTGCATGTGCCATCTGATTACCACTACCAACAATAAAAGAAGAAAAAGTATACTTCGGATTTAAATGTGAATTATGAAAGACATGTTTAGGTTGAGTAGAAGTAGTTTCTGGTTCAACGTGAGGAGCAATTGTTTGTTCCTCTTTTTTTGTCGATTCTTCATCATTTTCAATTATTGGATTCAGTTCAGTTCCATTTAATTCATATGAGTAAATAGCAATTTTCTCTGTGTAGTTACGTTCCCAATAATCTTTATGAAGTTTAGTAGGTACAGAAATAAAAATGTTATTTCCATCAATGTATAAGGGATTAGCACTTTCAACCCAAGTCGAATAGCTGACTGGAGTTAATTGAGATCTTAACTTATTAGTAAAGAAATCCCAAAATTCAGTCAGTTTTGGATCTGTTGAGTTATTAATATTTTGCAATTATTTCCCCCCAATCTGTAGTTGTGGATAAGTTTTTCCCTAAAATGACAATTTATAGTTTATCATTCTAAGTAATAGTTTTCCACAGAACACACGTTTAAATTTAGAAGAAATAACAACGGGTAATTTCTTAATACACACCCTTGTGGAAAAAGTAACCTGTGGATAATTATTAACATCTTTGTCCACAGTGGATAACTAATACAAGTCATGTGTATCAACTGTTACAGAGAAAAAACAAGAAGTAAACAAGCTTGTGGAAAACTAAAACACAGTAAAAATCCACAGGGTAAAACTCTGTTAAAACGTCTGTGGATAAAATGAGTTATGAAAGTTTTATTTTTTTATCCACAGTTGAAATTGCGAAAAACTTTCTAAAAAAACTTGTATTTATAGGAAATTAGTTATTTAAAAAATCGTCATAACATGATATGCTAGTTAAGCAATTGTCTGAAGAAGTGAATTTTAATTAAATATAAGAGTCAGGAGGTTTACTGATGACTACAAAGAGAACATTTCAACCAAAGAAGCGTCACCGTGAACGCGTCCATGGTTTCATGAAGAGAATGAGTACAAGTAATGGTCGCAAAGTTTTAGCAAGACGCCGTAAAAAGGGTCGTAAAGTATTATCAGCTTAGTTTTGAAGGATCACTAAACATTTGGTGGTCTTTTTTTATTACAAAACGAGAGTAGACTGGTGACATATGAGAAAAAGCTATCGAATAAAAAAAGAAAATGAGTTTCAATATGTCTATTCCAACGGGGCTTCGGTTGCAAATCGCAATTTTGTCTTATACAAGATGCCTAAAGAGGGGCAGAAACATTTTCGTGTAGGACTTTCAGTCGGAAAAAAAGTTTCACATACAGCAGTTGGTCGTAATCGTATCAAGAGATATGTACGCCAATCACTATTAGAGTTGAAGCCAGAGCTTCCTGCTGAATTGGATTTCTTGATTATAGCTAGAAAACCGGCAGTAGATTTAGATATGTTTGAGACGAAAAAAAATATTATACATTTATTGAAATTAGGTAATGTATTAAAATAGAGTTAAAAAATATGACTAATAGGTGTAAAAGTGAATAAAAAAAGCTTAAAGAAATACATAGGTGTTGCGCTACTGCTTAGTGTTGTCTTGGTTTTAGCTGGATGTTCAAACCTAAACGAGCCAATCACAAGCAATAGTACAGGATTCTGGGATCATTACGTTATTTATAGTTTTTCTAGATTCATTCTTTGGTTAGCTTCATTAGTAAATAACAGTTATGGTTGGGCCATCATAATCTTCACTATTTTAGTGAGAGTTATCTTGTTGCCACTTAACTGGTATCAAATCAAGAGTATGAATAAGCAAATGAAGATCCAACCTCAAATGCAGGCTCTTCAAAAGAAATATTCTGCTAAAGATGTGGATACTCAACAAAAACTACGTGATGAGACACAAAAACTTTATAGTGAGGCAGGAGTAAACCCTGTAGCTGGATGTTTGCCATTGGTAATCCAACTACCAGTTATGTTTGCTTTGTATCAAGCTATTTATAAGACAACTCAACTTCGTAATGGTAGTTTCTTATGGATGCAACTTGGTAAAGCTGATCCATACTACATTATGGCTATCTTAGCGGCTGTATTTACTTTCTTAAGTACTTACATTTCTAGCTACTCACAGCCAACACAAAATTCGACGACAAAGATCATGACTTGGGTCATGCCAATCTTTATCTTCGTACCAGCATTAACGTTCCCATCAGCTATTACTATTTACTGGGTAGTAACTAATGCATTCCAAGTTCTCCAGACATTGGCTTTCCAAAATCCGTTCAAGTATCGTCGTGAACAAAGAGAAGCTGCGGAAGCTGAGAAAGAAAAACAACGTCGACTTAGAAAAGCTAAGAAGCGTATTTATAAGAATCGAAAATAATTGACAATTTTAAAAAATCTCGTTAAGATGTTTTTTGAAATTATTCATATATCGTATATAGAAAAGTAGTCAAGGTGCTTTTCCGTCAAACATTGGCGGATTATGCACTTTTTTTATGCTCAAAAATAAGGAAGGAAATAATTTATGCCAAGTTCAGTAACCGAATATGACACTATTGCTGCAATTTCGACACCTCCTGGGGAAGGTGCTATCTCAATCGTTAGGATGTCAGGAGATCAAGCAGTTGATGTCGCTAAAAAAGTTTTCAAGGGACGTGATTTAGCCAAAGTTGCTAGTCACACGATCAATTACGGTCACATTTATGACCCCAGCGATAATTCTTTAGTCGACGAAGTTATGGTCTCCGTAATGCGAGCACCAAAGACTTTTACGCGTGAAGATATCATTGAAATAAATACCCATGGGGGTATAGTTGCTACCAATAAAGTTCTCCAATTATTGTTGGCTTATGGCGCTAGAATGGCCGAACCAGGTGAATTTACTAAACGGGCCTTTTTGAATGGTCGAATTGATTTAACACAAGCTGAATCTGTAATGGATTTGATTCGTGCTAAAACTGACAAAGCTATGCAAGTCGCAGTTAATCAATTGGATGGAAATTTACATCATTTGATTTCTAATTTGCGTCAAGAAATTTTGGATTCATTGGCTCAAGTTGAGGTTAATATCGATTATCCAGAATATGATACTGATCAGATGACTACGAAGATGCTTTTAGAGAAAGCTAAAACTGTCAGCAAGAGTATCGACGGTCTATTGAAGACTGCTGATAGTGGCGAAATTTTGCAACACGGTTTAGCTACCGCAATTGTTGGAAAACCTAACGTTGGTAAATCAAGTTTGTTGAATCGCCTTTTGGATGAAGATAAAGCTATCGTTACTGATGTTGCCGGTACAACTAGAGATGTGGTCGAACAATACGTCAATATCGATGGTGTGCCTTTGAAATTGATCGATACAGCTGGTATTCGTGATACTGACGATAAAGTTGAAAAAATTGGTGTTGAACGTTCTAAAGCGGCATTAAAGGGTGCAGATTTAGTGATTTTGGTCTTAGATTCTAGTCGTGAATTAGAAGAAGATGATTTGGAATTACTTGATGCTACTCAAGATAAACGTCGAATTGTGATTTTCAATAAAGTTGACTTGATGCCAATTATTACTCCAAATTCAGTCGTGCAATTAAAAGCTGACGATGTGATTTTGAAGACTTCAGCCATTAAAAATGATGGGATCGAAACAATCAAACAAACTATCAGTAAGTTGTTCAATGCCGGAATTGAAGACAACAGTAGTAGTAACGTAATTATTACTAGTGCTCGTCAAGCTGGTTTGCTCCGTAAGGCCAAAAATAGCCTCAATGACGTTATTTCTGGAATTGAAGCAGGAATGCCTATCGACTTAGTACAAATCGATATGACGGCTTGCTGGGACACTCTCGGAGAAATTACGGGTGAAAGTTATCAAGATGAATTGATCACGCAATTATTCTCACAATTTTGTTTAGGAAAATAAGTATATAGGTGAATAAAGAATGGATATTAAGGAATTTGATTCAGAGACTTATGACGTCATCGTTGTAGGTGCCGGTCACGCTGGTTCAGAAGCTGCATTAGCTGCTGCCAGAATGGGCCAAAAAACACTTTTAATTACTATCAACTTGGATATGGTCGCTTTCATGCCATGTAATCCTTCTGTTGGTGGACCCGCTAAGGGAATCGTTGTTCGTGAAATCGATGCCTTGGGTGGAGAAATGGGTCGTAACATTGATAAGACCTACATTCAAATGAGAATGCTTAATACTGGTAAAGGTCCAGCGGTTCGAGCTTTGCGTGCTCAAGCTGATAAGAACATGTATCACCGTATGATGAAAGATGTTCTAGAAGACGAACCTAATTTGACACTTCGTCAAGGTATTGCCGAAAAGTTAATTGTTGAAGATGGTGTCTGCAAGGGTATCGTCACAGCTACAGGTGCTAGATATCATGCCAAATCAGTTGTTTTGACAGCCGGAACTTCTTCACGAGGAAAGATTATTATTGGGGAATTGATGTATTCATCAGGTCCTAATAACAGTATTCCTTCAATCAAACTTTCAGAAGATCTTGAAAAACATGGTTTCAAATTAACACGTTTCAAGACAGGTACACCTCCACGTGTTAACAAGAACACAATTAACTTCGACAAAACGATTGAACAACCTGGTGATAAAGAACCAAATCATTTCTCATTTGAGACACCCGATTCAAATTATTTACAACATCAAATTTCTTGCTGGATGACTTATACAAATGCTGATACTCACAAGATCATCCGTGAAAATCTTGATCGTGCACCAATGTTCTCCGGTGTGATCAAGGGTGTGGGACCAAGATATTGTCCTTCAATCGAAGATAAGATCGTTCGTTTCGCTGATAAGCCAAGACACCAAATCTTCTTGGAACCAGAAGGTAAGGATACTAAGGAATATTACGTTGGGGATTTCTCAACTTCAATGCCTGAAGAAATCCAATTGAAGATGTTGCATTCTGTTGCTGGACTAGAAAATGCTAAATTGATGCGTCCTGGTTACGCTATTGAATACGATGTTATTGAACCTTGGCAATTGAAACTAAACCTTGAAACTAAGATTGTTAAGAACCTCTTTACAGCTGGTCAAATGAATGGAACTTCTGGTTATGAAGAAGCTGCTGGACAAGGAATCATGGCTGGTATCAACGCTGCTTTACGTGCCGAAGGTAAAGATCCATTTATCTTGCGTCGTGACGAAGCTTATATCGGTGTCTTAATTGATGACTTAGTTACAAAGGGAACTAATGAACCTTATCGTTTGTTGACTAGTCGTGCTGAATATCGTTTGATTTTACGTCATGATAATGCCGACCTACGTTTGACAGATTATGGTTACAAGTTAGGTTTGATTAGTGACAAACGTTATGAAGCCTTTAATAAAAAGCGTCAAACTATCAAGATGGAATTAAACCGTCTTTCACGTAAAATGATCACACCTAAGATGGCCTTACCATTCTTAAAAGAACATGATTTGAAACCATTGAAAGATGGAATTTTAGCTGATCATTTCTTGAGAAGACCAGAAGTACACTATTCAGATATCATCGATATGATTGGGGAAGCTGATTATCCAGTTGATCGTCGTGTAGCTGAACAAGTAGAAATTGCTACTAAGTACGCCGGTTACATCAAGAAAGAAAAAATGCGTATCGAACGTTTGAAGAAGATGGAATCAAAGAAGATTCCTGAACGTATCGACTATACAAAGATTGATAGTTTAGCTACTGAAGCTGTTCAAAAGCTAAGCAAGATCAATCCTCAAACAATTGCTCAAGCTAGTCGTATCAGTGGTGTTAACCCAGCTGATATCGGAATTCTGAGTGTTTATATTGAACAAGGCAAGATTGCCAAATTGCCTGAAGCAAAATAATTAAAAAAAGAACGTCATTGGGATGTAAAAGCGGTTCTTTCTTAAGTTAGATTAGTGGTAATATCCGTCCTCCATAGCAAAGAAAATTTGTCTGGAACGTAGTGGGCACGACTTGGAGCCTTTGCTAAGCCCAAAACCGGGCAAAGTCTTCAAGCTCGGCCTTATTCTAAGCAACAAGTTGCTAA
>ERZ833963.1157-NODE-1157-length-33530-cov-11.918835_pt1 | contig 33530 bp, 26 predicted proteins | sample MGYA00519693_ERZ833963 | MGnify/ENA primary metagenome ERZ833963 (study PRJEB31850, sample SAMEA3708748) | human gut metagenome | biome: human gut; feature: human-associated habitat; material: faeces | place: China | collected 2014 ... | reverse complement strand
TTTAAAATAATTTTTGACGTCTTGGATAAGCTGTAAGGCTTGAATCCGTTGACGCTGTTGCATCTGTCGTGACAACAGGTAATATATTACCGTTAATAATAAGTCGTTGCAAGTACTTTTTATTATTTTTTTCAATTTCTTTTGCAAAATTGACTAATTGAATAGTTTCTTCCTATTAATTACCAAATAAAAAAACTTTTTAAAAAACTACAACATGACTTTATTGACTAATACTATATCACGATTTCAGACAAATGAAACCCCTTTTATACAAAAAGACGGCCACCAGTTTATATACCAGCGACCGTTTTTTAATTAAAAGAAACTCTTACTTACAACAATAGCGAAGATCAATAAAATTACTGATGATGATAGTGCTGCCAATACAGCATTCTTTCCACTACTGATAAAGGCCTTGAAGTTTACGCTCATCCCTAAAGCTGCCATAGCCATCCCTAATACAATATAAGCTAACTTAACTAGAGCATTTAAAATACCAGTTGGCATAGGAATAAAGGTTCCAATCACACTAGCTAATAAGAAGCCAGCCATGAACCAAGGAATCGGTAACTTACCTTTACTACCTTCTACCACGGGTTCTTGTCTTTGATACCAAATACCAATAACCAAAGCAGCAGGTGCTAATAAAAAAACTCGTGATAGCTTAGTAATGATTGCTGCACTCAAACTGACTGAACCACCTGCACCACCTGTAGCAATCGCATGGGCAATTTCATGAAGTGATCCACCAGCCATTACGCCAAACTGTGTTGGTGACATATGTAATAGTGGTTTAATAGCAATTTCAATCAAAGTAAAGACCGTTCCTAAAATTGCGACAATTGCCACAGCTAATACTTCATCATTGTGCTTAGCTTCTTCTTCCTCCTTTGAAACTTTGATTTGTGGCGAGATCCCCATAACTGCAGCTGCCCCACAAATTCCTGTTCCACTAGCGGTCAAAATTGCCAATCTTTTGCTGACACCAAACTTCCGGGCAATGTTATAAGTCAAAAAGATCACTCCACTGACGATAAACATCGCAAATAAAATAGTTTTAACTCCTGCATGAGCTAAGTCAATCAAATTCAATTTGAATCCTAATAAAATAATTCCTAAACGTAAAAATTTATTGGAAATGAAACCAATACCTACTTTAGATTTCTGAACTAGTGGCTGACTAACTTGAAACATCATCCCTAGTATCAAGGAAATAACTAAAGCACCGATAATTGTCAAATATGGCAACCCACCTAATAGAGTTCCCACGATTGAACAAAGAAGTGTTATCCCAAATGCATATAGGAAACTTCTTTCAAAAAATTTTGCATACATACTAATTCCTCCGTGATTAAGATGATAATATAGAATCATCATAAGTAGAAATTAGTATTTATTTGATGTTCATAAGTACAACTTATAAGGAGAACAATCATGCTAGATAGACGCTATCAAACACTCATCACTTTGGCCAAATATCAGTCATTCACTAAAACTGCTCAAAAGCTCTACATCACCCAACCGGCAGTATCCCAACAAATTGCTTCATTGGAAGAAGAATTAGACTTTGCCCTAGTAATTAGAGATCACGGCAAAATTCACCTGACCCCAGCTGGCCAAAAATTAGCACAGTTCGCTACTCAAATTGAATTCGAAGGAACTAAAGTAATCGACAGTCTGCATAATAACGTAGAACATCTGAAAATGGGTTGTACTTTATCTCTCAGTTCCACTATCCTACCCAAGTTTGTTCAACAACTATCTACTAGAACTAATATTGTCACAACAAAAATTAACAATACCCAACATATCTTGCAAAATATTCGTGATGGAAAAGTCGACTTCGGCTTAATCGAAGGTAATTTCAATAAGAAAGAATTCGATGCCTTCCTATTGCAAAAAGAACATTTCATTGGTGTTGGTCATAATAAATATCGGTGTGATTCAATCGAAGACTTATTTAACCAGCCACTATTACTACGAGAAAAGGGTTCTGGTAGTCGAGAAATCTTTGAAAACTGGTTAGCAACCCAAAACTACAATATTAATGATTTTAAAAACACTATCGAAATAGCTAGTCCTTCTGCCATTATCGAATACCTCAAACAAAACGATGGCATTAGTTTTATGTATGAATCTTTAGTAATAGATGAATTAAAATCCGAACAATTAAAAAAACTAGATTTAACAGGATTTCACGTGGAACATCCCATCAATCTAGTTTTTCTCAAAAATTCTTATTTCAAAAACATCTACCAAGAAATTGCTGAATCAGTTTAGTCAGAGATTTCAACACTTTCCATTACGATATCATCGTTAGGTTTGTCATTGTTGTTACGTTTAGCACGGGCAATATCACGAACGACGTCCATACCATCGATAACTTGACCAAATACAGTGTGACGGTGATCCAACCAAGGAGTTCCACCATTCTTATAGGCAGCAATAATTTCTTCTGGATAACCAGCTGAAGCCATTTCCTTGATCATGCGTTTGGGCATATTTTGGTTAGAAACAATGAAGAATTGACTACCATTAGTATTAGGACCAGCGTTAGCCATTGATAAAGCACCATCTAAATTGAAAAGTTGATCAGTGAATTCATCTTCAAAACTATCGCCATAGATGCTTTCGCCACCCATACCAGTTCCAGTTGGGTCTCCTCCTTGAATCATGAAATCAGGAATCACACGATGAAAGATAACACCGTTATAGTAACCCTTCTTAGCTAATTCAACGAAGTTCTTTACGGTCTTAGGTACTAACTCATCGAAAAGTTGAATTTTGATAGTTCCGTGATTGGTATTAATTGTTGCAACACTGCCAGTAGCATTGGCCAAATCTAATTGTGGATATGACATTTTAAAGTTCCCTTCTATATATAAGTAAATTTACTTTACCACATTTAACCAATAAGCCAAATCAAAGAAGATTCCAATCGCCTTTGATAAACTAAAAGAAACACTATTGGAGGTTCATTATGCCTAAAAAAGATATCACTCAAATGTATTTCAACGATATTTACCCTCTATACATCAAAAAGGTCGAAAGAAAAAATCATACTCAAGCAGAAGTAGACCAAATTATCACTTGGCTAACTGGCTACAATCAAGATGCTTTACGGATTGTCCTACAAGAAAAAGTCACTTTCGAAGATTTCTTCAACCAAGCTCCTAACTTTAATGATCAAGCAAAACTTATCACTGGCACTATTTGTGGTGTCAAAGTCGAAGATATTACGGACCCAATCGTTCAGAAGATTCGCTATTTGGACAAACTAATTGATGAGCTTGCCCACAACAAGAAAATGGATAAAATTTTACGCCATTAATTTCGTTTAAAACGCCGGATTAAATAAGTTACCCCACCAATCAAACCGACTAATAGGAATAAGTAGCCAATTGGTACTAAGAAAAACGGTTCTTGCAAATAACCATTACTGTCGACAGTACTACCAATCAACGTAAATAGTAGGAAACTAATAATACCCGTGATTATCATCGTTATGCTGAAATACAAATTCCACTTAATTTTCTTCATTTCACTACCATCCTTTACTAGTTTGTCAGTCATCGTAGTATCACCTAGTATCAAATTATCCAACGAAATGTTAAAAGTTTGAGCAATTAAAACTACCATTTCTAAATCGGGTAGATTACGGTTATTTTCCCAACTAGAAATAGTTTGTCGAGAAACATTCAATTTTTGGGCGATTTGTTCCTGAGTTAACTTTTGACTAGTTCGTAATTTTTTCATCTGTGCTCCAAAGTCCATGAATTCAACTCCTTTAACCTCAGTTATACATAATCTCTGTCAAAAACTAAAGCTAGAGTTACAAGCATCCTTGATTTAATAGGATTTATAGATCGTATTTCCATATAGTACAGAATACTACAAATTGCCGCCTCTATATGTTATGTTATATACTCATTCCAATTGAGGAGATTTTAATTTGGTTACAGAAAACATTCAAGATTACACATTAGGACAAAATGAGCCTACTTTAGATATTACCGTGACTGGAAATAGTGAACTTGACTATTCCCACGATGACTTAAAAATCGCCGCCGCTATTAAATTGATTGAATCATGCGACAACTTGAACTTTACTTTAATGACTGGCGAACATGAACTATACAAAAAGCTATCCGACAAACTATATGTAGCAACAGAAGATTTTGTTCCCAAAAGTTATTTACAATAATTAGAGTCAGAGAAGACCGTTTCTCTGGCTTTTTCTTTTGTGATAATATTATTTGAGTAATTATCCAGAAAGGAATAAATAATTTGTCATTTAATCTCAATACCTTAATCAAAAAACTCTTTCTCAAAGTCGATTGGGAATCAGTCTTGCAGCACGTTGCCTCAGTTACTTTCCAATTAATACTATTAACTATCGTCTTACTTCTAATCAATTGGATCGGTAAAAAAATCATTCGTCACATTTTCAAAACTGGACTTAGAGGCACTAAACGTCAAATTTCACCTAAAAAACTTGATACCATTTATACATTAGCTCTCAATATTTTTAAGTATACGCTGATGTTCTTTTGGATCTATGCCATACTTTCGGCCATTGGAATTCCCGTTGGTACATTAATAGCTGGAGCTGGAATCTTCAGTTTGGCAATTGGTCTTGGAGCACAAGGATTCGTTTCCGATATGGTCAACGGTTTCTTCATCTTATTGGAGCAACAAATCAGTGTCGGCGATTTGATTCAAGTCAACAGCATCGAAGGTGAAGTTACCTACGTCGGTATTAGAACAACCCAAGTCAAAAGCTTCGATGGAACTTTAAACTACATCCCTAATCGCAACATTACTATTGTCAGCAACTTATCACGTAATAATATGCGTGCTTTAATGGAAATTCCCATTGCTAGTGACTCTCCTTTTGAAAAAATTACGCAAGTTATTGATAATGTTAATGACAATTTAGATTTAAAAGAACTTCAAATCACGCAGAAACCTTATATCTTTGGCTTCTCAAATTTAAATGATGGTACTCTATCAATTCAGGTTGCCTGTTATACCATCCCTGGTGCTCAATATAATGCTAGAAATGTACTATTAAAGAAATATTTGAACGCATTAAAAGAGGCTGGGATTAATTTACCTAAGTAAAAAAACTATCAAAAAATGATAAAAATCATATTTTTGGTAGTTTTTTTTATGTTTAGTACGAACATCAGTTTGCTTTTAAGATATTTATTTTCTATAATAAAAATAATAATACGAAAGGATGATTCTTATGAATGATAAAGAAATTTCGAAAATGATGTTACAAAATAAAGAGCGTTTAGGCATCTATGAACCAAACTATAAGGAAAATGAAAGGCCTTTTTTTATTACCTTGGAAAACCAATTTGAACTAGTAGATAGTGACTATAGCAATTTATACCTTCATTATTCTGATGATGAGGGAGAATTCGTTTGGAGAAATACTTTAAACAAAAATTGGCCAACTGATATAACAACATTTACCGATAGTATCATCAAGGATTTTAATTTATCCAATGAAGAAAAACTATTATTTTCTAATTTCAGAGTCGACGCATGGAAACATCTAAATAGTTTACAAGAATATTGGTCACAAATATTAAGAGAAGAGGAAGATATTTTCGAAGATAAAGAGGAATTGGAATCTTCTGAAGAATATCAGGCTCTTATCGACATAAGGAATATAAAAACCGATTTAAGAAAAGCATATTTTGGTGATAAATAACTATAAATCGGCTGTTTGGTTTCCTACATTATAAAAGTTATAATTAATTTATTAGAGATTATAAAAAGGAGCTAATTAATAATGGAAAAACGCATTAAAGGTTCTTGTACTTCAATTTTAGTTGGTAAAAAAGCTTCAATTGACGGTTCAACTCTTATTTCAAGAAATGATGACGGTCATGAAGCCTTAGATCCACAACGTTTCGTAGTCGTAAATCCAGATGATCAACCTAGAGATTACACTTCAGTTATCAGCAAGGTAAACGTTAAATTGCCTGATGACCCACAACGCTACACTTCAATTCCTAACTCAATTTTGACAAACGGAATTTGGCCAGCTGCTGGTATCAACAGTTCAAACGTTGCTATGTCAGCTACTGAAACTATCACTACTAATTCACGTGTTCAAGGACTCGATCCTTTCGTTGAAAATGGTTTAGGTGAAGAAGACTTAGTTACTGTCGTTCTTCCTTACGTCAAGAGTGCCCGTGAAGGTGTTAAACGCCTGGGTTCTCTACTAGAAGAATACGGAACTTATGAACCAAATGGTATTTCATTTGCCGATAACGAAGAAGTTTGGTGGTTAGAAACTATCGGTGGACACCACTGGGCAGCTGTTCGTATTCCTGACGATGCTTACGTTGTAGCTCCAAATCGTATGAACATTGATCAATTTGACTTCGACTCAGATGACACACTTTGCTCAAGCGATTTGAAAGACTTGATTGACAACAACAACCTCAACCCAGATTTTGAAAACTACAATTTAAGACATATCTTCGGTAGTGCTTCTATTAAAGATACTGTTTACAACAACCCTCGTACTTGGTACGGCCAAAAGTTCTTCAGTCCTGATGACACAGCTGACGATCCAATGGAACAAGATTTACCATTCATCTGCCACGCTAACCGCAAAATCTCCGTTGAAGATGTGAAGTTTGTCTTGAGTTCTCACTTCGAAAATACTAAATACGATGTTTACGGCAGTGGTTCTGAAAGTGATAAGAAGCTCTTCAGACCTATCGGTATCAACAGAAACCACAACGTTCACATTCTTCAAATCAGAAACAATGTTCCAAATGAAATTGCTGGTATCCACTGGTTAGCATATGGTGCCAATACTTTCAACACAGTCGTTCCTTTCTATGCCAATGTTAATGACACACCTGTTCAATACAAGAATGCCACTGGCAAATTCGATTTGAACAACATGTACTGGTTGAGTTGTACAACTGCCCTACTCGGTGATACAGACTACGACTTCTATGTTGATATGAGAAATGATTATGAACTAGATGCCATGAGCGCTTACCGTAAAATTCAAAACGATACTGATGCCGATATTTCTGGACAAAAAGATATTGAAAAATATCTCGAAAATGCCAATAAGAAATTAGCTGATGTAGCCTTTGAAAAACAAAATAAATTGCTCGGAGACATGGTAACAACAGGTTCTAACAATATGAAGCTTCGTTACAATTTGAATGATTAATCAAAAAAGTCGATAAAAAAATTATCGACTTTTTTTTGCAGTTTTAGCGAACATATGTTCTAAACTAATGATATACTTTATTTAAATCCTGATTCTCAAAAAATTACGATACAATAAACTCAAATGGAGGGTTGAATATGAAATTATTACACACTGCTGACTGGCACATCGGACGAACTTTGAACGGTTATCCTTTATTAGACGAACAAAAGGAAACTTTCAAACAAATTTTAGATATTGCAAAACTTGAACAAGTTGACGGCATAGTTATTGCTGGAGATATTTACGACCGAGCTATTCCTAATCCTGAAGCCGTTACAACTTTGGATGAAATGTTCCGTAAAATCAATTTGGAAAATCACTTACCTATTTATGCTATCTCTGGTAATCACGATAGCGCCAAACGTCTTAATTATGGTCGGGCTTGGATGAAACAGTCTGATTTCTATCTCAATACGCTCATAGAAGAAGCTTTCACCCCAATCGAGACACCACAAGCACAAATATTTTTATTGCCATTCTTTGACCCAATGGATGCTAGAGCTTACTACTCACATCAAGGCATGCCTGATGAACAAGTCCAAGAAATCAAAACTATTTCTCAAGCAATGAATTTAGTCGTTGCCGATATGAAAAAGAATTTTGATCCTAATAAAAAGCACTTACTAGTAACTCACTTTGCCGTGACACCTAATCAAGATACCGAACTAGAACTAACTAGTGAGACTAATTCTAAAGTCGGTGGCTTAGCAACTTTAACTAGCGATGAATTTAATGATTTTGATTACGTCATGCTGGGACATATTCATACCCGCTTTGCTTCTCCGGCTGACAATATTCGTTATTCCGGCAGTCCTATCAAATTCAATGTCAAAGAAGCTCGTATCAAAAATAAAGGCAAAGGTGTCGACATCGTAACGATTGACGACAATGGTATTAACCGCGAATTTAAACCTTTAGTTCCTAAAACTGACTTAATTGTTCTAGAAGAAGACTGGGATACTCTTTGTGATGAGAAATTTTACAGTCAACAACCACTTGATTCAGCTTGGTTTGCTATCACTATTAAGAATTTTGACCCTAGTGAACACGTTCATACCAACATCCGAGCTAAATTACAAAAACACTATAAAACTATTGTTGAATTAGACTATCAAGTAAAAGCAAACGATAATCAGATTCAAACTATCAACACCAACATCAATGATCTCAGTCCCGAAGAAACTGTCGATCAATTCTTCAAAACTATCACTGGTAAAGACTTATCCAACCAACAAAAAACACTTGTTGAAAATATCTTCAACGAAGTAGAAAGAGCGCGCAAATGAAACCAATATATTTAGATATCAATTTCTTTGGACCACATGAACATTCAACTATTGATTTTAGAAAACTAGATGAATCACCTATTTTTTTGATTGGTGGTGATACCGGAGCTGGTAAATCTACTATCTTTGATGCCATGACCTTTGCCCTCTTTGGTAGTACAACTAGTGAACGTGAAGCCAAGGAAATGCGTAGTCAATTTGCTGAAGGCACTGATACGACCAAAGTAGTTTTCTACTTCGAACAAAACGGCAAGATTTTTAAAGTCGAACGGACACCTGAACAATTTCTAGCTAGAAAAAGAGGTACCGGTTTTACTAAAAAAGCCCCTACCGCTAATTTGTCAATCGTTGACGAAATTAATGGCGTTGAGGTAGAAAGCATTGCGACTAAATCAGTTGACGTCGGTAATGCAATCTCCGAAATTCTTAATTTAACTGCTGATCAATTTAAGAAAATCATTCTTTTACCACAAAATGATTTTTCAGAGTTTTTGAAATCAAATACTGCTGATAAAGAAAAAATCCTCAAGAAGATTTTCGGAACTCAATTGTTCACCGATTTTACAATCAAATTAAAAGATCACTATGACCAAGCCACTTCTAAAGCTCAAGATTTTGATACCAAAATTCAAAACCAACTATCTTCTCCCATTTGGAACGATGAAGAAAAAGCTCAATTAAAAGACATCGACAATGATCAATTGAATGACACTTTGGCAAAATTTGTTGCTAATCGTCAGGCTACTTTAAATGAAGCAAAAAAGACTGAACAAGCCAAACTTGCAGTCAAGAAAAAGAGTGATACTACCTATCAAGTAGCTTTAGATATCAGCAAAAAATTTGATCAGTTAAACGAATACCAAACACAATACAAAAGCCACATTACCGACCAAGCTGATAATATCACCCAAAAGCAAGTCCATATTTCTGAATTGCAATGGGCACAACCCCTTCAAGAAACAGTTCGTGATTTAGAACGTCTAGAAAAAGACCAAGCAGATACTTTAAATAGTAAAAAAGACCTCGAGCAAAAACTACAACTTGCCCATAAGAATTTGACTGCTGCTCAAGCTAAAACTATGGAATTAACTAATCAACAAGCGGACTTTGATGAAAAAAATAAGCAAGCTCAAAAACTGGCAGTTCTAATTACTAAAGTTCAAGAAATTGAAGCCATTAAAAAGTCGCTATCTCAATTACAACCACACTTAGAACAAATTACTAAGACCGTTCAAACAAAATCTCAAGAATTAACTACCATTAATAATTCAATTCAAGCTAAGAACGAGGAATTGTCTAAATACCAGGACTTCCCTAGTCAAAAAGATAAATTAGTTCAAGAAAGAGCTGATTTTATCGATCAATTCTCACCTCTTGAGACTGACCGTCAAAATGCTGCTGACGCCGTGGCCAAAACACAAAAAAAGCTCAAACAATTACATGCTGACTTGGATCAAAAGACTAAAGCATTTGAGGATGCTAAAAAAGACTATCAAGAAAAAATAAAAACTAGACAATCACTAATGATTGCCCAGCTTCGTCAAGAATTAGTCGATGGAGAAGCCTGTGCTGTCTGTGGTTCAACTGAACATCCCTATGCCAAAAAAGCCGCCGTTGCTGACGAAAAAGAACTCCGCAAATCAATGGATGCTGTCGACAACTCCCAAAAAGTCTTTGCAGCTAAAGATACAGATTTAAAGAATATTCAACAAACAATTCAAGAAGTTTCAGACGAATTTGATCAACAACAACAAAAGGCTGTTTCTACTCAAATTGCTTTATCAACTCACTACACTCAAGCTGTCGCTAACACTTCAGTCGAGTTGCCACAACAGTTTGATCTAGCAGCCATCAAAGATACTTTCAAAAAGAATATTGATCAATTAAATGAACAGATTCAAATTTCTCAAAAACTAGCTCAGGAAATTAAAGACCTAGAGAATAAGCTCAGTCGTCAACAACAGTTGTTAAACCAAGATAAGTCAGAATTAGACAAATTGACAGCTCAAATCCAAACTCGAGAAACCGACTTGCAAACTAAGTCAGCTGTTTTATCCGATTCAACCACTACAAGTCAGCAATTGATCACCCAAAAAAATGAATTAATTTCAGCATATGAAAAATTCCAAAAAGATTTGAAATCCGCTCAAGATGCTGTTCACAAAAATGAAATTAACTATAGTAACAATCAAACTAAACTAACTGATACTCAAGCACAGTTAGACAAGTTAACGACTAATTTGAGAAATCTTTCCGATAAATTACACCAAGCACTCAATGCCGATAATGCTAAAACTAATGACCGTAATTTACTAGATAGATGGATCTTAGAACTTTCTCAAAATCAATTAAACAAACTCCAAAACGATGTCACTAGCTATCAAAAAGAAAAGGAAATTTTGACTAGTGATATTTCCAAAGTAACAGCTCAACTAAAAGATCAGACTAAACCCGATATTGTCGCCTTAAAACATGCTAAAGATGAAGCAGAACAAAATCATTTGATTGCCGCTAAACAAACTGATTCATTCAATCGTGATTTAAAAGAAGCTACCCAAAACTTCGAACAAGTTCAAAAAATTCTTCAAGCTCAAGGCACTTTTACCAAGGAATTAGCCGCCGTCACTAGCCTTTACAACATTGTCACTGGTAAAGACGGCAACGAGAATAAATTAAAGCTAGAAACTTATGTCGTTCAAAATTACTTATTAAAGATTTTGAATTACGCCAACCGCAAGTTTTTGAGTATCCTTTCTAATGACCGCTATTATTTCCAACTATCGACTGAAAGTACTAATAAGCAACGTGATCACGGTTTGGATATCAATATCTATGACCGTCAAACTAATGCCACTCGTTCTTCTGACACACTTTCTGGTGGTGAAACTTTCATCGCCGCTTTATCGATTGCTCTGTCATTGAGTGAAGTCGTTCAATCATCCGCCAATGGTGTCCAAATCGATGCGTTATTTATTGATGAAGGTTTTGGATCATTGGATGAAGAAACACTCAACGAAGCAATGAAAGCTTTAACTGAAATCGGTCAAAATCGTATGGTTGGTGTTATCAGCCATATCGAATCTATGAAACAAAGTATCGGGCAACAACTCCTAGTTCAAAAAGTCGGTAATGGTAAAAGTACAATCAAAATTATTACTAAGTAAAATAAAAAACATCCCCAAAATTGAGGATGTTTTTCTTATCTATAATGGATTTACGCCGATAAAACGTTTTTCAAGTACCTTCAAAATAGCATTTGCTGTATCGAGTGAAGTATATAGTGGCACAGCATTTAAGATTGCATTTTGACGAATAATATAACCATCTGAATGATGACTTCTACTTTCACCCAAGGTATTGATCAACAATTGAATCTTATTGTGACTCAAATAGTAAACAATATCTTCGTCAGCTTGTCCCACTTCAGGAACAACTTTGGCTTCAACACCATGTTCATTGAAGTACTTAGCTGTACCTTTGGTAGCCAAGATTTGGAAGCCAACTTCATGGAAACGATGGGCCAAACCACAAGCTTCAGCTTTGTCATTATCATTAACGGTTATTAAGACGTTACCAGCATCTTTGATATGTTGGTTAGTAGCTTCAAAGGCTTTGTACAAGGCTTCAGTGTAGTCTTTACCTGAACCCATAACTTCACCAGTAGACTTCATCTCAGGTCCTAGAGCACTATCAACGTCGTTTAATTTATTGAAGGAGAATGTTGGGGCTTTGACATGGATTAAGCGAGATTCTGGTGCCAAACCTGGTTCTAATCCAAGTGTGGCAAAATTAGCCCCTAAGATTAATTTCGAAGCAATTCTAGCCATTTGAATTCCAGTAACCTTGCTCAAATATGGCACTGTCCGACTGGCTCTTGGGTTAACTTCAATAACGTAAGCTTGATTTTCATGAATAACAAATTGAACATTCATGATTCCAATACATTTAAGTTCTTTTGCCAAAAGTTTCGCGTATTTGACGATTTGGTTTTGAACTTCTTCAGGAATATTTTGTGGAGGATAAACGGCCATTGAATCTCCTGAGTGCACACCGGATCTTTCGATGTGTTCGATGATACCTGGTAGCAAGACATTTTCACCGTCACTCAAGGCATCAATTTCACATTCACGACCAGTTAAGTAAGTATCAATCAAAACTGGATGGTCATTAGAAACGTGAACTGCTTCGTGCATGTACTTGTCGAGTTCTTCATCGGATCTAACAATTTCCATCGCACGGCCACCTAGAACATAACTAGGACGAATCAAAACTGGATAACCAATCTTATGAGCAACTTCAACTGCACCTTCTTGAGAAGTAGCGGTACCACCAGCTGGTTGAGGGATATTTAATTTCTTGATGATTTGGTCAAACAAATCACGATCTTCAGCACGGTTGATATCTTCAACTTGCGTACCTAAAATCTTGATGCCATTTTCCTTGAGTGGTTCAGCTAAGTTAACTGAAGTTTGTCCACCGAATTGGACGATAGCTCCGACTGGTTGTTCCAAATCACAGACATTTAAAACATCTTCCAATGTCAAAGGTTCAAAGTATAATTTGTCGGCGACTGAATAATCAGTTGAAACAGTTTCTGGATTGTTGTTGATAACGATAGCTTTGTAGCCCATTTGTTGAACCGCTCTGACACAGTGAACCGTTGAATAATCGAATTCGATACCTTGACCGATACGGATAGGACCGGAGCCTAGAATCAAGACGGATTTTTCTGAAGCTTTTTGTGATTCATTTTCAGTCTCATAAGTACTGTAGAAATAAGGAGCTTGAGCTTCAAATTCGCCGGCACAAGTATCAACCATCTTATAAGTTGGTAAAATTTCACTTTGTTTTCTGAAGTGACGAATAATATCTTCATCCAAGCCATTCAAACGGGCAATCGTCTTATCAGAATAACCGAGTTGCTTAGCTTCCAAAATGATATCTTTGTCCAAAGTTCCGTTAGTTAAAACTTTCTCGTAGTTGATGATGTTCTTCAATTTAGCCAAGAAAAATGGATTGATGGCTGTTAACTGGTTAATTGTTTCATAGGAAACATCTCGTCTCAACAATTCAGCAATATAGAACAAACGGTCATCAGTTGGTGTTTGAACGTACTTTTCCAATTCTTCTAAAGGTTTGTCAGCAAGCGAGTCCATAATCAAATCATGTTGGTCGATTTCCAGTGAACGAACGGCCTTTTGGAAAGCTTCTTCGATATTTCTACCAAGAGCCATCACTTCACCAGTAGCCTTCATTTGAGTACCGATAGTTCTGTCAGCTTTGGAGAATTTATCAAATGGCCAACGAGGAATCTTGCAGACGACATAATCTAGTGCTGGTTCAAATTGAGCAAAAGTCTTACCAGTAATTGGATTGATAATTTCATCTAAAGTCAAACCAACCGCAATCTTAGCCGCAATTTTGGCAATTGGATAACCAGTAGCTTTAGAAGCTAGAGCTGATGAACGACTGACACGAGGATTTACTTCAATGATGAAATAATTGCTAGTTTTAGTATCGATAGCGAGTTGAACGTTACAACCACCTTCGATTTTTAGTGCCCGAATAATTTTTAGAGAAACGTCACGCAATTTTTGAACTTCGTCGTCAGTTAAAGTTTGAATTGGTGAAATAACGATTGAATCTCCGGTGTGAATACCGACTGGATCAACGTTTTCCATGTGACAAACGGCCAAGGCATTATCAGCACTGTCACGCATAACTTCAAATTCAATTTCTTTGAAACCAGCAATACTTTGTTCAATCAAAACTTCAGTTGATGGTGAAGCTTTCAAGCCACGACCAACGATTTCTTCTAGTTCGTCATAGTTGTGAGCTACTCCACCACCAGTTCCACCCATGGTAAAAGCGGGACGGATGATGACCGGAAAACCGATTCCGTCAACGAATTTCTTAGCTTCACGATAGTTGTGAGTCGATTTAGAAGCTGGTACTGGTTCATGAAGTTTATTCATCAATTCTTTGAACTCTTCACGATCTTCAGCTTCGTTGATAGTGTCGAGTTTAGTTCCGATAATTTCAATTCCTAATTGGTTCAAAATACCTGATTCTTGTAATTGAACCGCCATGTTCAAGCCTGTTTGGCCACCAAGTGTTGGGATGATGGCATCGGGATGTTCTTTGACCAATACTTTTTCAACGAATTCCAAAGTGATTGGTTCAATATAAACTTTGTCCGCAATGTGTTTGTCAGTCATGATTGTAGCTGGATTGGAGTTAATCAAAACAGTTTCATAACCTTCTTCTTTCAAAGCTAGACAAGCTTGTGTTCCTGAGTAGTCAAATTCGGCAGCCTGACCAATAATAATTGGACCGGAACCGATAATCATAATTTTTTTAAGATCTGTTCTTTTTGGCATTTAATTCCCCTCCAGCTATTTGTTAATCGCATTCCAGAATTTGTTAAATAAGAAATCAGCATCGTGTGGGCCTGGTTTTGCATCGGGATGGAATTGCACAGAAAAAGCTTCGTATTTAGTGTGCTCTACTCCTTCAACCGTTTGGTCGTTTAATTCTACTTGTGTAACTTTCAAATCAGTATCTTCAACCGATTCAGCGTCAACGGCGTAACCGTGATTTTGTGAAGTGAAGTAGATACGACCAGTTTCTAAGTCCTTAACTGGATGGTTAAATCCACGGTGACCGAATTTCATCTTGAAAGTCTTAGCACCGTTAGCTAGGCACAATAATTGGTGACCCATGCAGATTCCAAAGACTGGATAAAGTTTTTCCAATTCCACAATGGTTGGCAAAACATCCGTATGTCTAGTTGGATCTCCAGGTCCATTACTTAACAAAATTCCATCTGGTTTGAGATTCTTAATTGCTTCTAGTGAAGTGTTGCCTGGTACAATAGTAACTTTCAAACAACGTTTCTTTAGTTCAGAAATGATACTTTCTTTATATCCGAAATCTAGTACAACGACATGTTTGCCGCTGCCTGCAAATTCTGCTGGTGTAGGGGTGATACTCTTTTGTAACTGTGAATCGTCTAATTTCCAAGTACTGATTTGGTCAATAAGTCCTGAGTCTAAATCGTCAACGATAGCTGCCTTCAGTGAGCCAGCTTTTCTAATCTTTAAGGTAATTGCACGTGTATCAATTCGTCGGATACCGGGGACATTCTCTTGCTTTAGGAATTCATCGATAGTCATTTCACTTTGATAGTTTCCCGTGACATCGGTTATTTCTCGGGCTAGTACGCCCTTTATAGTAGGCTTTTTGGATTCATTAAATTTCTTAGCGACACCATAATTACCGATCATTGGTGCACAAAAGTTAATGATTTGTCCATTGTAGGATTGATCAGTAATTGCTTCTTGATATCCGCTCATCCCTGTTGTAAAAACAAGTTCGCCGATTGTTTCTATGTCGCTTCCAAAAGCCGTACCTTCAAAGTATGTTCCATCTTCAAAAACTAGGTATCTTTTCATATTTGTCCTCCGAATTGATAAAAATTTGATACATAAAAAGGGATGCTGATAAGCATCCCTAAAGTTAGTCCTAGACGATTGATTAGACTGAACTTTTGGGACCTCTCTGGATCCAATTAAAAATTCAAATTTAAAGACTTTTCACCAGTACGAATTGCTCAGAGAATCCTCTCTGTGGTTCTTTCGCCTTCAAGATCTCACAGGGTCCCATTAAAAGTTATTGTTCCCATAATACAAACATCTTCGTGAATCGTCAATAGTTTTATTAAAATAATTTTAATTTAAATCATAGTTTTATTAGATATTTTTAAATATATTAAATCTAAGGCAATAAAAAAACTTCCTCTGCCAGCAGACAAAGAAAGTTTAGTTTGAGAAGGTTCCCCTCCTAATTGATGCTTTCTAAGCCTCTCTGGACTTAATTAAAAGTTGTTGTAATTATAATACAAATCACTTGTTGATTAGTCAATAGCTATTACCGCTTAAAAATGTGCTCACGGTGGTATTGTAAATAATTTTTATTAGGAGAATATTCTCTATTCATATGTATTTTTCTATTTTTGTATTTATTTAGTGTTTTGTTGAGCTCTGGGTCGTCTGAACTTAGATCTGATAAGATTATATGTCCTTGGTCAGAAAATGTGAAATAGCCTTGTGTGAAGGCTTTTTTTAGTATCTTGGTTAGACAGATACCATTACGATAATCTAGGCGAGTGGTTTTGTTGTCTTCCCACGGGATGATTCTAGTGGCAACTAACTCATCCTCATCAGAGGTTCCAATTAGAGCTGATTTATAACGATAATTAAATTTTACTTGGTCAGAGAAATATTTATCTGCAGCTCTACGAGTTGGTATTCCTTTGGCAGTATCTTCAATTGTATATAACTCGTGCCTTTGAGCTTGATAGCATTTGACTGATAACAGCTCTTCATCACTAGACAAATCGTCAAATTCTGGAGATAGATTGCTTTGTCGCTCCAATAAGCCAAAGTAATCTTCTTTGGTTATTTGAGTAATACCGTTCATGTTGAAGAAGTTAGACCATTTGCCTTTGAATTTGCGAAACTTCCAGTCAAAGGTCCGTAAGTTTTGTTTCATTAGACGATGAGAGAAAAGATAAGGATTCTTCACTTCGAGTAAGCTGTTACCCGTTGTTGGGTCTACTTGGACTACATCCCCTAGTTGAGCTGCTCCGTATAGGTAGAATTCGTTGCCCCATTCCGATGCACTGCCGGACCTGCGATAGATTATCAGGTCTCCGGAGTGGAGTTGTTTGTTAGTTTGATTTTGGTAACTGTAGTATTTGAAATCTACATCGTTGTGGTTGGGGCTCGAACTGGAATCTATTATGAAGTAGTTGGTTTTGGGATTGGTTGTTTGAAATTGATATCCATACATATTTTTTCTCCCATCTTTTAATTATTACCTATATTTTATACTTTGAATTCAGTACATACCTACATTTGATATACTAGATCTATTGAAATAACGATTAATAGGAGTGGTCATATGGGTAAAATTCAAGTTGTAGGAGCAATCATTATTAAAGATCACAAATTACTTGCTGCTCAACGTGCATCTAATCGAGTTCTTGGAGGATATTGGGAATTTCCCGGTGGAAAAATTGAACCTTCAGAAACACCAGAAGCTGCTATGTCACGAGAATTAAAAGAGGAATTCGGTGCAAAAGCAACTGTATTTGAAAAATTTTCTATTGATGGAATTGCAGAATTAGAATTTGGAGAAGTAATACTTCATTGTTATTACGTTAGATTAGACAGTAATATTTCCAAAACTATTGCGCATGATGAATTACGTTGGGTTACCCCAGATGAAGCTCTTGCATTAGACTGGGCCCCTAGCGATGTTGCTGTAATTAAAGCCTTAGCAAAGACTGGATTCAATTATGAATACTGATTACGAAAACGACATAAGAAAAGGAATAGATTTTGGATTTATTGATAACTCAATCGAATCATTAGATCGTTATCAGCCTTCTCTTGTAACCAATCATAATGGAACCGTTCTTGATACCTTGGAAGAGGAATTACGTAGTACCAAATCGTTTACCATTGCTGTAGCATTTGTCACATCTGATGGCCTATTAGATTTAAAAAGTACCCTGGCTGACATCGCATCTCATGGTATACGAGGAAGATTAATTACATCAACCTATTTAAAATTTAATAATCCAAATATGTTTGAAGATTTATCTTATATTCCTAATCTAGATGTCAGAGTTTTACATCAAAATGGATTTCATACAAAAGCTTACTATTTTAATCATGGTAATTATGAAAGTATTTTAGTTGGAAGCGCCAATTTAACTCAGAATGCTCTGAAGAAAAACTTTGAATGGAATCTAAGAGTAACTTCTACTGAACGTGGAGATATTGTCCAAAGTATTAAAAGAGAATTGGACGATCTCTGGCAAAAGGCTACTCCTCTTACTAACTCTTGGATAGAAAAATATCGACAAAACTGGGAACCACCAGCTCTTTCAGTATCAGAACCTTCTCAAAAAGATCAAGCTCCTGGAACAATTTCACCTAATGAAATGCAAAATAACGCTTTAATGTCGCTAAAAGATTTAAGAGAAAAAGAACATGCAAAAAAGGCCCTAGTGGTCGCAGCGACAGGAACAGGAAAAACATATTTAGCCGCTTTTGATGTTAAAAACGTTAAACCTAAAAGAGTTTTATTTGTTGTACACCGTGCACAAATTCTGGAACAAGCAAAAGAAAGTTTCCAAAAAATTTTAGGTGGTCCTGATAAAGATTACGGCATACTTAGTGGAAGTAAAAAACAAATTGATGCTCGCTATCTCTTTGCTACAGTAAACATGGCTTCTGACGAAAATATTTGTAAGCAATTAGGTTCAAAGAGATTTGATTACATAATTATCGATGAAGCCCACCGAGTCAGTGAAAATCAATCTACCGAAAAACAAACAATGTATCAAAAACTAATGAACTTTTACGAGCCCAACTTTATGCTTGGTATGACTGCCACGCCAGAACGTACCGATGGTACAAATGTTTATGCATATTTTGATTACCATCTGGCCTATGAAATTTCCCTTTTAGATGCATTAGACCATAATTTTCTTACCCCATTTCACTACATTGGCGTAACAGACTATGAAATAAATGGTCATATTATAGACGACAAAACCAGTCTAAAATATTTAGTCTCCGATGAAAGAGTCAACTATATAGTAGACAAAACTAAGTACTATGGACCACGTGGAGAAAATGTTCATGGACTAATCTTTGTTAGTCGTATAGAAGAAGGTCGTGATTTAGTAGTCAAATTAAAGTTACGAGGTATAAATGCCCAATTCGTTTCAGCTGTGGACTCAATCGATACTAGAGAAAAAGCTGTTCGGAAACTAACCAAAGGTGAACTTCAATATATCGTAACTATTGACATCTTTAATGAAGGTGTAGATATTCCATGCCTAAATCAAATTGTTATGATGCGCCCTACTAAATCCAGCATTATATTTTTACAACAGCTTGGACGAGGATTACGTAAATTCCCTGGTAAAACATCAGTTACCGTATTAGATTTCATTGGAAATTACGACGAAAATTATATGATTCCAATGGCTTTTGATCAATCTAACACCAGTAATAAGGAAAAAATACGTAAACAAATTATTAGTCCTAGCATTTCTGGAGTCTCTACTATTCATTTTGAAGAAGTAGCTCGTAATCGAGTACTCAAAGCTGTCTCAAAAGCTTCACTAGAGAGCATGAAAAGATTCAGAGATGCCTATAATAATCTAAAAGATAAGATTGGTCTTCGACCACCTATGTTTATGGACTTTGCCAAATTAGGAACTATCACTGTTTCTGATATAGTGCATAAATTTAATACCATATATGATATGCAATTAAAATTTGAAAAGGGATTTTCTCAATCATTAAACGAAAAGCAATACGCATTTTTAGATTTTATCTCCAGGGAAATCACTGTTTCAAAACGTCCAATTGAAGCTTGGATTTTAAAACAATTATCAATAAAAAAGACATTAACCGATAATGAAATCTTATCTGGGCTTCGAGCCACAAATATCTTTTATGATGATGACTCTTTAAAAAACGTCGCCTCTATACTAGATTTAAGTTACTTTATGGATAGAAATCGTCAAAAATATGGTGACATACCTTTGATCAATCACTTTGACAACAAATGGGAATTAACTTTTGAATTCAAATCAGCTTTAAGCTCAAAAGAATTCAAACGATATTTTGAAGATGCTATTAATGTGAACCTATTAAAACTTCAAAATCATCCAACAGATTTCAATACTCGTTTTATTGTTGGCGAAAAATATTATCGTACTGATGTTATTAAATTATTGAATTGGTCAAAAGAACAAAATGGTCAAAATGTCGGTGGCTATATCATGAGATCTGACTCTAAGTTCTTACCTGTATTCATAGCATTAGAAAAAACAGAAAAATTTCAAAATAAAATGGCCTATGAAGATTCATTCTTAAGCCGTTCAACAATGAGATGGTTTTCAAAGAGCGGTCGTTCAACTACTAGTAAAACTGAGAGTAAAATTATTAGTAACAAAAATTTTGGAATGATTCAGTTATTTGTCAAAAAATCTGATGATGACAAACGTGAAGGTAAAGATTTTTACTATTTAGGATCTGCACGTGTTATAAAGGCTGAAGACAAAGTTGCCAAAAACTCGGACAATAAAAAAACAAAATTAATTGATTTTACTCTTCGATTACAACGGGAAGTAGATCTGAGTTTATATCGTGCTCTAATAGAAAGTTAACAAGAATTATAATTTTTAGACTCCTTGTAATAGGGGGTCTATTTTTATATAAAGATTCTGCCCACTCCACCACAATTCCACATCTGCTATACTTATCCCAAAATCACTAAATACTAGGAGCTCACTAATGAATACCAATCAAGAAATCAATAAAGGCGTAAACTTTGGTTTTATCGACAACTCAATCCAATCACTATCTCGCTACCAACCAGCTCTAGTGACCAACCAAAATGGTACAGTTCTCGACACGATTGAAGATGAATTGCGCAATGCCACAACGTTTACGATTGCAGTCGCCTTTGTTACTTCTGGTGGTCTACTAGATTTAAAAAGTACTCTAGCTGACATTGCAACTCACGGCGTTCATGGAAAACTAATCACTTCAACTTATCTTGGCTTCAACAATCCTGAAGTTTTTGAAGATTTGCTCCAAATTCCTAATCTCGACGTTAGAGTTTTAGATCAAGATGGATTTCACACTAAGGCCTACTATTTCAACCACAATGACTACGAAAGTCTAGTAATCGGAAGTGCCAACTTGACTCAGAACGCTTTGAAAAACAATTTCGAATGGAATCTGCGCATCACTTCAACTGAGCGTGGCGAAATTGTCCGCAATGCCAAATCTGAACTGGAGAAACTTTGGCAACAAGCTACTCCACTGACTCAATCATGGATTAACGAATACAAAGAAGATTGGCAGCCAAACTACTCATCATTTTCTCGAAAGAAAAAAATTAAAAAATCTGGCAAAATAATTCCCAATCAAATGCAAAAACCGGCTTTAGAAGCTTTGAAACACCTTCGAGATGTTCAACATGCAAAAAGAGGTTTAGTCGTTGCGGCCACTGGGACTGGAAAAACTTATCTGGCAGCTTTTGATGTCCAACAATTCCAACCTAAGCGACTATTATTCGTCGTCCATCGAGAGCAAATTTTGCGTAAAGCGATGTCCAGTTTTCGAGAAATCTTAGGCGGCCCCAATAGTGATTATGGTATTCTCAGCGGCAGTCAAAAGAACCTCAACGCTCGTTATCTTTTTGCTACCGTCAACATGGTTTCTAAAAAATCAGTCCGTGAACAGCTCGGTGCCAGAGCCTTTGACTACATAATTATCGACGAAGCTCATCGAGTTGGTCAAAATAATCATGGCGAAAAAGAAACTATGTACCAGCATTTGATGAATTTTTACAAGCCACAATTTATGTTAGGAATGACTGCCACTCCCGAACGAACTGATGGAACAAATGTCTACGAATATTTTGATTACAATTTAGCCTATGAAATTTCTTTGCTAGATTCATTGGATCACAATTTGTTGACGCCTTTTCACTACATTGGTGTCACTGACTATGAAAAAAATGGCGAAATAATCGACGACAAGACTAGTCTCAAATACCTCGTATCCGACGAACGAGTTAATCATCTAATCGAAAAAACTAATTATTATGGCCCTAGAAAAGATGACGTCCACGGATTAATTTTTGTCAGTCGCATCGCCGAGGGTCGTGAATTGGCCCTCAAACTCACTAATAAAGGCATCAAATCTCAATTTGTTTCCGCCGAAGATACTGTTGAAGCACGCGAAAAAGCAGTTCACCGACTAACTAAGGGTGAACTGCAATATATCATCACGGTTGATATTTTTAATGAAGGCGTCGATATTCCGATTCTCAATCAAATTGTCATGATGCGTCCCACCAAATCCAGCATTATCTTCCTTCAACAACTAGGTCGTGGTTTGCGCAAATTTGCTCATAAAGAATATGTCACTATTTTAGATTTCATCGGTAATTATGACGAAAATTATATGATTCCGATGGCATTTGACTATTCACACACTAATAATAAAGAAAAAATCCGCAAACAAATCATCAGTCCCAGCATCTCCGGCGTTTCAACGATTCACTTTGAAGAAGTTGCCCGACAAAAAATTCTGGCTTCTGTTTCCAAAGCTCGTTTGAATGACATGAAACGATTCAAAACTGCTTATCAAAATCTCAAGGAAAAAATCGGTTTACGTCAACCAACGCTTTTAGATTTTGCCAAATTTGGTAGCATCGAAGTCTCTGATATAATTGACAAATTCGACACTCTCTACGATATGCAAAACAAATTTGAAGATGATTTTTCAAACGTCCTCACTGAGAAACAATATGCATTTTTAAAATTCATCTCCGCAGAAATCACTGTATCTAAACGGCCTGTTGAAGCTTGGATCTTGAAAAAATTATTAGATCAACCAGTCTTAACCGACGAAAAAATTTTATCAGGCTTAAAAGCTCAAAATATTTTTTGCGATAAAGAAACTTTGGACAACGTGGAATCAGTTTTGTGCTTCACTTATTTCTCAAAAGTAAAACAAAAGAAATACGGTCAAATGGTTATTATTAACCACATTAACAACAAATGGGCCTTCACTTCTAAATTCCAGCAACTATTGCAATCATTAATTTTTAAAAGTTATTTTGAAGATGCCCTTGATGCCAATCTCTGGAGTGTATCGCAAAGCCCAGAAATTTACCAAAACAGATTCACTATCGGTGAAAAATACTTCCGTCCGGATATTATCAAGATGTTAAATTGGCCCAAGGAACCCAACTACATAAATATTGGTGGCTATGCTCTAAGAGACGATGAACGTTTTCTTCCTGTCTTCATTTCTCTCCAAAAAAATAAAAAAGTTCAAAATAAGCTAGTCTACGACAATACTTTCCTCGACCGTTCAACGATTCCCCTATTTTCTAAAAGTGGACGCACAACTTCTAGTACGGTGGAGAGCAAACTCCTTGAACACAAAGATTTCGGCATGATTCAGCTATTCATCAGAAAGTCTAATGATGACCGAATTGACGGCAAAGATTTCTACTATCTTGGATCCGCAAAAACGCTCAGTGCTAAAGATGTCATCGAAGAAAATGTCGACGGCAAACCAACGAAGTTAGTTGAATTTATCTTACGATTGGAGCACGAAGTCGACCTAGGCCTATACAGATTTTTAGCTGAGGACTAAATCGGCAATCTTTTTCATAGCATCATTGAATTCTTTTTCGGTCACATAGGCAAACGAAATCCGTAACGACCGATTGTGTCGAAAGTCATAAATATCACCAGGATTCAAAAGTATCCCTTTATCCAAGGCTCTCTCAAACAAATCATCCACTTCTATATCAGGATTAAAGGTCAGCCAAATATAAAAACCACCGACTGGCACATCCCATGTAGCGATATCCTTAAAATATTTTTCCAAAGTTTCTAAGGCATTATCACGACGTTTCTTCAAAGTGATCTTCAAATCGGCCAAATACTGATCATACATACCGCTTTTCAAAAATTCTGTGAACACTAGTTGCGACAAGGAACTAGCGCCATAGTCCATTTGCATTTTGGCATCCCCTAGCCGTTTGATAACTGCTTCTGGAGCAATCACCCAACCAATTCTCAATCCTGGTGCTAAGGCCTTAGAAGCACTGCCCAGATACATCACCATACCGTTCTCATCAATTGCATTGAGTGGCAACGGTGCTTTTTCAAAACACAATTCCTGATAGACTCCATCTTCTATGATTGGCAGTCTATTTTTTATGCAAAAATTCATCAGTTCTTGGCGACGAACAGAACTCATTGTAATACCAGTGGGATTTTGATTGGTCGGTATCGTATAAAGGATTGCTGGCTCAGTTTCTTTTAAATATTTCTCCATTTGCCAATATTCCAAACCGTCATGATCCATAGAAATACCTTTCAAATTCAACCCGGTCGACTGGAACATCTGAATCGATTTCAAATAAGTCGGTGCTTCAGTAAAAACGGTGCTGCCTTCTTCCAACATGCACGACGAAATCAATTGCAAACCTTGCAGTGCACCCGAAGTTATCAAAATATTATCTACCGATACTTTTACTCCAATTTTTTTCATGTGCTCAACTATCGCCAAACGCAAATTCATCATTCCTAAAGGTTCAGCGTATCCCAAAGAAGTAACTTCAGTACTCAATTTTTGCATAATTTTTGACCACATTTTTTGTGGAAATAATCGTGGATCTAATTCACCAGTTCCTAAACGAATGATATCTGGTGAAAATTCCAGTTGATTTATTTGTTGTAACCTACGGTCACTTTCCTTTAAATATCCAGCCGAGATAAATTTTTTCCAACTTGGTTTTGTTGGCAACATCACCGACCAAGTATTACTGACGATTTTCGTTCCCGCACCGTGTTGACCAGAAATAATTCCATAAGATGTCAGTTCATCGACAGCTGTTGAAATGGTGCTGCGATTGACTTTGAACATTGTTGCTAAAGCCCGTTGCGATGGCAATCTTGAATTAATAGGCCAGGTCCCACTAGCAACTTGATCACAAACGTACTGCACGATTTGGCGATAAACTGGAATTTTAGCTTTTTTATCAGGTTGCCAAGTAATTTGTAATGGTATATTTTTTTGCATGATTAACTCCTTTTGGTTGGGTAAAGTTAATCAGTTTGGATGGTTACTTTACTCTCTAACACTTATATAATCGTTAATGTTGGTAAAAATCAATACAATTTGGTTGGTAAAGGGGGACTAATCATGAACTTTTTCTTACAAGGATTAACTATGGGGATTGCTTACGATGCACCAATCGGCTTAGCGAATTTATTCGTTATCAATTCTGCTCTGACCCAATCGCGCAAAAAGTCATTGTTAACGGCAATTATCATCATTATTTTTGACGTAAGTCTTGCCTTTGCCTGTTTCTTTGGTATCGGTGCTATCATGAAGAAATTCGAATGGTTACAACTAATCATCTTGTTAGTCGGCAGTTTGATCGTTATTTATATGGGAATAAATCTTCTGCGCTCGCAAACGACTGATATTAGTGCCGAAGCCACGACTGAAATGACGCTTTTCAAAACTATTTCTTCAGCCTTTGTAGTCATTTGGTTCAATCCACAGGCAATTATCGACGGTTCAATGATGTTGGGAGCTTTTCAAGTGACTTTGCCTAGTTACAGCCACCCTATCTTTATCGCCGGTGTGGGAATTGCCTCAGCTCTTTGGTTCATTTTATTGAGCATTATTGTTTCTAAATTTAAAGATAAATTCAATGCTAAAGTATTAAGAATTATCAATTTAGTTTGTGGAATTATTATTATTCTCTATGGTGGCAAACTATTTTGGAATTTTATTACTTTGTTAATAGCATAAAAAGAGCCTCAAGTTCTCAACTGAACTTGGGGTTTATTCATTCTTTGAGTTTTTCAATATTTCGGATCAAAGACTGGCTAGTTTCAATTCGTTGATTAATTTTATCGACACCTTCAAGAAATTTTTCAAATGATTCCTCCAATTTCGGACGATTCTGAAACGCTTGATAGTCCATCTGCAAATCCAGCATTAGACCATCTAAATCATCACGCAAATGAATTTTTTCTTTAGCCAAAATATTATCTAAAGATGGCCGCAACAAATTCATCATCTCATCGCTTAACCCATTGGTTTTATTGAATGGATTGTACGAATATGCTGTTACGACAATGTATTCATCCACGTTCAAAACTGCTAAAACATCGTCTAATTTGAAAATTTGTAACTCACCTGATTTACTATTTTCACATTCTTTAAAAAAAGTTGCCTGTGCTAAAAATCGATCTACCCATGCCTTAACTCGGTTTTTAGGAATATTGAATCTCGTATGGATTCTCATAGTTGCGTGTTTACTAATGGTGTATTTTTGCGAATTCGAAACTCCCATTTTGCTCATCCTTCAACTAAATATTTATAGCCATTATATCATTAAATGCGAATATATGTTCGCATATTATCATTAATTATCCTCTAATAATTCATGCCAAAATTAATAAAAATCAAATTTACTTGTTTACATTTTCAAAAAAGATGCTAATATTAGTGTCACAAGATAAAAAACGACAAGAAAGAGGAGTAGAATTTTCCACACTAACAGTGAGTTGGGAATGGTGAGAACCCAATTAGTAAATGGACTTTTCGAATAACACTTTCTTAATGTTTCTGGCTAAAATGAGCAATCAAAGTAAGTACAGACGTTAACCGGTACGTTACCATCGGTGGAACATGTTAGTGTTCTTATTGAGCTGGTCTATTTTATATAGGCAACTTGGGTGGTACCGCGAAGTCTTTCGTCCCAGTTATTATTAATTTAATAACTGCGATGAAAGACTTTTTTATTTTGCAAAGAATAAGGTTGACCAATCGGCCACTAATTGGAGGAAAACAATATGAACTTAATTATACCTAAGGATTATGATCCAAAATTATCTGTTAAAGAAACACAAAAAGCTATTCAATACATCCGTGAAACATTCCAAGATGAATTTGGTAAAGAATTGAATTTATCACGTCTCTCAGCACCTATGATGGTTGAAAAAGGTACTGGTTTGAATGATAACCTTAACGGTGTGGAATCCCCTGTTTCCTTCACTATGAAAGGTCTACCTGGCGAAACTATCGAAATCGTCCACTCTTTGGCTAAATGGAAACGTCTAGCTTTGAAACGCTACGGCTTTGGTATGCACGAAGGTATTTACACAAATATGAATGCTATCAGAAAAGACGAAGATCTTGATAACATCCACTCAATCTACGTTGACCAATGGGACTGGGAAAAAATCATCGCCAAAGATGAACGTAACACAGCTGCTTTGAAGCACACAGTTCGTCAAATTTTCAAAGTTATCAAGCACATGGAACACGAAGTTTGGTACAAATTCCCTAAGGCTGTTCACCACTTACCTGACGAAATTCACTTCGTAACAACTCAAGAACTTGAAGACAGATGGCCTGACAAGACACCTAAAGAACGTGAAGATGCTATTTGTAAAGAACTCGGCTGTGTCTTCTTAATGCAAATCGGTGGACCTATGAAGAGTGGTAAACGTCATGACGGCCGTGCCCCTGACTATGATGACTGGAAACTAAACGGTGATATTTTATTCTGGTATGAACCTTTACAACACGCCCTAGAAATCTCAAGTATGGGTATCCGAGTCAGTGAAGAATCAATGAGAGAACAATTAAAGATTGCTCATGCTGAAGACCGTGAAAAACTTCCATTCCACCAAATGTTATTAAATGGCGAACTACCATACACAATCGGTGGTGGTATCGGACAATCTCGTCTATGTATGTTACTTCTTGGCAAAGCTCACGTTGGTGAAGTCCAAGCTGCTGTTTGGCCAGAAGACTTACGTCAAAAATGTGAAGAAAACGACATTCACTTGCTATAAAACAAAAAGTCACTGATCAATTTCAGAGTTGTTAAAAAAATTGAGTTTTTAAACCTTTGAGCAAAAAGAGGAAATTAAAGTTAAAAAACTTTTAATTTCCTCTTTTTGTATTTCTTTTATTATTCAATTTCATTTCTCTTTATAAGTTGACACTTCCATACAAGCAATATTCACACTTTTCTACATAGAAAATCATTTTTTAACGATTAACATCTGAAGTTTTTTCACTTTTTTCTTTAATTATAAAAAGTAGAACTAAATACAGATCTCCGTAAATTCTTTTCCAAGAGTAGTTATCATCAAGCGTCCTTTTCCAATTGTAACAGTCGAATCAGCCTTTTTCTTTAGGGTATTCATATATTCAGAGCTAATAGTTACTTCGGTATTCAATCTTTCTTGGTACTCACTCTTTGCGGATTCAATTTGTTGGCCACATTGAAAGTATTCCGGTGTTTTGGAAAATAACTCGTCATAATCAAACTTTATTAGCCACTCAGAATATGATGTGTCTACTAATCCCATTCTAGATAAATTGATAATTGACGAGGAAGCCATTTTTCTATCATTAAGATTATCTAGTAAATTCATGGTAAGTACATCAGATTTAAATGTTAGAATTCCTTCATTATCATTAAATTTTTGTTGAATAGTGGCTATTGGTATATTGGGACCAACTTCATTTGAAAAAATAGCAAGTAGCTTAGCATCAAAAGGACTCATTTGTTTTACAAAGTCCACAAATACGGACCGTGTAATTTGCTCTTTACTCGAATCCATAGAACTAGCGACTAATTTGGAAAACATTTTTCTTAAAGCGGGCGCATCAATATAATACTTTGATGCTTCAAGGGCCGGACCAATTATATCCAATTGAGGCTGTTTTATATTTTCAGCAGGAATTTTTTTAACTTCATCAAAAATATCTTCTTTATAGGCTTCGATTTTTGATTCATTTAATAGTTGAGCCTCAGTACGACGAAGTTCAGTATTCTTACCAAAATGATAATACCACCAATCATTTAAAGATTTTATTGGACCTGATACTGCTCCGGCACTTACGGCCCCTCCAATAAAGCTTCCAACAGTTGGAAGTAAAGAATTGAAATCAATCATTTTGAACCTCCTAATACTTTATAAAACTAATTATACAATAGAAGGTACATTGATAATCCTTTCATATCTGAATATTTGCGTGGAGATAGTAAACAATACCTTATCTAAATTTAAGGATAATTATAAGTCATTAAAGCTTGAGTTCTTTAGAAAATAAAATCCATGTGTTAATACATTTGTCTGATATCTGCATCGGTAATAATAACTGTGCCGACTTCAGAATACTGTTAACCATCTTAGACAAGATTGAATATTAGCTTTTCAGCGACTTTTTTAGTTAATATCAAATAATTTTTTCATAGCTTCAAAGTTATCGGGATACTTGTTGGAACCAAAAATTTCTTTATTCTTACCGTTGTCAAAGGAAATCTTCAAACTCCATTGGGTACCATCCAAAATGTCATTATCACTATATTCATCCTGCCAATCTTCCAGATGTAAATCAGCAATTCTTTCTTGTAACGATTTGATTTGTTCTTCATTCAAATCATTTTTCACAGCCGAACCCGAACGTTCAGAATCCAGAATTCCCTTGCTATATTTAAACGTTTTATTCAGCAGATCTATTTCACCAAATTCTGGTACTCCAAAGAATCCGCCTTCTTCAAAGAATAGTTTAGTGATTTTCATAGGCTTACCTCGGACTAATTTTTCTTTATTATATCAACGTAATCTTAATATAAAAATAAACAGCCCTTTTAAATGGAACAACTGGCATTCAGCAGTTATCTAACTTCCTTTAAATAGTCGCTAATTTCGTCATATTCGCCTAACTTCATAACTTTATGAATATTTTCCTTCGTAATAGCTGAATCATTAGAAGAAAATTCATAGAAGTAGTCAGTTAGTAAATTAAACTTGGCAACTAACTCTTCATCCTCTAAATTGGTTCTCTCACGTAAGGCTTGCATGATAACTTGAGCCCATTGATCATAATCTTTAAAAATAAAAACTGGTTTAGCGCTGATTGAGAAGTCCAAAATTCGATCAATAACCAATGATGCAGCGTATTTAGCCGATTTTAAATCTGCATAACTCTTATCGGCCTTTAAGGTAGCATTTTGATAAGCCAATAAATGCAAATCACAAATCTTCAAATTATCAAAATAAGTTTCATCCGCCTCATTTTTCAAAAAATCATAATATTTAACTTTTGAATCTTGGTGCAATAAGTAAAAATAATACGAATCTAAATAATAATGTTCACTCTTACCCGCCTTTAAATTACGTAATTCTTGTCCCAAAATATTAGTATCCGTCGAAACAACTTCTTGAGAATAATTATTTACTTCTGGTTTCAACAGGCACAAAAATAAATTGGCCGATTGTGGATTCCCAACAACTTGACTTGGATTAACGTCCGTTTTACTAAAATCCAAAACTTCCCTATCTGTATCTAAAATTCCTTCATTTGTTTTAACCCAAGGGTTAATGTTTACCTTTAATCCCATAATTTCCTCCTATTTAATCCGAAATCGCTGTGCTGTATGAAAATCATCAGGCAGTCCATCCACCACATCCCCGATTCGACAATAATCAAACAAATTATTTTGATATGAACCATTTTTGTCATAAATACTAGCCACGACGAATTGGTTGTCATGATTTTTACTAATTCCAATAACAAATTCAACATCTGTTAAAATAATTTGTTTCATCGTAGCTTGTTTCAAAAGCTTCAATTCTTTTGGTTCCAAAAAGAAGAAAGATGTATTTTTAACAATGACTCGATGTACTTCTAAATCTTTTTCTTCTAAAGGAACTAGTAAAATTTTGCTATGCGGTTTACCGTCTTGATCATTTTCAACTTTCATTGCGACCTCCTTTATTTCTTCAACAACCATATTTTATAAAATGGGTGTGACATATTATGTCGTTTTGCCATTTTAAAGACAAAAAATGACAACTTTTTTTAATAAAAAATTGCCATCAATATTTTTATTCAATTTTTTCAAAATATAATTGTTCAGAAGGATAATTTCCCTTGAAACGACCTAATTTTAGACCGGCATTCATCAAAGCTGCCCCTGAATAAACTTTATCATTCACTCGATAATTGGCATCTTCATCTAGGCCTCTTAACTGCAGGTAAACAAACGGTGCATTGGCTACAACATTAGTCACAACAACACTTAGAAGGCATTTCGTTTTGTCTTTTGATACAATTTGCCAGGCTACTAAATCATTGTGATTATCAAATGGACTAAATAACCGATAATAATCACCACTAAACGTCAGTTTTTGAATTTTTTTATAAAATTGTGTATATTCTTTAGCTTGTTGTTGTTCTTTGTCACTTAACTCAGTAACATCCAATTCATATCCAAACGTTCCGGCCATGGCTACCGCTGCTCTAGTTGACAAAGGAGTCACACGACCATTTTGCAAATTAGGACTGGCTGAAACGTGTGAACCCATTGTAGAAAGTGGATAGAAGAAACTCGTCCCATATTGAATACCTAATCTATTAATAGGATCTGTATTATCTGATGTCCAAATTTGTGGTTCATAAGATAGCATTCCTAAATCAAACCGAGCCCCACCAGCTGAACAGCCTTCAAACAATACATCTGGATAACGTCTAGTTAAACGTCCTAATAGTTTATACAATCCCAAAACATACCGATGTTGTAGTTCACCTTGACGGCTTTGACTAAGATTCTTGGAATACCAATCCGTAATTGGACGATTCATATCCCACTTGATATAACTCACATTGGCACTATCCAAAATATCAACGATACGATCAAACAAATATTGTCTAACTCTTGCTTGAGACAAATCCAATACTAGTTGATTTCTATCCAGTAAAGCCTTACGTTTAGGAAAATTCAAAGCCCATTCAGGATGATGACGATACAATTCACTATCCTCATTAACCATCTCAGGTTCAAACCAAAGTCCGAACTCCATTCCCATATTGTTGATTTTTTGAACCAAATCTTTCAAACTGCAACCTAGTTTTTTTTCATTAACAAACCAGTCTCCCAATGATCGATTATCGTCAAAACGATTTCCAAACCAGCCATCGTCTAGAACAAATAAATCAGCACCAATATTTTTTGCGGCACGAGCAATTTGTAACAGTTTTTTACCGTTGAAATCAAAATAAGTTGCTTCCCAATTATTAACTAAAACTGGACGTGCTACTTTTTGATATTTGCTATGACATAAATTATTGCGAATAATATCATGGAAATTGTGTGACAACTGCGTCAATCCATCATTAGAAAAGCTCATGATAGCTTCAGGACTTTCAAACATTGCTCCAGGTTCTACCTTCCAAGTAAATTGATTATCGCCTAATCCTAAAGTTATTCGACTTTGTCCCAGCGTACCTTGTTCAGCGGTGGCACGAAAATTCCCACTGTAAACTAGATTGAAGCCATAACAATCGCCATGCATTTCATTAGTATCTTTCCCAAGCAAAATAAAACCAGGATTCTCTTTAGCGCTGGAAACACCATAATTTGAACCAAATGTCGTTACGTTGTGAGAAAGTGGTATCCGTTCAAAATTACGTTCAGATCCCCAACGACCGTGAAAATGAACCAAATCATATTGACCAGAAATTAAATCCAAAACTAATGATTGTATTTTTTGGATGCTAAGTGAGCTGTCGCCAAGATTACTCAAACGAGCAGCTCTAGTAATGACATCATATTTGGCATAAACTCCATAAAATAATTCGACTTCTACTCCAGAAACATCATCAACCAAAGTTATTTTTAGTGTTTGTGCTTCATCTTCTTTTGCGAAAAAACTAGGTAGATTTTCTAAATCATACTTACCATCTATAACTTCATAGTTTTTATATTTTAAATCGACTACTCTAGTGCCGTCATGATTTTTTATATCTAAGGCAACACTTCCCAAGTCACCGCTACCGACGGTTGGATATTCTTGCGACATTAAAGTCAAAGACCCAACACGGCCTTTAGATTCGTGAGGATAAGGTACATAATGCGAAGGTCCATTATAAAGTAAGTACGACAAATCTTGATGTTCAATCTTTTTACCATAATAAATATGATAAAGATGATCGAACCTGCCCACCTTCATTTGATAAGTTGTATTTTTAGTCTGCAACGTAAAAAGCTTTTTATTTTTATCAACTGAAATTGACATAAATCAAGTCTCCTCTCGTCTAACACGTCGATAATATAATAAAAAAGGTTGAAAAGTAAATGGATAGTTCTTTCTCAAGTTAGGTTAGTGTTGGCTGTCGTCGTCCGTTCTGCTTTGTGGATTGCTGGAACGTACTGGGCGCAACTTTAAGCCAATTCCAGAACCGGGAACTGTTTTAAAGCTTGACCTTTCACTAAGCAATAAATTGCTAAGTGAAATTTCAGTACTGAGCATCCACAAA
>ERZ833963.1144-NODE-1144-length-33802-cov-113.342579_pt1 | contig 33802 bp, 32 predicted proteins | sample MGYA00519693_ERZ833963 | MGnify/ENA primary metagenome ERZ833963 (study PRJEB31850, sample SAMEA3708748) | human gut metagenome | biome: human gut; feature: human-associated habitat; material: faeces | place: China | collected 2014 ... | reverse complement strand
GATAAACTTCATAGAAATCAGTCAAATTCATAATCATTCCTTTCCAATAGTCAAACATAAGCTCGCAATTTTTATACCAAGGATTGTCCAAGCTGTATAAACTTTGCTAATTTGGATGATTGCGGATATTCATATAACATTAACTTAAATTTAAAGCAAATGAAGCAGGTAAAAATCAAATTGCCGCTAAGGACGCTCGCTCTTGCAGGCGGTCTGTTCCTTTCCGCTACGGCCTTTGCACAGTCTGGTGCTGTCAAGGGTCAGGTTAAGGATGCTACCGGCGAACCCGTCATGGGTGCTACCATCTCTGCCAATGGCAAGACGGTGGGCATCACCGATATGGACGGTAACTACAGCATCAACGTAGCGCCGGGCACCAAGCTCACATTCACTTACTTGGGTATGGCTCCGCAGACAGTCGTTGCCGGTGACAACATGGTGGTCACGCTGAAACCCGACGAGAAAAGCCTCAACGAGGTTGTCGTCATCGGTTATGGTGTGGCTAAGAAAGCTGACCTTACCGGTTCGGTAACTGCTCTTCGCCCTGATGGCAAGAACAAGGGCGTCGTGGTCAATCCCCAGGATATGTTGGAGGGTAAGGTCGCCGGTGTAACTATCACCAGCAACGACGGTACCCCTGGTGCCGGTGCTAATATCCGTATTCGTGGCGGTTCGTCTCTGAACGCCAGCAACGACCCGTTAATCGTCATAGACAATATTCCTATTGACAATAATGGTGTCAAAGGTGTGTCTAATATGTTGGCGAGCATCAACCCGCAGGATATTGAAAGCTTTAATGTCTTAAAAGATGCTTCCGCTACAGCTATCTATGGTAGCCGTGGTTCTAATGGTGTTATCATCATCACAACCAAGAAGGGACATAAGGGCGGAGTGAAGGTTTCTTACAATGGCAGTGCCACTGTCAGCTGGAATCCTAAAACCGTTGATGTGCTAAGCGGAGATGAGTTCCGTAGTTTCATCAAAGGTAAGTTGGGTGAAAACTCCGAAGCTTATCAGGCCTTGGGTACGGCAAACACAGATTGGCAGGATTTGGTTTATCGTACTGCCATCAGCCAGGATCATGGCGTGACCGTGTCGGGTTCGGCCGGTGCTTATCTTCCCTATCGTGTTAGCGTAGGATATACTGATCAGCAGGGTATTGTGAAGACCTCTGACTTCAAGCGTGTGACAACCTCACTGAACTTGAATCCGTCTCTTCTTGATAATCACTTGAACATCAACCTCAATGCCAAGGGTATGTATGCACATAGCCGCTTTGCTGAGGGTGGCATTGTGGGCGCTGCTGTTCATTTCGATCCTACTCAGGATCCGTATGCTTATACCAACAACTTCTATCAGCAGAAAACCTATGGAGGACAGCCCTTCTTTGGCGCTTATCTTAGCCAGATGCAGAAGAATTTCGGTGGCTACTATGAGTGGCCGAAGGCTGCCAATTACAATGACTCCAGTTGGCCTTATACTTATAATGAGTTGGCTACTGCCAACCCACTGGCTCTGATGAACGAAAAGAAAGATGTGGCCAACAGCCGCGAGTTCATCGGAAGTGCAGACTTTGACTATAAGGTGCATGGCTTTGAGGACTTACGCCTGCATACTACCTTGGGTGCCGACATCGCTAATGGCCGCCAGAATACTGACATCTCTCCGGCTTACCCAAGCAACGGCGATGCTTACTACGGCAACCATGGTTTTGAGAGTATTCTCAAGAGAAACCTCACTCTGAGTGCGTATGCCCAGTATTATCATGACTTTAACGATCAAGCCAAGAACCACTTCGACATCATGGGAGGTTATGAGTGGCAGCGCTTCTGGAGAAGAACGAAAAATAACTACTACGGTTATTATGGTGCAAATTACCAAGGAACCGACCACAAACCAGGAAGTAAGTACAATGAGCGCCCTTACTACACAAAGACGGAAAACTACCTCGTTTCTTTCTTTGGCCGTGCCAACTGGAGCTTGATGGATCGTTATTATGTGACAGCGACGGTCCGTGACGACGGTTCTTCACGTTTCGAAGATCATTGGTCTGTGTTCCCTTCTTTTGCTTTTTTGTGGAAGATGAATGAAGAGAAGAAGTTCCGTGAAATCGAATGGCTCTCTGATTTGAAACTCCGCCTAAGCTGGGGTATGACCGGCCAGCAAGATGTTGGTCAGGACTATGGTTGGATACCTACTTACACAGTTAATAAGGATAACCGTACCCTTTATCCTGCTGCTGATGACGACGGAACCCTCTATCGCCCTAACAACTTTACACCGAAGTTGAAGTGGGAGACCACCACTACTTATAATATCGGTCTTGACTGGGGGTTGTTCAAACAGCGCCTTACTGGTAGCATTGATTGGTACTATCGTAAGACCGATGACTTGATCAACTATGCTCCGACAAAAGTGTTCACCGCATACCGTAACCAGGCTTACCAGAACATTGGCTCGCTGCGCAACATGGGTGTGGAAACCTCTTTCGAGTGGAAAGCCATTCAGTCTAAGGATTGGTACTGGACCATCGACTATAACTTCACTTACAATAGCAACCGTATCACGAACCTCAATGGCGTGAGCACCGGTGATGAGCCTGTCGCTAACACGTCCATCACCATTGGTACGGATAAGCACCTTGAGTATCAGGCTGTAGGACACACCATGAACTCGTTCTGGGTCTATCAGCAGGCTTATGACAAGAATGGCAAACCTATTGAGGGAGTCGTAGTTGATAGAAACGGTGATGGTCAGATCAGCTCTGCCGACCGCTATTTCTACAAGAGCCCGGTGGCTCCTGTGACGATGGGCTTCGCTTCGCGTCTGGAGTATAAGAATTGGGATTTCAGCTTCTCTCTGCGTGCCAACATCGGCAACTATGTCTATGATGCTGTTAACCAAGGATTCCATGATGTCAGTGAGAATGGATTGTGGCCTTCTACTAAGTTCTTGGGCAATACCACATCAACGGCCGTCGCTGAGAATTGGACTTCTAACACGGAATATATTCAGCTCTCTGACCGTTGGATACACAATGCAAGCTTCTTGAAGTGTGACAATATCTCTTTAGGTTACAGTTTTAGTGACTTGTTCAAAAATTCGGGCTATCACGGCCTCAGCGGACGTGTTTATGCTACCGCTTCCAACGTGTTCACTATTACCAAGTATGATGGACTCGATCCAGAAGTGTTCAATGGATATGACAACAACCTCTATCCGCGTCCGTTCTCTCTGATCTTCGGTCTGAACCTTAACTTCTAACTCATAAAAGATTTTCAGTCATGAATAAGAAATTCAAATATATATTCTCTGTGGCTGCTGCAGCAATGATGCTGGGGTTGTCATCTTGCACGGGTGACTTGGACGTAAAGCCTATTGACCCGAACATGAATACAGAGGTTCAGCCCAATGCACTTTTCAACAAGTGCTTCGCCAACTTGGCCATGTCAGGAAACAGTCAGGGCGACGGCGACTGCGATATTGATGGACTTGACGGTGGTACTTCTGGTTTCATCCGCCAGTTGTGGAACTCTAACGAGCTCACTACTGATGAGGCTATCTGTCACTGGACAGATGATGGTATGCAGGAGTTTGACTATAACTCCTACGGCTCTGGACAGCCGATGCTTAACGGCTTTTTCGCCCGTCTGACAACAGGCATCACCTACTGCAACCAGTACATCAACAGTTGTGGCGATGTTGATGCTACGAAGACAGCTGAGATACGCTACCTCCGTGCTTTGGAGTATTACTTCCTCATGGACGCTTTTGGCAACATACCCTTCTCGACCAACATTACTGACGAGCCGTCGTACATGACACGTAAGGAAGCTTATGCTTGGATTGAAAAGGAGTTGCTGGAGGTGGAGCCTCTGCTCCCCGATCCATCTGTCAAGCATTCTACCGACATACCGCAGACAAGGCTGCTGTGTGGATTCTACTCTCTCGTCTTTATCTCAATGCAGAAGTCTATACAGGTAAGCCTGAGTGGCAGAAAGCAAAGGATTACGCCAAGAAGGTCATCGATTCTCCCTATAAGCTGAATACAACAGGAGCTAATGGATATTCTGCGTATCAAATGCTGTTTATGGGTGACAATGGTGAGTCCAATGCCGCACAGGAAGGGATCTTCCGTATCGGCCAGGATGGTAAGACAACCACCACGTGGGCAGGTACCCTGTTCCTTATAGCTTCTACATGGGACGCTACCATGGGTGACAAGGGTACGAGTCAGACATGGTCGGGTAACCGTTGTCGTAAAGACCTTATTCTTAAATTCTTCAAGGATGGGGATGCACCTAATGTGAATAGCGCAGAGATGGTTCAGAAAGCTGGTGATGACCGTGCTATCTTTGACGGTGTCGGACGTACGCTCGACAACGGACTCGGATACAAGGGTAAGTTTACCGATGGCTTCGCTTGTGCTAAGTGGACCAACGTAAAGTCTGATGGTTCTGCTACCCATGATGCCAACTTCGTTGATGGTGACTTCTTCCTTTTCCGTGTTGCTGAGGCTTACCTGACCTATGCAGAGGCTGATGCTCGTCTGAATGGTAACTCTACAGATGCCGAGGGTACCAAGTATGTCAATGCCCTGCGCGCCCGTGCCCATGCCGAACAGAAAGCAGGCTACAAACTTAATGACCTCTGTGATGAGTGGAGTCGCGAGTTCTACTTCGAGGGGCTCCGCCGTCCTACTTTGATTCGTTTCAACCGCTTTGGTGGCAACAACAACTATAACTGGAGTTATAAAGGTGGTGTGAAGGAAGGCCGCAACTTTGACAAGACGCGCAATATCTTTGCTATTCCAGCTAACTATGTCAAGGGCTCGCTCGTGCAGAATCCAGGCTATTAAACAATTTCATTTCTTAGGATAGTGGATGAGTAAGTCTCATCCCTATCCATATAACAAAAAGGGAATAAACAATGAAAAGTATATTCAAAACATCAGCTTTGTTGCTTTGTGCTATGGCCGTGTTCGCATCCTGCGAGGATGACAGGGACAACGATCCTGTCCTGCAGGAGCCTACTACGTTCAAGCTGAATACTCCGGCCTTCTCCAACTCTACAGTCAATCTGGCCGCTTCCAACACCCTGCATTTCACTTGGTCACAGCCTGATTACGGATTTCCTGTGGTCGCACGGTATGAGCTTCAGTTCTCACCCAAGAATGACTTCTCTACTTCCTACGCTCAGGCAAAGGCTGATGAGACCGGAACCACTGTGCCTACCTACAGCACTGCCGGTGGCGTGAAGACGGTATGCTCCAACGATGTAGAGGCCAATGATGTGGCAACTGCTATCATGCATGTCACACAGTGGAGCAAGAACGAAGTGCCGGCCGAGCAGGACGTGTATGTTCGTTGCGCATCTGTTTTCAACAATGATACCATTTATAGTAACGTTGTTAAGATTCAGGTCAGTCCCTATTGGATCAATTTGCGCGATAAAGAGCCGAACTATTGGTATTTCATTGGATCTTGTATCGGCGATGGCTCTTGGGGTGGCAATATTGGTAAGGACATGATACCTCTCTATCCTATTTCCGGTGAGAAATACGGCATGACTACTGGTGACGGTAAGTTCTCTTACACGGGATACTTCCCCGCATCTCTTGGATTTAAGTTCCGCCATTCTGCCACTGACAACTGGGCTGAGCAGATCGGTACATCCGACGGTGCTCTCTCCCCTGTTTGGAATGATGGTGGCTCACAGAACTTCTTCGTCCCCTCTGATGGTTACTATACGGTGACCTGCCAGACCGGCAAGAAAGAACTGAGCGTGGTTAAGGCAACATCCATCACGGGTACTCCTGTTGAGTACACTTCTGTCAAGCTCGAAGGTGATGTCAATGTAGAGTTGAAGCCTTTCAACACTTATGCAGGTGCCAAAAACCACGACTGGGTAGGCATGGTTGATATTACTGCTAATGGTAGCTGCCACTTTGTTACTAATGATGGCACGAAGTTTGGCTCTTCCGATTTCACTCATGGTACCGCAGCCAAGAATGGTAAGGATATCAAGGTGAAAGTAGGTAAATATCAGGTGTGGTTCAATGATCTGACGGGTCAGTACAACTTCATCTATCAGGAATAATAAAAGAATACAGCTATGAAAAAGATTATATTAGCTCTTGGCACTGTGGCACTGCTCGCAAGTTGCTCTGGTGACCAATACGACAGCTGGGTTTCGCCCCAGTCCTATCCAGAGGAAGCTAAGCAGTCTATCTCTTTGACTGCAACGCCGGGTGAAGCCGTTGACTTTAACAAGGTAAGCACAGATTCCATTAAGTTCTTCAGCTATGATTTGAAGTCTGATGCTACAGTAAGAAGTGAAAAAAAGTTCCTTACTCTGTTTAGTGCCGACAAGAAGGCCACGGTGAAACTCTCTACGGATGATAAGAACCAAGTGGCTACTGCTGACCTGCAGAATGCCGTTGAGAACTTGTATGGTAAAGCTGGCGTGGAGCGTCAGATTCCTGTTACTTTAACTGACTCTGTGTTGGTTAGTTCGGGTGAAGGTTATGTGCTTACTGCGGATTTTACCAGTACTGTAAATCTCGTTACTCCCGATTTCTCTGAGTTTTTCTATGAGATTGGCAACGAGAGCAGTTGGAAAACTTCTCATGCTTTGCGCTCACCCGATATGGACGGCAAGTACGAGGGCTTCTACTACCTTAATGGCGCATTCAAGTTCAAGCCGAATGCTGACAACTGGGATGGCGACTATGAGTACAATGGTGAGGGTAAACTCACACAGAACGGCAAAGACAATATCCCTGATCCGGGAGCTGGCTTCTACATGATTGATGTGGATTTGAACTCCAGTTCTTATTCTCTCTATAAGATCGATCAGATCTCTCTCATTGGTGCATTCAACTCCTGGAGCGGCGATGTAGATCTGACTTACAATGTCCAAGAAGGCGTTTGGGAGGCTAAGGATGTTGTGATTCCTACTACTGGTGATTTGAAGTTCCGCTGCAACCACAAGTGGAGTTCCGATAAAGAGAGCGTACCTGACTTCGGTGGCTCGCTTGACAATCTTGTCAAAGGCGGTGGTAACATCACCGTGGAGGCTGGTACTTATGACGTGAAGCTCTATCTGAGCTATGGCGGTGCTAACAAGGCTGTCTTCACCAAGAAATAGAAAGCCGTTATTATTCACGATAATCAAAGAATGATTAAGTAGATTAAATAGTTATATTTACAGCTTTATCATTATATCATGAAGGGGCAGCTCCTTTGCGGGGGCTGTCCTTTTTTCGTGGTCTTTTGTTAAAGATGGCATAATTATTGTATAATTGAAAAATAAGCCTTATCTTTGCAATATATACATTATTAATAATATTTATGATGGGAAAGATAATTCATCAGACAATGACGCGAATCATGACTGATGATGGTCAGCATTTGATTCGACGGGTTACTAAGGTGTTGATGCCTAATGGTAAGTATCGCTATCCTGTGGATTATTTCGATGCCTCATCTGATGTGGTAAAGGTATCGGATCAGGAATTGGATAATTTGCGCATACCAGGATATATGATGCTTGTCTGATGGCTGAGATGCAAGACGGTTACCCCTTTATCTATCAGATGACGGATAAATCAGGGGCAGATGAACTATTAGTTGAGACTTTGCAATATCGTTTTAAATCTACAAAGTCTCATCATACTTATATTGTGCGTGTTGAGAAGTATGTTTCTCATTCTTATTGCCTAAAGTTCTTTGATAAGGCGAATATTAATAGCAAGAACAAGTTCAGTTTGCGTACCAATACTTTTGAGCCAAGAACTATATTCTATACGCTTTATCATATTATGCTTGATGTACTGCGTAATGATGAAAAAGCCTCTTTCTTCTTTATCGGCGCAGAAGACGAGAAGGATGAGCTTGGATCTGCTACAAGGCGTTTTAGAGTATACAGACGCTTCGTTTCTTCAACTGTCAGTAACCGTTTATTTGAGCATTATCGTCGCAATGACCTGTCATTATATGTTCTGGTAAACAAAAAGGCAATTAAGGATCCTTTTGGTTATGCGGAACAGATAGCTAAATACGTAATAGAGGAATACAATTAATATTTATGCCTCCATACATAAGCTCTTCAGCGAAAAACTTAATAAGATCATTAGCGCGCTAACCTCCTCTCTATGCAAACGTTTACATGTTAAATCACTTCTTGACGTAAATCAATGCAATGCAAGTTGCACGGAATATCGTAACTTTGCTACATCTATTATTATACGAGGCAAGCATTACATAAGATTTACGGTAAAAACAGATTTAATATGAAGAAGATTTTCTCTACTTTTGTGGCTCTTCTCGCTGCTGCCAACATGATGGCACAGGGATGGCCGGATAACTACGGCGGCGTCATGCTGCAAAGCTTCTACTGGGGCAGTTACACAGAGTCTTCGTGGAGCAGCCTCACTCAGCAAGCCGATACACTCTCAAAGTATTTCAACCTTATCTGGGCACCACCTTCGGGCTACCCGAACACTACGAGCAACAACATGGGATATTACCCTGTTTGCTGGCTCAATCAAAACAGCGCCTTCGGTACGGAAACTGAGTTGCGCACGATGATCAAGACCTTTAAGGATAAAGGTACGGGCATCATCGCCGATGTGGTCATCAACCATAAGAATGGAAAATCGAAATGGTGCGACTTTGTCAATGAGAGCGTAGAAGGCCAGAATACTGGTAAGACTTATTCAGTGACTTGGGACAACACCAACTACACGCAGATATGTAGCGATGACGAGGCCAACACCTCCACTTCGTCCGAGGCTTACGGCAAAGTAAAGGGCAACAAGGATACCGGTCTCAATGACGGCGGTTGCCGTGACCTCGACCATACCAACGCCACGACACAGAAGAATGTGGAGACCTACGAGGACTTCTTGCTCAACGAGATGGGCTACACGGGCTTCCGCTACGATTTCGTGAAAGGCTTCGATCCCTCTTATGTCAAGTTGTACAACGAAAATGCCAAGCCTGCCTACTCTGTGGGTGAATATTGGCAAGGCGACGTGACGACCACCAAAAGCGGAGACCACCCCTATGGCGGCGTGAAAGACTGGGTAGACGCTACTGGTAAGACGAGTGCGGCCTTCGACTTCCCGATGAAATACTTCATCCAGGATGCCTTCAGCAACAGCAATTGGAATAAACTTGCCAACTATACTTCTTCTACGCTGATGGGTACAAGTGGCTATGCTCAGTATGCTGTGACCTTCATCGATAACCACGATACGGGTGATCCACACGACAATCCTTCTCCTCTCCGTGCAAATATCTCTGCAGCCAACGCTTACATTCTCGCTATGCCGGGCACACCATGTATATGGATCAGCCATTGGACAGCTTACAAAAGTGCATCCTTGCCCGTAAACTCGCTGGAGTCACTAACACCAGTACTGTTGAGACTTCCGTAGGTTCTTCTACCGGATACTATGCTAAGGTGAAAGGTACTAAGGGTGAAGTGCTCATCGTGATTGGTGCTCCATCGGTCAATACCACTGGTTTCCAGTTGGCTTGCGAGGGAGAGAACTTTAAGTACTATGTTTCCAATGGTCTTGACATCAGTGGCATCAAGAGTATCAAGGACGAAGCTACTGGCTGGACTGTTCCCTCGTTCTGCAAAGTAAACAGCGGTGAGACTTGCGCGTTCTTCGAGCAGCCAACAAGCAGCAACTGGGCAGGAACCATCAGCTGCTGGGCTTGGGATGATAAAGGTAATTACACGGGTGGCTCTTGGCCTGGCGTAGTCTGTACAAAGGTGGGCACTACCGATGCTGGCAATGCTGTATGGAAGTGGACATGGAATGGTAAATACACAAGCACAACAGCTACAACTCCTAATCATATCATCTTCACCAATAAGAATAATGGTTCTATGCAGACCAGTGATATGATTTTCAAGAACGGTAACTACTATGGATATAATGTTGTTCTTGGCAACGTCATCGATGCCACCACGGGCATCAGCAAGATAACGACCACTACTAACACTGCCGACGCTCCGATGTATAATCTCGCCGGACAGCGTGTAGACAGCAACTATAAAGGTATGGTGATACAGAATGGAAAGAAGGTAATGAAAAAATAGAAAGAGTCCTTTCCTCAGGCCCTTCCCTAAAGCCCTTCCCTAACCCTCCCCAAGGGGAGGGAATGGCAATACCCAAAGAGTGGCAGGGAACTATGCTCTTTTGTTCTCACAGATTTCATGGATGCCATGGATTTTCCCATATGTCGCCTTCTGGGTTTTAGTACAGCAGTACGAGACCGGCAAAGGCAGCGTAGCAAATCATGCGGATGGGATTGATCTTCAACCAATAGGTGCCGACAAAGGTGGCAATGAAGAGTGCTACGCTGATGCAGAACTGCCAGGGATTCTCTGCCCACGACGAGAAGTTCTCTTTGTCGAGAAGCATCAGGGCGGCGGCAGCAAGCAGGCCGACGACACCCGGGCGCAGGCCTAAGAAGATGTGTTGGACCACCGGCGTCTTCATATACTTCATGAACATCCGTGCGATGAAGATCATCATGATAAACGAGGGCAGCACGAGCGCAAAGGTGGCAATGGCCGAACCGAGTGTCGACATCATCATGCCGTAGCCAGCGTTGTTCACAGCGGTGTAGCCGCAATAGGTGGCGGAGTTAATGCCCACAGGTCCCGGTGTCATCTGCGAGATGGCGACGATGTTAGTGAACTCTGCCGTTGTCAACCAGCCATGGACGTGCACGGTCTCGTTTTGGATGAGCGAGAGCATGCCGTAACCGCCACCGAAACCGAAGAGTCCGATAAGGAAAAACGTGTAGAAGAGTTGTAGAAAGATCATAGGTTATTCGTTGATAAGATACTTACCATAGGCATATCCGCCCAGTCCCGTGGCGATGATGATCCAGATGGGGTTGACGTGCAGCCCCCAGATGAGCAGCGCCGAGGCAATAGATATCCAACAGTTGGACAAGCTGATATGGGCGCTCTTGGCCAGCGTGAACGTCGGTGCGGCGATGAGCGCCACCACAGCAGGACGTATGCCGCGGAACATTGCCTCCACCCAGTGCCACTCCATAATGTGGTGCAGAAACATAGCGATGGTGAGGATGATGAGGAAGGAGGGTAGGGCAGAGCCCAGCGTGGTGCACAGCGCTCCCTTCGTGCCCTTGAGCTTATAGCCGACAAAGGTCGCCATGTTGATGGCGAAGACACCGGGACAGCTCTGTGCCACGGCGACAATGTCGATAAACTCCTCTTTCTTGATCCAGTGATATTTGTCCACGACATCCCTTTCGATGATGGGCAGCATGGCGTAGCCGCCACCCAAGGTAAAGACTCCGATCCTGAAGAAAGTCGAGAAGAGCAGAGAATATGAACTCATCTTGTAATGGAACTTTTTTTTTGTAAACGCTCCGCTTTGCGGAATAGAGAATATTACCGAAAATAAAAAATATATTCTTGATATTCGTTTATGTTCTTAATGCCATCAACGATGGCACGTTTAAAGCTAAAAGATCCCCCGTCACACTCTCCTTTCGGAGTGTGGGGGGACGATCTTTTCTTGCTTACTTCTTACAATTCTCAATCCACTTGCGTGCATTGACGAAGGCTTCGATCCACGGCGTGACATCGTCGTGGCGATGCTTAGCCGGGTACCAAGCGTTCTGCCAAGGGAAGATAGCACGCTCGGGGTGCGGCATCATGGCCAGATGGCGGCCGTCGGCCGAGCAGATACCAGCCACGTTGTAGTCCGATCCGTTGGGGTTGCCGGGATACTCAGCGTAGTTGTATTTAGCCACTACGTTGTAGTGATCCTCAGGTTCGGGCAGATAGAAACGGCCCTCTCCGTGAGCTACCCAGATGCCGAGCTTGTCGCCGCTCAGACTTCCGAGCATCACGCTGTTGTTCTGTGGGATGTTCAGTCCAAGGAACTGGCTTTCGAACTTCTGGCTGATGTTGTGTGTCAGGTGAGCACGGTGCTTGTGCTCCGGGTTGATGAGGTTGAGTTCCACCATCAACTGGCAGCCGTTGCAGATGCCGAGGCTCAACGTATCCTTGCGGGCATAGAACTTGTCAAGTGCTTCCTTGGCCTTGGGGTTGTAAAGGAAGGCACCGGCCCAGCCTTTTGCCGAGCCGAGCACGTCGCTGTTAGAGAAGCCACCACAGAAGACGATCATGTTGACCTCTTCCAATGTCTCGCGTCCGCTGATGAGGTCGGTCATCATCACGTCCTTCACGTCAAAACCGGCCAGCCACAGTGTGTAAGCCATCTCGCGCTCACCATTGGTACCCTTCTCGCGGATGATCGCAGCCTTGGGACGTGCGGTCTGCTGGGCGTCGTCCTTCCAGCGGTCGGGGTTGAGGCCGAGCGACTCGAAGGTACCCTGGAAGTTCTTGCCGAACTTCATCTCCAACGGTTGCTTCTTATAGTTGAGATAGCGCTTGCGGGCCATACCGTTCATGCTCTGGTCGCGGTCGAGGAGATAGGAAGTGCGATACCACACGTCGCGCAGGGCGTCGATGTCGAACTCGTGGCTGTAGTCGCCCTTGACCACTACTACCTTGCGCTCATGTGGCGTAGGATAGGCAATCTTGGCGTAGCCGATGCCGTTGTCTTCGAGATACTCGCGCAGCTCCTTCTTGTGCTGGTCAGAAACCTGGATGACTACACCTGGGTTCTCGGCGAAGAGCATCTTCACGATGTCGTCGCTCTCTGGCTCCACATCGTGGAGGTTGACATGCAAGCCGCCTTCGGTGTTGGCAAAGGTCATCTCCAACAAGGTAGTGATCAGACCACCGGCGCTCACGTCGTGGCCGGCCATGATCCATCCCTTGCCGATGAGTTCCTGCACGGCGTTGAAGCAGTCGGCGAAATACTCGCTGTTCTTCACCGTCGGCACATCGCTGCCGATGCGGCCGAGGCTCTGCGCGAAGGCCGAGCCGCCGAGGCGCTGCTCGTCGAAGCTGAAGTCTATATAATATAAGGAGGAGTTCTTGTCGTTGACAACCACGGGGCTGACGACCTTCTTCACGTCGCTGACCTCGGCACCGCTGGTGACGATGACCGTACCCGGAGCGATGATCTTGCGGCCGTCGGGATATTGCTGGCTCAGCGAGAGCGAGTCTTTGCCCGTCGGCACATTAAGGCCAAGCTCGCAGCAGAAGTCGCTCAGGGCCTGCACGCCGGCATAGAGGCGTGCGTCCTCGCCCTTCTGACTACGGCACGGCCACATCCAGTTGGCGCTGAGATTGATGCTCTGCACAGGATAAGGATGGTCGTGGTCCGTGGCAATCGGTGCCCAGACGATGTTGGTCAGACTCTCTGCCACGCTGAGCACACTGCCTGCGGCAGCGTCGGCCATACCGGCCTGAGGTGCATGGCCCAGAGCAGTGGCGATGCCTTGCTTGCCGCGGTAGTCGAGAGCGACCACGCCACAGTCAGACAGTGGCAACTGTATCTGACCCTGCGTCTGCTGGCGGGCTACCTTGCCCGTCACCGAGCGGTCCACCTTGTTGGTCAACCAGTCCTTGCAGGCTACGGCTTCAAGCTGCAGCACGCGGTTGAGATATTCATCGATATGGTCTGCCGAGTAGGTCACGTCCTCGTAGTGGTGCTTGACGGTCTCGTCGACCATCACCGTCTTAGGCGAGTGACCGAACATCTGAGCCACGTCGAGATCGAAAGGCTTCACGCCGTCGCCCTGCACAAAGCTGAAGTGGGCGTCGCCCGTGGTCTTGCCGACGACATACAGCGGGGCACGCTCGCGCTCAGCGATCTTTTCGACATGTTCCAGATGCTTCTCGTCGATGAGCAGTCCCATGCGCTCCTGGCTCTCGTTGGCAATGATCTCTTTGGCAGAGAGTGTCTTGTCGCCGATAGGCAACTTGGTCATATCAATCTCACCACCGCAGTCCTCAACGAGTTCAGAGAGACAGTTGAGGTGACCGGCAGAACCGTGGTCGTGGATAGAGACGACGGGGTTGACGTCCTCTTCTACGAGAGCACGCACGAGGTTATAGGCACGCTTCTGCATCTCGGGGTTGGCACGTTGCACGGCGTTGAGCTCAATGCCGTTGCTGTAGCGGCCCGTATCGACAGAAGAGACGCTGCCGCCACCGAGACCGATGCGGTAGTTGTCACCGCCGACGACGACGATGTCGTTGCCGGTCTGTGGTTCTTTCTTCAGACAGTCGCGCTTCTTGCCGTAGCCCACACCACCGGCGAGCATGATCACCTTGTCGTAGCCATAGACCTCGCCGGCCTGCTCGCCCTCGACGGGCTTGCCGTCGGTTGTCGTGGCCGTGTCGCCTGTGGTACTCTCATACTCAAAGGTCAGCAGAGAACCAGTGATCAGCGGCTGACCGAACTTATTACCGAAGTCAGAGGCACCGTTGGAGGCCTTGATGAGGATCTGCTCAGGCGACTGATAGAGCCAGGGGCGCGGAGCAATCTTGTCTTCCCAATCGCGTCCGGCTGTTTCGTTGTCGGTCTTCAGCCGTGGGTAGCTGGTCATGTAGACAGCTGTACCGGCGATCGGCCATGAGCCGACGCCACCGCCCATACGGTCGCGAATCTCACCGCCCGTACCTGTAGCGGCACCGTTGAACGGTTCTACGGTGGTCGGGAAGTTATGTGTCTCGGCCTTGAGCGAGATGACGCTCTCGATGGGCTTCACACGGAACCAGTCGCTTGTGCTCTGGTCTTCCGGCGCGAACTGCTCGATTTCCGGTCCTTGTGCGAAGGCCACGTTGTCCTTATAGGCAGAGAGGATCTTGCCCGGATGCTCCTTGGTGGTCTTCTTGATAAGGGCGAAGAGGCTGGAGGGGCGCTCCTCGCCGTCGATGACAAACGATCCGCCGAAGATCTTGTGACGGCAGTGCTCAGAGTTGATCTGTGCGAAGCCGAAGATCTCGGAGTCGGTCAGCGGCCGTCCGTTTTGCTTTTCTATCTTATGGAGATATTCTATTTCCTCAGGGCTCAGCGCCAGTCCCTCCTCTTCGTTGTACTTCTCGATGTCGTCGACATGCTTGATGGGCTCGGGCTCGTGGTTGACGGTGAAGATCGTCTGGTCGAGTCCTTTGTACATACGCTGCAGCATGGGGTCGTGCTCGGCGTCCTCGCTCTTGACGGGGAAGTACTCCTCAATACGCGAAATGCCGGTGAGACTCATGTTTTGCGTGATCTCAACGGCATTTGTGCTCCATGGTGTAATCATTTCGCGGCGTGGTCCGACGAAGAAGCCGTCCAGCTTCTCGTCACTGAGCATCTCGGCGTCGCCGTAGAGCCAGCACAGTTCCTGCTTTTCCTGCTCACTGGGCTGGTGATCCATCTCGGTGGCAATGACAGTCTCCTTCGGAGTCTTAAAGAAAAGAATCATAGTCTCTCTAAAGTTTTATATGAAAGATGTGTAATATTACAAGTGCAAAGATACAAGAAATTATCCATAAATCATAATGTCCCTTTCATATTTTGTTGTTGGGGCATATATTTTTCCCCGATGGATGGCTCTATGATTGTTTTTGGTGTAAGAAATGCATTCCTGATGCCAACAAGAATAAGTATTGAGAAGTAAATGCGAATGTTGCAGTAAATCTCTCCGGAATCTGGTTTAGCTTGTTACCTTTTTAAAGGGATTGACTCTGTTGCAATAGAATTGATTATTTTATGGTTAATTAGAAATGTTGGATGTTTTGACAAAAAACGGCTCTTATTTTGCGATTCTTTTCAACGAAGCGGCCTTTTGCCGTGATTTTGCGAGAAATAGGCGGTTTTTGTAAAGTGCTGAATAATAGATGTTTATGAAAAAGGTGGTTTTTGAGATAAAATAAAAACGGTACTTTGATGAAAAATTCTCTAGAGAATTTTTCATCAAAGTACCGTTTTCTATGAGTCATCTTGGCTTTTTGACCCTGTCATCTCGGCTTTTTGACTTTGAAAAGTCACTGTTTTGTGCGAAAGATACCTCTTTTTTATGGTTTAGAGCGTGGTGAAAGGATAAGAATGCCGCCGGATTCTCTCTAGAAGCAACAGTTTTGGTGACAAGCTTTTGTAAAGTTCGTTGATGTATGTATCGATAGAGAAACTGTGCCGATTAAGCTAAATAAAGTGTGCTTTTCTTTGCGAATAGCAGATTATTTACTATCTTTGCAAACAAAAACAAGTGTAACAGCGAGTAAACATGCAGGTACAGTGTGTTTATGTTGCTAAATAAAACATTACTGCCATGAGAATAGCAAAATACGACTATGAGGCGATGCCGCGTGAGACGCGCAACCTCTATCTGCTGATGATGGACAAGACGGCAGGCGGACAGACCGCCTTTGCACAGGAGATCGACGTGCGCCAGCAGACGCTCACGCGACTCTTCCGTCCCGACCCGCGCAACGGCCGCTATCCGGCTATCAGCCCTGACATCAAGGAGAAGGTATGCCGACGTTATGGCCTCGACCAGTCTTTCTTCCTTGCCGACACAGAGGGCAGTCTGCGCAACACCGATCAGACGCGGCCGCGTATCGACCAGACGGCATCGGCGGGAAAGCTGACCGAGGAGATCGATGTCTCCTACGAGCGCTATCCTGTCATCAAGCAACTGCCCGCCTACGACTTCACCATCCTGGTGAAAGGCGACAGCATGGAGCCGGAGATCAAGAGCGGCGATGAGCTTGCCTGCCGCGTGGTGACCGACGCCAGCTTCATCCAGTGGGGTAAGGTGCATGTGCTGGATACAGACCAAGGCATCGTGGTGAAGCGCATCTACGACGATAAGGATGGACTCAAGTGTGTGTCGGACAATCCCAAGTATCTGCCTTTCACAGTGCCGAAAGACCAGTTGCGCAGCGTGTGCTTAGTAGTGGGACTCGTCAGGTTCTAAAACAGCAATCGCCGGAATGCCGCGGCATTCCGGCGATTGCTGTTTTTTGTAGAGATAGTCAGTCTGAAAGCGACTGGGCTACTGTCTGTTATGGCTCGCCAAGATAGTAGAAGATCCATTTGACTTGTGCCGGGGTGAATGTGCGTTGGTGTCCGGTGTATCCAAGGTCTTGCAGTCGTCTCAGCAGGTCGGGACAATGCTCTGTCCATTGCCGCAACTTTCTCCATGCGGCTCCTGGGGTGTCCTGAGGGCAATACATCATGGCGAGTTCTGTGCGTCCGTATGCCCGGGCCTTCATTTCTGTTTCTGTTTTTGTTTTTGTTTTTGTCTGTTCAATCATCCTTCTTTGTGTTTATAGTATTAAGGGTTGTTATTGATAACTCTCTTCGTTCATATTCTTCTTTTTGTATGTCTTTTGATTCGTCTATGCGGAAGTTCGTAGAGAAATGTGATGCAAAGATATAAAAAGATTGTGAATATAACAAGTTAAAACCGATAAAATTATCATTTACAAGCAAAGTTCTGCTTTTATGGACTATTTTTCTCAGAAACATGTTTGTGAAAGGACAAAAACAAAAACGCCCCGCAGTCATCGCGACTACGGGGTGCGAAAAGTGTTCACAAGAGAGATTACATACTAATATTTCGTGTTTTCAGGATCCCAGTTGGCCCATCCTGCTGTCCAGTCAGTGCCGTCGGCGAAGGCGCCGGCCGTCTTGGAGAGTTTCTGGTTGGCTTGGATGATGCTCTGTATTCCGCTCCAGGTCATAGCCGTCCAGTTGAGGAAGCTGTTGTTGTTGGCTGCCAGTGTGAAGAACGAGTTGGAGAACGACGGCTTGGAGGCGTCGGTGGTCTTTGTCTTGTAGTCGTAGAGCTCGTCTTTATAGACCTTGTTGAAGTCAGAGCCTGTGATAGTCATGCCGGCGAAGATGTTGTTCTATAGTTTCATCAGGCCTTTGGTGGCAGCGTCGTGTGTGTCACCCTTTTCGTTGTCGAGGATGATGCCGATAGGCCAGCCCATGAAGACGCTGTTGAGAACGTTGAGGCGGGAGTTGCGACGGATGTGCATGGCAGCCTGGAACTTACCCATTGACGAGCCGTTGCCCGGGTTCATGCCGCCGCCATTGATATAGTCTGTGGTGTTCTGAAAGTTGGCGTCGAAGGTCTTCGGACCCAGGATGGTCATATACTGCAGGGTAGCTGTGGTGTAGGGCTCTGCTGTGGAGCCGCTGGCGTTGTTGTCGCTCTCGAAGCCGTTGCTCTGAGAAGCGTCGGCGATCTTGGAGTCGCGAACGCTCAGTCCGTAGGTCACGCTGCCTGCGAAGCCGTTGTCGGTGTCGAAGTCATCGTCCCAGCCGCGGTAAGCGATGAGGTGCCTGCACTTCACGGTGCCGCCGAACCACTCGTAGGAGTCGTCGTTGGAGTAGCTCACCTGCACGTGGTCGATGGTTGTTCCGGCCCCCACGGAACCGAAGGTCAGACCGTTGATCTCCTGGTCTTTCTGGAAAGGATATCATCTCGCCGCGGCTGGGATACCACTCATAGCGCACGTCGAGGTTGTCGACATAGCAGTTCTTCAGGTTGAAGTTGCCCTCTACATTACTGGCCAGGTCAAAGTCGTAGTAGACCGAAGGAGATACCTCGCGGAACTCAGGGCGGTTGACACTGCGGCCATAGCTCAGTCGGATCTGGTTCTTTTCATCGAGCTTATAGGTAGCGTTGGCCGAGGGGAAGAGGTCGCTGTGACGATAGTAGTGGCTCTCGTGGCTCGTCTCGTAGGACTTGGTGTTGGAGATGAGCTCCATCCGGTTGTATTCAAAGCGGACACCGGCATGGATATCCAGCCTGCCAAAGGGGAGAGCAACGCTGATATATCCAGCCCCCAGTGTGTTGTGTCCGCTGTAGTCGTTGATCTTGTTGACATCCTCGAGCAGGCAGAGCTTGTCGGCGCCGAAGTTGCCGATATCGCTCAGCAGCGTAGGCATGTCCATGGCGCGGAAACCAGCGGGCAGGCGATTGTCCTCGGCATTGTACCAGTACATGAAGTTGCGGGTGGTGTACTTGCGGGTGCGGTACTCGCCGTAGGCACCCGCCTTCACCTTTGGTTGCCAGTCACCGAAGGCAAACTGATGCTCGTTATTGACATTGGCTGAGACGATGTGCTCGTCGAGTGATGTCCACTCACGCGAGATGTCGTTTTGGTAGAGCCAGACATAATTGTCGGACTTGCTTTCATCTTCGTTGTAGAGGATGTATTTCCGACGGTCAGGCAACCGGCGATTGGCATACGCATAGCCGACGCTCCAATCAAGTGCATCGCCACTGAGGGTATGGCGGCCGGTCATCTGACCGGTATAGGTTGTTCTGCTGCGATAGTAATACTCTGCCGAGCGCTCGGGTTCTGACTGAGCGCTGAGGCCTTCACGCCAGGTGTAGCGGTTGTTGCCGATCTGGTTGAAGATGTTCTTGAGCTGATATTTGTTCTTGCCGCCGGAGCTGAGCAGAGTCATGTTGAAGAGTGCGCCGAAGCGTACGTTGTGGTTGTACTGATTGTCGGTGGAGAGGCGCAGGGGATTGGAACGGTCGTTCTCGGTGTCGTAGGGTCCATAGAAGTTGTTGAGCATGTCGCGGTAGACGCGGTACTCGTTGGTGTAGTTCACGGCGGCGATGGCTCCGAGCTTACCGGCGGGCAGTGTCCAGCTGTGGCTCCAGTCGGCAGATAGTTTAGTCGCCCCGGGGATGCTGGTTCTTCACTTTCCAGTCGTTGTTGAGATGGTTGTCAGAAAGACTGTACATCGTGTTGCCGCCGCTGTTCTTTCCAAGATCGGTGAGTGTGGCATCGATGCCACCGTGGAGCGGGCGCAGTCCGCTGTCAAAGCCGATGAAGTCGGTGCCGCTCTGCTTGGTGCCAAGGAAACTCTTGAAAGCAGAGGCGCTGTTCCAGTTTCCGCCCACAGAAACGTGGAAGGCATTCTCCAAGGGAATCTCCTTGGTGTCGATCATGATGAAGCCACCTGTGTAGTCGGCAAGATATTCCGGAGTGGGTGATTTCACAGCTTATGGAGAATACACATCAAGACGGTAAGGAGCTGTCCGCAGATAAGGATAAGAAAGTACTTCGCGACGTGGTTGACTGGCATCACCTTCACTTATATCAGAAATCAGATGTACTCTATCAGTTAACCTTTATTTTCTGCCAGCGGTTTCTTCCAAAGTATGGTGACCGTACGGTAGACCAAATGGTACAAGCGGCACGATCGGGCAAACAAAACATTGTGGAGGGCTCGGAGGATGGCATGACCTCCACTGAGATGGAGATCAAACTGCTCAATGTGGCGCGAAGCAGCTTCCAAGAATTGCGTGAAGACTACCAGGACTACCTCAACTCACGCAATCTGCGGCAATGGGATTTTCATCATTGCCGCTACAATGGCATGTTGGCTTATTGCCGGGAACACAACCTGTTTGCCGACTATAAACCTTATGCTATGCGATGGACAGCGGAAGAGTTCTGCAATGTCGCTCTGACGCTCTGCCACATCACCGACAAGATGATGTGCAGCTATCTGAAGTGGCTGGAAAAGAACTTTGTGCAGAAGGGTGGCATCAAGGAAAGAATGTATGCGGCTCGCACTGGCTACCGCCAGCAGCAAGATGAGCTCTTGAGTAAATATAAGCAAGAGAATGAGGCTCTCAAACGAAAATGCTCGGCCTACGAGCACGAAATACAATGCTTGAAGGCCGAGCTGGCTAAATTATCTAATGCAGCTTGTGACACTAGTGCTGCTAGAACAACTAGTGCTACTAGAACAACTAGTGCAAATAGTGGCACTAGTGCCACTAGTGATACTAGTTCATATAGTTCTCGATGAACTTCTTGGCGGCACGCAACTGGTGGCGTATGATGTTGAGGAACTCGTCGGTTTCCTGCAGGATATTGAGGTAGACGAGAGACACCTGAAGCATCTGTGTGCCGGATGACTGCTGAATGTGGTCGATGAGCCCCTTGCGCAGTGTTGACAGCTCATCGCGGCAGAGATCAGCCTCAGAGAGAATGTCGCGGTAGTCGTCGTACTTACCGTTGGCGATCATCCCCTGTGTCATGTGCATAAGGTCGTTGACCTTTTGGCGTACGGGTTGGAACTCATGGATATACTCGTTAGGAATCGGATTGAAGTTGTTGTCGACATGTTCGCGTACAGGCTCCAACATGCGGCGCAGACAGTAGATGAACTGTTGGTCGGAGTTGGCACCAAGGTGGAACCAGGTGTTGCGCTCGATAGCTATTTCCAAAGGAGACTTCTTCAGTCCGAGCATCTCCTGACGACGGTATTTCTTCAGGTTGTCCTGTTCCTTATGCAGTGACTTGCGGCAGCAGCTGAGCTCACGCACGTTTTGTCCGGCAAAGCCGTCCATGATCTTGTTGAACATGTCAAGAGCATAACGGTTCATATTGCACTGCGTATCGCTTACACGCTTCTGAAGCATGTCCCAAACGAGCTCGGGATCGTGGGTGCGCATCATCAGGCGGAAACTGTCCTCGTCCTTGGCTTCCTGCTCCTTCTTCTTCTTGTATTGCTGGTTGCTGTGCCAGAGCAGGTAGACGACGAGCGTCATGAAGCCTATTTGCACTACAATGCCACCAAACCACATGATTAAGGCTACCAAAGCACAAGTGATGAAAGCCACACCTGCCGTGATGAACCAACCTCCGATGACACTCAGCACTCCGGTGACACGGAACACGGCACTCTCTCGGCTCCAGGCACGATCAGCCAAGCTGGATCCCATGGCGACTCTCGCTGACGTAGGGACTGCTGCCCACGCCCTTCATGAAGATGAAGTAGGCCAGCACGGTGAAGGAGATACCGCCGAAGATGGCGATGGTGTAGCGGCTGTGCTTCTTGTAGTTGAAGGTGAAGACCACGCGGCTGATCCACATCACGATCATACCGACGACGAACGAGATAGCCACACTCACGAAGATAGCGATGATCACGCTCAAGGCTTTGTCGGAGTTGAGCAGTATGCCATAGTCGAGACTTGGGTCGCCCATGATCTTCAACGTGGAGATCATGAATGCGCCGCCGAGAAGTTCAAAGACCAGTGACACTGTGGTCGATGTGGGCATGCCCAGTGAGTTGAACACGTCGAGGATGATGACATCCGTGACCATGACAGCCAGGAACACGGTCATCACTTCGTGAAGGGAATACCTTGCCGGCATCATGATGCCGTGGCGCGCAATGTCCATCATTCCTGATGACAGCACAGCTCCCAGTACCACAGCCACGGAGGCAAGAATGAGCACCGTGCGGAATGTCGCTACACGGGCGCCTACGGCCCGATTGCAGGAAGTTCACAGCATCGTTGCTCACGCCTACGAACAGGTCAAAGACTGCCAGACAGAGCAGAAAGATGACGATACACAAATAAATTGTTTCCATAAAATATGAGTTATATTCTTTTTGTGCGCAAAGTTACAATGAGGATGTTACAAGCGGTTTAAACACATATTACAATACTGTTCATATGTATTACAATTGTGTTACATTCGGTGCGTGGCTGCTCTTTATCGCTTTGATTCTTTGCTTAAGGTCGAGTCTGGGAAAGGATGTATGTGGGCGAATCAAAAAAGAGGAGGGACACAATAATTTGTGAATGCGGAATGTCGTATTATGAATTATTTCTTGTAACTTTGCGCTTGAATCCACAATGAAATGAGAAGGGAGATAAACATGATCTTAGTGAATGACGAATATTATGGAAGACAATGACATATTTTTGAAGAGTGTGGAGATGATGACGCATGTCTCTGACGATGAGCGTCGGATGGCTCCACAGGGCGATGCGCCTTTACCATCGGTCGACGCGCTGCGCGAGATGGTGGAACTGGTGAAGATGATTGTCTTCCCAGGCTTCTTCGACAAGCGGCAGATCGACAGCGACATCCGTTCCTACCACATCGGCGTGAACATGGAGAGGCTCTGCAGTCTCATGCGCAAACAGCTGGCATTGGCTCTCTGTGCTGATGGCAGCGATGAGCACAGTGCTGAGACAGAGGCCGCCGAGAAGTCCTTGCAGCTGATCGGCCAACTGCCACTTATCAAACACCTGCTCTACACCGATGTCGAGGCTATCTTTGACGACGATCCGGCAGCGTCCTCTCATAGTGAGGTCATCTTTTCCTATCCTGTCATTCAGGCCATGATTCACTACCGCTTCGCTCATGTGCTCCATGAGATGGATATTCCTGTCATCCCACGTATCATCACCGAACAGGCACATGCCAACACGGGCATCGACATCCATCCCGGTGCAAAGATAGGAGAGTACTTTTCCATCGACCACGGTACGGGTGTGGTTATCGGCGAAACTTGTGTCATTGGGAATCATGTGCACCTCTTTCAGGGCGTCACGCTGGGTGCTGCTCACACGGGAAACCCTTATTACACGCTACATCAGCAACCCAACGAGGAGACGCGGCGCGACCGCTCACGCCTTGTGCCCCGTCATCCAGTACTGGAAGACCATGTCACTGTCTACTCCAATTCTACATTGTTGGGACGCATCACCATCGGCCATGATACGATTATCGGCGGTAACGTGTGGCTCACGCACAGTGTACCGGCCAACTCCACCATCATGCAGAGTAAGGCCATGGATGTGAGTTTTACCGGTGGACTGGGAATATAAATCAAGCAAGATGCTGAAACATTCATGATATAGAACTATTAATACTGTCTCGTGTATGAATAAGAAGAGTATTATCAACGAGTTGCGTGATTACCTGATGATTACGATAGCTATGGTTTCCTATTGTATCGGGTGGAACGTGTTTCTTTTGCCCAACAATATCACCACGGGTGGTGTGCCGGGTATCTCCTCTGTTGTCTATTGGGGAACGGGTATCCCTGTACAGGTAACCTATTTCGTTATCAACGCTTTCCTGCTTGTTGCTGCCCTGAGAATCCTGGGATGGAAGTTCTGTGTGAAGACGATCTATGCGGTGGTGGTGCTGACCTCGCTCACGGCTTTGGCCCGTCATAATCTCGGTGATACCCATCTGCTCTCTGACCAGCCGTTTATGGCAAGTATCATCGGTGCGATGTTCTGCGGTGGCGGAGTAGGACTGGGACTGGCCAACAACGGTTCCACGGGCGGTACGGATATCGTGGCAGCTATTGTCAACAAGTACCGCGATATCTCCTTGGGGCGTGTCATCATGCTCTGCGATATCGTCATCATCACCTCCTCTTATCTTGTACTGCACAACTGGGAGCAGGTTATCTACGGCTATGTGGTGCTGATGGTCACCGCATTCTGTATCGATCAGGTCGTCAACTCCATGCGCCGTAGCGTACAGTTCTTCATCATCTCGGACAAATATCGCGAGATTGCCTCGCGCATCGCTGTCTATCCACACCGTGGTGCTACGGTCATAGAGGCTCACGGCTTCTATACGGGGCATCCTGTAAAGATGCTCTTCATTATGGCGAAACGTCGTGAGAGCAATACCATCTTCCAGATCATCAACGACATCGATTCCCGTGCTTTTGTCACTCAGACCAATGTCATCGGTGTCTATGGTGAGGGATTCGACAAGTTCAAGGTGCACAAGATGACCAAGAACGGCTATGAGACCATCAACCGTGAGAGAGCGGAGATTGAAAAACTCGAAGGCCAGAACTAAATACTCTCATTGGGATAAACTACAAAGGGGGCTATGCCGTGTGGCATAGCCCCCTTATATAATAATTAGGTGTGATCCTTACTTGTTGTTGCTCTCTTCAGGAGCTTTGTCGATGAGATCCATGAACTGGTCGAGTTTAGGCGTGATGATGATCTGAGTGCGGCGGTTGCGCTGCTTGCCCAGCTCGGTGTCGTTGCTTGCCACAGGGTTGTACTCGCCACGGCCACCGGCAGTCAGTCGTTTTGGAGCCACGCCGAAGTGGTCGATGAGATACTGTACCACGCTGGAGGCGCGCAGCGCACTGAGGTCCCAGTTGTTGCGGATGTTCTTCATCGATGGAGCAGAAGTGTTGACAGGCACGTTGTCGGTGTTACCCTCGATGAGCACGTCATAGTCCTTGTAGTCCATGATGATCTTTGCGATTTTGCCCAGTGTCTCCTGAGCACGGTCGTTGATCTCGTAGCTGCCACTCTTGTAGAGCATGTTGTCGGCTAAACTGATATAAACCACACCCTTGAGTACTTGCACGTCTACTTCTTTCATCTCCTCCTTGCTCAGCGAGCGGGTGAGGTTGTTGGTGAGCACCATGTTGAGCGAGTCACTCTTGCTCTTCACCTCCACGAGGTGACGGATATACTGGTTAGACTCATTGATCTGGTCAACGAGTTTTGAGATGTTGATGTTGTTGGCGTTGGCGTTGTTGAGGCTCTTGTCGAGCGAACCTTGCAGCGAGGCATAGTCTTTCTTGGCTTGGGCGAGCTGATCCTCTAACGAGTTGACACGAGCCTGAGAGGCAGCGAGCTTCTCTTTGGCATCCTGATAGTTGGCAGTCAGTTCCCGGTTCTCGGTCTGACAGTTGACCAAGTCTTTCTTGCTGGCACAGCTACTGACGAGCATGGTGCCGGCGAGTAGAGCTACAATAGCGATGTTAGTCTTCTTCATATCTTATCGTTTTTATTAATTAATGTCGTTTCATATACTTACTGCGTAGGCTCGAAATTCTTCGAGAAGGAGATTGCCATCGAGCCATCTGGTTGCAAATATCTTTATTATGACGCAGAAAAGAAAGGAAAGTTGCATAAGGTTAGTTTATTTTAACCACATATGTGTGCTTTTTAGTTTCCTTTTGGATTTACTTATGGTTTCACCGTCGCTGCTTTCATGTCGCGGTAAAGTCCGTCGACGATGGAGTCAGCCAGCGAGATGTTTGGCACCATTATCTCGTCGCATCCGAGTTGCTTGCTCACGTCAAGGAAGATGCGGGCAGCGGGCACGATGACGTCGGCGCGGTCGTCCTTGAGGTTGAACGAGACCATACGCTCCTCGACGCTCATTGGCTTGAGTATGGAGTAGAGTCGTTGCAACTCTGTGATGGAGAGTTTTTTGTTTTTACTTTCCTTGCTGATCTTGAACAGTTTGTTGATGTTGCCGCCGGAGCCAATGATGTGGATGTCGGGGTAGAGCTTGGCATAGCCTTGCAGATCCGCCTCCATCGCTTTCCAGGCTTCAGGCGTGACGCGGTCAGAGAGCAGACGCAGCGTACCTATATTATAGGAATGGCTATCGGCGAGTGTACCATCGTGTATGAGTGAGATTGGTCGTCGACGACGAGGACGACCTCTGCGAAATTTTGAAGTTCAACTTGGAGACTGAAGGCTATCAGGTCACTACGGCCAATTCGGCTGAGGACGCGCTGAAGCTCGACATCACCTCGTTTGATCTCTTGCTGCTCGACGTGATGATGGGCGGCATGTCGGGTTTCGCCATGGCCAAACAGCTTAAGGCCAATCCTTCGACAGCCAACGTGCCTATCATCTTCCTCACGGCACGCGACACCGAGAACGACACGGTTACGGGCTTCAACCTTGGTGCTGATGACTATATCCCCAAACCGTTCTCCCTGCGTGAGGTACTCGTCCGCGTCCGCGCTGTGCTCCGCCGTACTTCTGAGCATCAAGATCCGGAGCCTGCCGTGCTACGCTATCAGGGACTGGAGATGAATCTCGACAAGAAGACGGTGAGCATCGATGGTGAGGACGTTCCCTTTACCAAGACCGAGTTTGAACTGCTTCATCTCCTGCTTGAGGAGAAAGGGCGTGTATTCTCCCGTCAGGAGCTCATCGACAAGGTGTGGCCCAAGGACGTGCTCGTGCTGGATCGTACGGTTGATGTCAACATCACACGACTGCGCAAGAAGATCGGGCGCTTTGCCAAGTGCATCGTCACCCGATGGGCTTCGGCTATTATTTCGATGCCTAAGGGAAGTTCCCGGGTATCGTGTTCTTTAAAAACGAATTGAGTAAATGGATGGATATTTCAGAAAAGTAAAGGCGATCTCCATCGGCAATAAACTCTATCTGACGGTACTGTCTCTCTTCCTGGTCTTTGCCGTGGCGTTCATCGTCTTTCAGCACTCCAGGGAGAAGCAATACAAGATCGGGCTGTTAGAAGCACGGCTGGAGAGTTTCAATGCACAGGTGCATGAGGCGGTTCATGGTAAGCAGCAACCGGTCGACAGCACGTTGGCGGCTCTCGTGCACAGCTTCAACAACAAGGAGCTGCGTGTCACACTGGTACGCAAGGACGGACGTGTACTCTATGACAACTTCCGCCACGACTATGCCCACATGCCCAACCATGCCTCACGCCCGGAAATCCATCAGGCGCTGACAAAAGGCCACGGCACTTCACTGGCCCGACATAGTACAACCCTTGATCGTAATTATTTTTATTCTGCTACCTATTTCAAGGAAGACGGTCTTATCGTGCGCACAGCTCTGCCTTACGACAACAATCTGGCGAGGACCTTGCAGGCCGATCAGCACTTCATTTGGTTTGCTCTGGTGGTCATGGCACTGCTGACGCTTGTGCTCTACCGCTTCGTCAATCGCTTAGGTACGAATATCACCAAGCTCCGTATCTTTGCCTCGCGCGCCGCCCATAACGAGAGTTTGGACACCGAGAATCTCGTGGTGTTCCCCGACGATGAGCTGGGCGAGATTGCCGAGCGCATCATTAAGATCTATAAACGCTTGCAGAGTACACGGCGTGAGCAGGACATCCTCAAGCGGCAACTCACCCAGAATGTGGCGCATGAGTTGAAGACTCCCGTGGCCAGCATTCAGGGCTATCTCGAAACCATCCTTGAGAATCCGCATATCGACGCGCCTACCAAGGAGATGTTTCTTAAGCGTTGCTATGCGCAAAGCGAGCGGCTCACCTCGTTGCTGCAAGACATCTCCACGCTCAACCGGCTCGACGATGCGCCTGACATGCAGGACTTTGAGGACGTGAACATCTCGGAGATGGTGCAGAACATTCAGAAGGAGACGGCCTTGCAGTTGGAGCAGCGTCACATGACGTTTCACGATTATCTGCCCGGTGAGCTTATCGTCAAAGGCAGTCAGTCACTGCTCTACAGTGTCTTCCGCAATCTCACCGACAACGCCGTTGCCTATGCCGGCGAGGGCACGTCGATCACGCTCACCGCCGAGCGCCACACCGATTACTGGACGTTTGTCTTCAGCGACAATGGAGTAGGGGTGCCGCCTGAGCATCTCTCCCGTCTCTTCGAGCGCTTCTATCGTGTCGACAAGGGACGCAGCCGTAAGATGGGCGGCACAGGCCTCGGCCTTGCCATCGTCAAGAACGCTGTCCTATTGCATAAGGGTACCGTCAACGTGCGCAACAACCCCGACGGTGGTCTCCGATTTACGTTTACCATAGCGATATAGAAGTATCTGTTGCCTTATATTTGCCACTGTATTCCCATAAGAAGATAGCCTGGTAAATGGTACGACGTCTTGGTCTCGACATAGTCTTCGTATGTGTTGAGGTCTATTCTGTTGAAATGTCCCGTGTGGAGTAGGTTCTGCCCTTCCAGTCGCAGGGTAAGGTGGTTTCTTGTCCACTTGGTATGGAGTGACAGGTCTATATAGTGGCTGTGTGATTGTGACGCATTGTCGTGGATATATGACACGGGCATCGTGATGCTCCATGAGCCTTTTCTTGCAAGGATAGGCTTAGCGTAAAGCTGATAGGATGTCAGTCGTGTGTGCTGGCCGAACCGACTAATTCTGCTCTCTTTGAGGTCGGCAACACATCCTATTTCCATATTGATGATAGAATGGAACTTCGTGGACAATACTCCTTGTCCGTTGAGAACTCTCCATCGGTTGGTGCTTTCTTTTCCGTCATACATCTGTCGGAAGTCTGATTGTTGCCCCTGAATCTTAATGGTAGCTTGTAGCCTGCATGCAAACCCTTTCTTGGCTTGTAGATAGGCATAGGTCAGTGTCTGTGCTTTCCCGGATGTCGCATACGTGGTATAGGAGACTCCCTCTTGACTGATGTAGTTGGGCACGAAAGGTTGGTGCTTCCACGTCTTGCCCAAATAGGCAATGACCGAGAAGTCAGGCACGATGTCGAAGTAATGGTAGTTTACTTGTATTCTGTCTTTCAAATGCAGGCTCTCACCAGCACCTTGGTAGACGGTGATGTGTCGGTAGTCGGTGATGCTCAATGAGTTGGAAAAATAGTCATCGCCGTCGCGGTTAACTTCGCTACTGTACGTAGCAGAAAGAGAATGTATTGGACTTATATTCCATTCCAGTTTCATTTGGGGCCGGAAACAGAAGTCACGGTCATTGCTCAAGGCATCCGTCCATATGGCATCACCCCCACACTGCCATGTCAGTGCGCCTGCCGTCTTATCGACAGACAATCCTGTCGCATAAGCCCGGCAAATACCTTTCTGTCTCTTGGTTCGATAGAGTGCGTTGTTGGAGTTTGCTCTTAGGCTTGTCTCTATCCAATTCCATGCCGAGTGCAGTCTGATTTGCCAACCTTTTCCAATTTTTTGAACAAATGAGCTACCGATGTTTACCTGTCTTGTAGTTTGTCGTTGGGTTTGCCAGATGGCTTGGGGATAGGGGGCTCCCTCGGCTTTTGGCAGAAGACTGTCTTTGGGGATGTCTACCGTTTCCTTTTCGTGCGTCAAAAAGTAGTTGACGGTGATGGTGAGCAGGGATGTGTTTGCCCACCGCTTGGCGTATGAGACGATGTTTGCCCAGTCATATCTGTGTTCGTAGGTGTGCCAGGTGGTGTAGTTCTCGTTTTCCTCTCTTGTAAACGGTGTCAGCGTATAATAGCTTCGCAAGTCGAAAGCAGAAGAGGTTGTGGGCTGGTAACTCATCGTGATACCCGCGTGGTGGAACTGTCGTCTCCCTTTCTCTGTTTGCTGCAAATGTTCAGTCGTGTTGTTAGATGCCTTGAATCGTTTGATTTCTGATCGTCCATGGCTGTGCTCTCCATTGTAAATGTAGTAGGCGTTCCATTTGGTCTTGACATTAGGGTTCCATGCCACATTGGCTGTGGCGACGGAGTTTGCTCGCTTGTATGTGTGGGTTGAGGAGTCCATGAAAGGCGGTGTAGCAAAGTCGCCTTTTATGATACTGGCTTCTCCGTCGTAGTGCTCTGCGTAGCTCTGTATGCCGCCAATGGTTTTGATATAGTCCATCAGCGACATCATCTCTTCACCGGTGTTGAATTGTTTGGCGTGGAGACTCCACATCATCTTTGTGCCGAAAGAGTAGAGGTTGACAGATGTGCGGTATTTCTTCTTGTAGCCTCCCCAGCCCTCTACATTTCCAGTCACCCGTCCCCGGTGCAGCGAGTCCACGTCCACATTGATAACGGTGCTCCTCTTCGTGTTGAATCCTCTGAGCAATGAATATTCACTGTAGTTGTTGTTTAGTTGTATCTTGTCTATGAAGTCGACTGGCATATTCTTTGTAATTTGCTCATTTTGACTTCCAAAGAAATTTTGGCCGTTCACGGTTATCTTGTCCACAGGCTTGCCGTTGGCTCTCACTTGTCCTTTCTCGTCCATTTCCAACCCCGGCAGCTTTGCCAGTATGTCGGCCAGTACGTTCTCCGTTCCGTCGGTATATTTTCTGAAATTATAGTCGATAGTGTCTCCACTGACTTTCATTCCTGGCATCCGTCCTTTTACGTTTACTTCCTTGATGGATCGTGTGTCTGGATTTAGCAGAAAACGGATGTTTGGTGCAGGTGTTCTGGTTCGCTTTTCTGCTTCCTTGTAACCTATGCAGGTGGCTCTCAGCAGGATGGAGTCGGTGGCTGTCACCATGATGATGAAATGTCCTTTATCATTGGTAGTGCTAAAGGCTATGGGCACATGACGGTCGTTCAAGGCCACAATGCTGGCAAAAGATATGCCTTTCCCTGATTGTCGGTCTAGCACATAGCCTTCTATTGTCTGCCCTTGCGCTCCTACATAGGAGAATAGGGTTAGTAGTACGGAGATAAGGTATTTCATCTTCTTTCTTTGAGCATTCTGATGGTTTCAGCTTGAAAGTGTTTAAAACCTTCCCTTGTCATTTCCTTTCCGCTTCTCTCTTTCTCTGGCTTTTCCTTTGACTGCGTGTCAATAGACAGGCATTGATAGAAAGCTGTGGGTGTCTCAAGATCCAAGATGATGCCCGGTAAGCCCCAGTAGCCCTCAGGTCCCTGGCTGATGGGTATTTCCATGCAATACCAAGCTGTCACGGAATCTCCTATACAGGCTCGGTAGCATTTCAATCCCATGATGTCCTTTTCGCCGTTTTGCAGTGTCCATGGCAGAGAGGCGAGGGTATCTCGGACAATATAGTTCTTCATTAGAAAGTTGATGACCTCGGTTTTCTGCTTTGTCTGAAGGTTAAGGAATGTGGACCGTTCTTCGTCTGAATAGTCATTACTGATGATGATTATTTCTGGGTCGTGGTCTGCAATTTGCTTTTCTGGCTTGATGGGCGAGAACGAGGATGTGGTACCTTCTACCACTAATTGATAGTTCTTATTGGAGTTCTTGTCCATCATCGCCACTATGTCTTGGTATTGTTGGTTCTCTTTTTTGCTCTTAACATCACTTACTAAATTCTGTCTTGACTTAGACGTGACAGAATATTTCACTTCCACGGAAGCCGTACAGGTAAGGGAAGATAGCAATAGTAAGATATAGATTAAAGGGTGTCTCATCTTATAAAAGCCCGTTAACTTAAAGGGTATTGAAATGTTTTATGATTGACATGTGACAAATTTAAGCAAAATAAATGTATTGTGTAACAAAATAGTGTTAATTTGTGTTGTAACCACACTTTGGCACGAGCTTTCTTATGGGATTTTGTCGATTTGTTGAATGTAGCTGTGTGTCCTGCAGCCAATGAGCGGTTTTGACATTACTATTTTCTTATCGTAATCATTCTTTTCTCTTCGTTTTCCCCCCTCACCGTCAGCGTGTAGGCCTGTCCCTCCACAAAGGGGTAATGCCGGAAGTCGGCGAATGTGGCGATGGCTTTGCCGTCAATGGCCACGATGGTGTCGCCCTGGCGTAGGCCTGCCCTGTATTCGGGGCTGTCTTCCATCAGCAGGCCGACCATGGAACGTCCGTCTCTGCCCGGCACGTAGGCGACGGTATAGGTTTTGTTGTTTACCTCCACGCTGTCGCCACCCTCGTAAGGCTGGAAGAAGATCTTGCGGCGGAAGCCGTTGATGATTACCGTGCCATAGCGCAGAATGCTTGCCCCGATGCGGCTGGCACCCTGCGTGGTCATGGCCCTTACGTCTTTGAACGAGAAAGTATCCCATTTCAGTCGGTCGAGTTTCATAAACACCACCTCCGACGGACGCTCAGCACCTAACTGTCCGATGGTGAACGAGCCGTTGACGCGTTCCTCCACCTGACTCTCCACATTCTTACTCTTATAGGCATGCACGTCGAAGCTCTCCTTGTTCATCGTAAAGAGTTGGCGAGAACCCGTGTCGAAGAGCACCTCGTCGGTATGGCGCTTAAACGGACTGACAAGCACATAGGGCACGAACCACTTCAGCCGATAGTGCAGCCCTACGCCGGGCTCACGGTCGAAGTAGTCGCGACGGTCGGTGAAGATCATCCAGCCATGGCGTGCGTCGATCTTGCAGCATAGCCCTTTGTTGAGCAGGTCGAAGCCGAGGATGGCGTCATACGTTCGGCGTGGCGTCTGCGGACGGAACACCGAGGCGACATAGTGCTGGAGAGTCAGCTTGCCGATGGTCAGCGACGGCAACTCCACCACGGCCACCGTGTCGAGATTACCGGCGGCGTCGCGGCTGACGACATTGCCCAACGGGCGCAAGCCTTGTATGCCACAGCCCATATAGACCGAGCCTTGGCTCGATCCCGTGTCGAGGTTGAAGCGGCAGGCGCGTCCGCCCGCTGTGCCCATGATATATATCTGATCGTCGACAACCTCTATGGGAATCGTGTCGACGAAGTTGGTCTGGGAGAAGGTAAAGCTGGTGTTGTAGCTGTGCATCTGTGCCTGTGTGTTCAGACAGAGCAGCAGGCCTACCAGCAGGATGATGGTTCTTTTCATTTCAGCATGGTGTTTACTTTGCGACAAAGTTACAAAATAAGTGCTATTGGCGTTTGTCCTTTTGATGTTTTTTCTTAATTTTGTTTCCAAAACACGATGACTATGAAAACAGAATTTGAGAAGATGCGCTCTCAGGGACTCTATCATATCGATGACCCTGAGATACAGCGAAGTTGCATTGACACGAAGGAGTTGCTCTTGGAGTTCAACCAGACCACGCTGACCTCACCGAATTTTCGGTCGTTGCTTCAGCGTGTGGCACCGGGCATCCCTGACTCGTCGGTGATCTGTCCGCCGTTTTATTGTGACCATGCCAGCAGCAACCACATCGGTGAGCACGTGTTCATCAACTACAATTGTACGTTTCTCGGCGGAGCCATCATCACCATTGGCAATCATGTGCTCATTGGTCCTAACTGTCAGTTGCTTACGCCCCAGCATCCCATGAACTATCTCGATCGGCGCAAGCCCATGGAGACGTCTTACCCGATCACCATTGGCGACGACACCTGGCTGGGCGGCGGTGTCACCGTCTTGCCCGGCGTGACCATCGGCAAGCGTTGCATTATTGGCGCCGGAGCCGTCGTCGTGCATGATATTCCCGACGACAGCCTTGCTGTGGGTAATCCTGCTGTGGTGAAGCGTCGTCTCAATAATGAGGACACAAAGTCCGTTTAGACATAAGTCTCTTGTTTTTAGACAGAAAACGCATATTTATTTTTAGACAGAAAGACATAAAGCACATATTATTAGGTAGGGTGTCCAGTTCGTTGTGCCAATTTTAGCTCACTTTTCTGAGCGTCTTGGTT
>ERZ833963.1125-NODE-1125-length-34279-cov-3.910852_pt1 | contig 34279 bp, 25 predicted proteins | sample MGYA00519693_ERZ833963 | MGnify/ENA primary metagenome ERZ833963 (study PRJEB31850, sample SAMEA3708748) | human gut metagenome | biome: human gut; feature: human-associated habitat; material: faeces | place: China | collected 2014 ... | reverse complement strand
ATTTACGGGGACGAACAGCCTATCCCCGTGATCTTCCAGAGCGGGTACCTCACGATAAAAGGCTATGACAAAGAATTCGGATTATATCGCCTAGGATTTCCAAACAAAGAAGTGGAGGAAGGTTTTATCAATTTCCTAATGCCTTTTTACACCCGGTTCAACAAGATAGAAGCTCCATTTGAAATACAAAAATTCGTTCGTGAAATACGTACAGGGCAACTGGATGCCTTTTTCAATAGATTGAAAAGTTTTCTGGCCGATACTCCTTACGAGCTGATCAGTGAACAGGAACGGCACTATCAAAACGTGCTTTTCATCATCTTCAAGCTGGTAGGTTTTTACACGGAAGTCGAGTATCACACTTCCGAGGGACGTGTGGATCTCGTGTTGAAAACTAACGATTACATTTACATCATGGAATTTAAACTGAATGGCAGTGCCGAAGAGGCCTTGCAACAAATCCATGACAAGCATTACGCTCAACCATTCCAATCAGATAAGCGCAAGATATTTAAAATTGGCGTGAACTTCAGTTCGAAAACAAGGAATATCGAGAAATGGATCGTGGAGTCATAACCAGTATCTTTAATTTTTAAAACATAGCTATCTTCGATAATCATATAAAATTGAATATCTTTGTTCTATTATTATCCATAAACGAACGCACATGAGTGAGAAAATTTATCCTATAGGTATCCAGAATTTCGAGAAAATCCGGAAAGAAGGTTATGCTTACGTTGACAAAACCGCCTTGATTTACCGATTGGTGAAAAAAGGAAGTTATTACTTTCTCAGTCGCCCGCGTCGTTTTGGAAAGAGCCTGTTAATCTCCACGCTCGATGCCTATTTTCTCGGAAAAAAGGAGTTGTTTAACGGGTTGGCCATGGAAAAACTAGAGAAGGATTGGATTCGGCGGCCCGTGCTACACCTGGATCTCAATATTGGAAAATACGATGCCCCGGATAGCTTGGATAAAATACTCGAAGAGGCCATATCAAAATGGGAAGTACTTTACGGCACCGGAGTCGGAGAGTCTACCCTAGCCCTACGTTTCAAAGGAATCGTGGAACGAGCCTGCCAGCAATCCGGCCAACGAGTAGCCATTCTCGTTGACGAGTACGACAAACCCTTGTTACAAGCTATTGGAAACGAGAATCTTCAACGAGAATACCGTAACACGTTGAAACCTTTCTACGGAGTGCTCAAAACAATGGATGGTTGCATCCAATTCGCCATCTTAACCGGGGTAACCAAATTCGGGAAAGTCAGCGTGTTCAGTGATTTGAATAACCTGATAGACATTTCGATGGATGAACCTTTCATTTCCTTGTGCGGAATGACAGAGCAAGAAATTCATGACAATTTTGAAGAAGATTTGCACGAGTTAGCCGCTGCACAAAAGATGACCTACGAGGAAGTGGGAGCTGAATTGAAGAAGTATTACGATGGTTACCATTTTGTCGAAAATTCTGAAGGTATATACAATCCATTCAGCGTGCTGAATACATTTTTCAAGATGAAATTCGGTAGTTACTGGTTTGAAACGGGTACACCCACCTATCTCGTGGAGCTACTGAAACGCAATCATTACGATCTGGAACGGATGGCAACCGAAGAAACCAACTCAGACGTATTGAATAGTATTTACGGGGACGAACAGCCTATCCCCGTGATCTTCCAGAGCGGGTACCTCACGATAAAAGGCTATGACAAAGAATTCGGATTATATCGCCTAGGATTTCCAAACAAAGAAGTGGAGGAAGGTTTTATCAATTTCCTAATGCCTTTTTACACCCGGTTCAACAAGATAGAAGCTCCATTTGAAATACAAAAATTCGTTCGTGAAATACGTACAGGGCAACTGGATGCCTTTTTCAATAGATTGAAAAGTTTTCTGGCCGATACTCCTTACGAGCTGATCAGTGAACAGGAACGGCACTATCAAAACGTGCTTTTCATCATCTTCAAGCTGGTAGGTTTTTACACGGAAGTCGAGTATCACACTTCCGAGGGACGTGTGGATCTCGTGTTGAAAACTAACGATTACATTTACATCATGGAATTTAAACTGAATGGCAGTGCCGAAGAGGCCTTGCAACAAATCCATGACAAGCATTACGCTCAACCATTCCAATCAGATAAGCGCAAGATATTTAAAATTGGCGTGAACTTCAGTTCGAAAACAAGGAATATCGAGAAATGGATCGTGGAGTCATAACGCTCGGATTCATCCAGCCAAGAGACAATTCGAAGATAGATTTATTCCACAAATTGTCTCTTGACTATGACTCGCTTGAATCAAGCAATCTGGATTCCAAGTTTTCGGAAGCTCTTCGGGTGACCGAAAAGTACAAACACGTCCTTTTCGATAAAAACGGTATCATCGGATGGGTTATTCATCACCAATGATTTATCGATTTTGGCATCATAGCGTTTTAAGGCTATCAATTTTAACCCGAATTCTTCCTCGAATTTCGCATCACCTAATTTTCGCCCGATAAAACGAGGTGGAATTTCCCACTCGATAATCAAATGATCGTCATCAACAACATAGGAATCTATAGTTGTCCCCAACTCCACTTTTGTCGCGAAGAAATCGGCATACTCCCATTCCGGATTGATGGTCTCCGTGATTCCCATAGACTTTAGAATCACCTTATGCACTGGCGAAATGGCCCGGGCAACGATACGTTTCACACCAAATTGTTTCAATAGCGCAATCACGAACAGGGACGTTCCGAAATCTTTCCCGAACACCACAAACACCACGTCCACTTCGGTCAAAGGCAATGTTTGTAATGCCTGTTCATTTTTCACATCCAATGCCACGGTATTCGTGATGGAATCCTTGTATAAATTAATCTTACTGATGTCGGAATCCACTCCCAACACCTCGTTTCCCCGTTTAGTCAGACGTTGCGATAATGCAAGCCCAAAATTACCTAATCCAAATACGATACACTTCATAATAATTGAAAATTGAGAATTGAAAATTGAAAATGTGAGACGGAGCCTAATTTTCGATTTTCAATTGATTAAACGATTACAGTTTCATCCGGGTACGTGTAAAGTTTCACTTCCTGATGACGGATGAAACAAGCCAAAAGGGTGATTAAGCCTACACGCCCGACAAACATGGTGAGGGCAACGATCATTTTACTTGCCACACATAAATGAGGGGTCAAATCCAAAGTCAACCCCACCGTCCCCAAGGCTGAAACGATCTCAAAAACTGCTTGAGTCAGTGTTGCCTTCGGTTCCAGAATCACGATGACAAAAACTGCCAGGATGATCCACAGGATGGAGAGTATGATGATCGAATGCGCCCGGTTCACGTTCTCCCGAGTCAATTGACGATGTGCGATAACGACCCGATCGTTCCCCACGAGATTCGCCCATATATTTTTTAAAGCAATCACGAAGGTTGTCACCTTGATACCGCCCCCCGTGGACATCGGAGCCGCACCGATCCACATCAAGACAATCGTGAGAAAGATTGTCGGAACGTGCAACACGGACATATCCACGTTGTTAAAACCTGCCGTACGAGGGGTGACGGCCCCCATAAACGAAGTGGCAAATTTTCCAGTGAATGACATTCCGTCCAACACGTTATGATTTTCAAATATCCAGAACAAGGCTGTCCCCACGACAAGCAGGATTAAAGTGGTCGGTAACACGATTCGCGTTGTCGTACTCACGATACGAGGTTCGTGGATCACCTTGTAATTCATACCCAACAGACATTTGATCTTATTCCGAATACCATAATGCAGGAGTCGCCCGTAATTGAACAAAATCGGGAATCCAATGCCACCAAATATAATCAAAAAAGCCAAAATGACCTGCAAGCCATACAAATGCCTGATCAAAGGATCATAGAGATTGCCCGGCAACGTGGAGAACCCGGCATTACAGAAAGCCGAAACACCATGAAACAAGGCGAAAAAGAGTTTATTATCAATTCCCGCAACATCCTGCACTTGCATGTAGACGAGGTAAACACCAATTCCCTCGATGATAAACGTGGTCAGAATAATATACACGACCGTCCGGAAAATATCGCTCAAAGATGCCTCGTTCAACAGGTTTTTCATCATGAACTGATCGTGAAAGGAGGTCCCACTCAAAAATGACATGGCAAAAAAACTGGTAAAGGTCATCACCCCGATTCCCCCGACCTGAATCAGCATGAGCAGCACGACCTGCCCGGTCAACGTGAAAGTGGTACCGGTGTCAACGACCGTCAACCCGGTCACACACACGGCACTTGTCGAGGTAAACAAAGCGTCTGTGAAACTGATTCCCTCGTACGTGGCATTAGGCAAACCTAATAAGACAGCCCCGAATAAGATAATAAATAAAAAACTCGCGGCAAAAAGAACTTCCGCCTTTACCCGACTTCGCAAGACAACAAATATCTGTTTCGAGAGTTGTATGATACTCAATAGTAATACCACGCCATACATCAGAATCCGTTCGACTTTGAAAAGGAAGGGATTGGTTGCCTCGAAATCCAGCCGATCAAAATGTTTGGAAAACAAGGTCAAAGCAAACAGGAAAAGTAACACTAACACTTCTATCCAAAATCCTTTTTCCGCCCGCAGCAGCCTAAAATTAAACAAGAACCGTAACAAGCCAAGCACTACGAAAAGACGGACTATCGCTCGATAGGTGTAGTATATCTCATGAGAATAATCAGCCGGCATATCAAAGCCGAAACGATAAATGACTAAAATAATTGCGAGAAAAGAGGCTAGAAATAATAACACATTACTCACCAGTTCAACAATCTGTTTTACAGACTTATAAATCTTTCTCGCCCGATAGCGGAATTCCACTGAAAACATAACACCAACTTTTTTTAATAAATAACGTTAAGCGGTTACCGCAAGTTACATAAATCACAACAATTCTTCATTTCCCGATAATACCGGGAACTATTTTCAAGTTTAATTATTTTTTTGTTGTTTCCCGCCCAACCTCACTATTTATTTCAGACAATATTTCCAGCAACGAAAGATATGGGGCTGTCCCAAAAGACTATTTTTATAAATTTACTATTTCATAAATACAAAGTAAACTGCCAGCACCAAGCAAACACAAGCGGCCAAGTGATTCCACTGGAAGGTTACCCCTTTGAAGAACAGCATGGAGAAGATAATGAAAATAGTCAGCGTGATCACTTCCTGCACCACTTTTAACTGCATCAGGGAGAAAGGCCCCCCGTTTCCGATGAAACCCAAACGATTGGCCGGAACTTGGGCACAATATTCAAACAAGGCAATACCCCACGAAAACAGGATCACCCCGAAGAGAGGCCAGTTATCTATCCATTTCATTTCCTGCAATTTCAGATGGCCGTACCAGGCAAAAGTCATGAACACGTTTGAAACAATCAGTAATAATATCGCGTAAAGTCCTTGCATATTCTTTTATATTAATCCATGAAATGATTCGTAAAATCGACACAAAAGTATAAATTTTATTACCTTTGTTGATAACGATTTGGATAAACTTTATCAAGTAGCAGCAGTATGAAAGCGAACAAGATTCAGAAAATAGAGATCCGCAATATATGGGGAAAATATAATTTCCGGTGGGAAAATCTCAATCCCGACGTGAATATCCTAACAGGTATTAACGGTAGCGGGAAAACCACGTTCTTCAATATTATTGACGCCTTACTTTCGGCGGATATTAAACGCTTGAAATTGTACAACATCGAGGCAGAGGTCACTATTGACGACATCTTGATCAGTTTCCGGAAAGATAGTACCCTAGCATCTATAAGACAAAAGTTAGCCGGGGTGAACTATTTAAAGATAAGTACATTTGACGTACCTATCCGTGATCGTCGAAAAATGGGTAAAGAAGACAGTCCCTTGCTCAGCGAGTTAAAGGAAATCGTGTACAGCGTGGGCGAGAATAACAATTCGTTTTCTGATTACCGCCTTCGAGCCACGAATTTTCCGGATCAGGCGGAAAAGATCAACCGCAGGATTCGCAAATTTTACGACACGGTGAACCACCTGTTTGCCGGAACAGGGAAGACCATCGAGATTGACCCGATGACGAATCAATTGGTCTTCCGGGATGGCAATGAAATTATCCATCTTTACAAGCTATCGTCGGGGGAGAAACAATTATTAATTATTCTACTCCGCGTGTTCCTGATGGACGAGCAACCTTACATCCTGCTCATGGATGAACCGGAAATCTCGTTACATATCGAGTGGCAATACCGCCTTTTTGAAGAAATCCAAAAACTGAACCCGCATTGCCAAATCATTACCTCTACCCACTCCCCGAGCCTGTTCGGTGATGGCTGGGGGGACAAGTTGGTATTCATCGAAGACCTATTGATTCACTAACCTGATCAATTTTAAATTTATGATTTTAGATTCCAATCCAGCTTTTTTAATCGTAGATTGATGGTCTTTTTACATTTTCAATTCTCAATTCTCAATTGTTATGTTTTCTCCTCCCGTATCTAAAGAAAAATATTATTATCACGCAGCTAAACGTTTTATGATGGACGCCCAGCTCTTGCGTTGTAGGGCAGCTATTCACGTGGAAGATAAAGACGATATTGTTTTCTGGAGCAATATTTTCAAGCATTTCCGCCCGAATGACCGGTTTCATTTTATCGCGGGTTCCCGGAACGAACGGGGCCATGAAACCAGAGGCGTGACGCAATGCCTGAAATATGTCAAATATTTGAATCCGAAGTTTTTTATCTGCATAGACAGTGACTATCGCTATTTGTTGCAAGAACAAGGGATTGATGTAAAACATTACATTTTCCAGACCTATACCTACTCTTTCGAGAACCATCATTGCTATGACAAGGGGTTGAACGAGTTATGCTACCGGATCACAACCCTACCTAACAACGTGTTCGATTTTCACCAATTTCTGAAAGAGTATTCGAATATCGTGTACAAATTATTCCTGTGGCATCTATATTTCCTAGTGGCAGATACTAAACGATTCTCGATCGCCGATTTCAACGAACTGATTTCGTTTCAATGGCAACGTCGACCGGACATCCGCCAGAACGGACGCCACGAGTTAAACAAATTGAAAGGACGGATCGAACAAAAACTTGCCCAACTCCGGAAGAATTACCCAAAAGCGAACCTTTCCATTCTGGAGGAAAAATACCAAAAGATGGGGCTAACCCCGGACACCACGTATCTCTTTATCCGGGGGCATAATATTTATGATATGGTTTATATGCTAAACCGGGAAGTTTGTAAAAAGGTACTGAGGATCGCAAAAGATTCGTATTCCGGTTCACAACAACCGCCTCATGTCAACCTTTTCGGCTACCGGAACAGTATTGACGATCAATTGAAAAAGAATTTACATTTCGGGGCTTATCCCGCCATTCGCAAGATAGAGGAAGACGTTCATCTTCTATTCTAAGGTTTCCTCTCGGAAGGTAACACCTCCAAGATGGCTTTATGGGATTCGCCATTCTTTCCAATCGTGAAATGAATACTGGCTTGTATTCGCTTACCGGATGGCGTGTTCTCCCATTTAGGCCCCTCGGCCAACAATCGAATAACCTCTTTATTGCTCTCCTTCGAGAAACCATCCTCTATGCGGATTCGGCTGGGAACTTTCTTCTTGTTTAACTCGAACGAAAGTATTACAGACCCCATTTTATTCGAATCCAAGTCTGCTTTCGGATAGCGTAAAGCTTTTTCCATATATTGATTGAAATGGAGAATATCATCTTTAGATACCAACGTATCAAGTGCAACATTTTGTAGACTGGTTATAGCAGAAACTCCCCTTATCTTTATATTGGACATTTCCACCTCTTTCTTTTTTGCAACACCATAACCGGTAACAACAACCTCATTCATTTCTTCTGCGTCTTCTTCCATCTTCACTTGCAATTTGTCTCCCGCCTTAACCAAAATATGCTGAGATTTCATCCCGACAAAAGAAAAGGTAAGTAACCCCTCTGGTGTAGGAAGATCCAAACTAAAGTGGCCGTTGGCATCCGAGACTACCCCCATCGTCGAGCCGGAAAGGAGTACAGTCACTCCCGCTAAAGGATTACCCTTTCCATCCGTTATTATACCCGACACGTGATTATCGTTTACTTTCATTTTCCGGGTTGCCAGCCGGGAAGTATCTTCCATCTGAACACTTGCCAAAGAAATTTCCTGATCAGCAAGTTCCTCCATCACCATCTCCCGTACAGAATCCTTTTTTCTTACCGCCCTGTTATCCGAGCGTAACAACTGTTTTTTATCGCCCGGAGGCACTGTCAAAGAATCCGTTTTATCAAACAAATCTATTGTGCTTCCACTTTCAAGTGTCAGTATCGCTCTCTCTTTGGTTTTCACCGAATCAGATAATTGAGCAACTGCCATCACGGGTACATCAAAAGTTTTCTCTTGCCGGGTAAACCACCATGTCCCGCAAGCTAGCAAAATAGCAAACGAGGCTGCAATATACATCCATGTTCGTTTTTGTTTACGAGATGAACGGGAGCGCTCGTTCAACTGGCGTTCCAGACGAATCAGGCCATCAAGAGGATCACCGGGAGTCGAAGTCAACCCCTCCAATGCCTCGAACAAGAACGGATCGGACAAAGCCTCCCGCTCCATACGGTTAGCAGCCTTACCTTTCCGGTTGCCATGCAGGTATTCTTTTATGTCGTCAATCCGTTTCATTTGATGTTATTCCTTTACGTTCCAAACACAATTTCAAGTTCCGTTTCCCATTCTGGATAAAACTCTTTACCATTTTCGAAGAAAAACCCGTGCGTTCTTCCACTTCCTTGTACGAAAGTTCATTCAGGAAGAAATATTTCACGCTGACACGTTGTCTTTCAGGTAATCCCTCGATACATTCCCGCAACGATTTCTCTCGATTCTCCCTCTCGTTTACAACAGTAAGATGAAAATCATCGCAAAATTCCATAAAAGAATCGTCTAAAGAAACGGACAAATTTTTACTCCGTTTCCGAATTTCCATCAAGCAGTTATTGCGAATACAAGTATATAGCCAAGCTTTGAAGGATTGTATTTCCGTCTCTTTTACCTTCACAATCAATTCTTCGAATAGTTGCATAACGGCATCCTGCGCATCTTCCGGTCGCTTTAGATACTTTAAGGCTACCCCGTATACCAAGGGCATGTATCTTTTATAAGCCTCCACGAAATACGCCAAGTCACCGCTTTCACAATATCGTTTCAGCAGTTCCTCATCCGTTATATTTTCTTGACCCCGCTTCACTATTTATACATTGATTTTTACAAATATAAGAATTAAAAAAATTCTCTCTAAAGATTTATGGAATTTCTTTTCGTCTGTCATCTTAGGATAAAATTAATTTAAAAATAACAGCTTATGAAAACAAATAGCGTTTTAAAGAAATTAGCATGGGGATTAGTTATATTCATTGGATTCTCCAATGTCGTTTCAGCCCAAAAGATTCAAGTGAGTGGTAAGGTGATGCTTGCCGCAGATAGTTCAGTATTACCCGGGGTAACCGTCCTCATTAAAAACACAAATATAGGCGTAGTCACCAATTCACAGGGCAACTACACGATACAAGCAAATATAGGAGATACTTTACGTTTCAGTTTTATCGGGTTAGAAATTCTCTATATCCCGGTAAAAGAGACAAAATTAAACGTTTATCTGAATACAGATGACGAAACGGCAATCGTAGGCGAAACCATTGTTACCGGATACAGTGACACACATCGTGCAAGTGCCGTGCTTAAACTCCGTTCCGGGATGCCCGTAACGTTAGCTTCCGAGCAAAACACGGAAGAGTATAACGAATTCGCCACCAATCGCTTCCTGTTGGCATTGGATGAACCTCTTTCCACGTTCTCGATCGATGTGGACAACGCAGCTTATTCTAATGTACGACGTTTTATTAATCAAGGAACACTTCCTCCAGTCGATGCCATACGCACGGAAGAGTTCCTGAATTATTTCGCTTATGATTACCCCGCCCCACGAGGAAATGACCCGGTAAGTATCACCACCGAGGTTTCCTACGCCCCATGGAACACGCAGCACAAACTGGTACATATCGGGATCAAGGCAAAAGAAATTGCCACGGAAAACCTTCCGGCCTCGAATCTTGTATTCTTGATTGACGTATCCGGTTCCATGGATTTCTCCAACAAACTCCCGCTGTTGAAATCATCTTTGAAATTACTCGTGAAACAACTTCGTCCACAAGATCGAGTAGCGATTGTTACTTACGCAAACCAAACAAAAGAAGTACTTACCTCTACCCCGGGAAGTAATAAAGCCAAAATTCTGGCTGCCATCGATGGATTATATGCCAGTGGCGGTACTGCCGGTGGAGATGGAATCCAAAGAGCCTACCGGGTTGCCGAAAACAATTTCATTAAAGGGGGAAATAACCGCATTATCCTAGCCACAGACGGAGATTTTAACATCGGCATTTCTTCTCCCAAAGAACTAGAAAAAATGATTGAAACAAAACGGGCTACCGGTATATACCTGACGGTTTTAGGTTTCGGAATGGGAAATTATAAAGACAACCGGATGCAGGTTCTCGCAGAAAAAGGAAACGGGAATCATGCTTATATTGACAACCTGACGGAAGCGAAAAAAGTATTAGTAAACGAATTCGGAGGAACCCTTTTCACAGTTGCCAAAGACGTGAAGATTCAAGTGGAATTCAATCCGGCTAAAGTTCAAGCTTATCGTCTGATCGGTTACGAAAGCCGCCTGCTGGAAGCGAAAGACTTCAACGATGACACGAAAGATGCCGGAGAAATGGGAGCCGGACATAGCGTTACTGCCTTGTACGAAATCATCCCAGTCGGAGTTAAAAGCAATTTTGCTCCCACCATTGACCCGCTGAAATACCAGAAAACAGGAAAAGATGAAAAGAAAGCCTTAACGGATAGTCCGGAATTATTAACCGTGAAGCTTCGCTATAAACAACCGAACTCACATAAAAGTTCTAAAATGGAAGTAGCCGTTATCGACAAGGATACACCTATAAAAAAGAGTTCCGAAAATTTCCGTTTCTCTGCAGCTGTTGCCGGATTCGGGATGTTATTACAAAATTCGGATTATAAGAACGACTTTACATTCGATAACGTTATCGACCTCGCCAAACAAGCCACAAGCTATGATCCGGAAGGGTATCGAAAAGAATTTATCCGGCTGGTTGAAAGTGCTGCCTTACTAAAATGAACAAAACAAAATTGGCCGGAAAGCTTTCCGGCCAATTTTTATAAAGCAATATCACTTTATTTAATCAACAAATCGTTTTTCAATGCCGTCCGAGGAACAGCAACTTCAGCCACCCCACAAGCATAAGCACCCAGAACATATTGCCCATAAGTGAAACAAACCGAGGTTTTGTTAAAGTTAACGGCCGTCACATCTTTCAACGTGGGATCTGTCGTGAAACAACCTTCTGGATTCTTGAAATTCGCTTTCAACTGGGTATTAATCTGAGTCTCGTTAGTATAATTCAGAATCTCCTGATTCGTCAAGAATTTCTGATTCTGCACGTCATAATTGAAGGTATAGAAATTCGTTATTCCATGCGCACCGCCCGTGAAAGTGTAAACAATCAAGCGCACACTCACGTATTGGTCGTTTGCAATAAACACGCTATCCCCCACCTGCAACTCGTATATCCATGCAGGACGTTCTTCTCCCGATCCCTGCCATGCTTGGAAAAATTCATTCGCATCAGTCTTCAAGCTATCCTGCAAATCATTCACGAACTTCTCAATCTTCTTGTTCAAGACCTCGCAGCTCTTGTTCACGTTCGCATCAGCAGAGGAGAACATGGAACGATTTACCGTAATGTCCCAATTCTCAGAATTCGCCGTAACCTTTTCATTCTTCACGTTTAAATCCTGAACCTTCGGCTGGCATCCCATAAAAACGAATGCCATAAAAACAGCCATAATTAGTGTACTTTTCATTGTGTGTTTTGTTTTTTGTGTGTATTATACAAATGTATAAAATTTAAACACGACCTTGTACGAACTATTTATTATTTTTTCAACAAATCCAACTTCGCCAATTTTCTCTTCAAAGACATCTGAATACCCCTTTGAGTCATTTGATGTTCCAATTGCATAGACTCCATAAAAGCTTGATTATAACACTTTTTTGCCTCATCATATTTCCCTAACTCCCGCGAAGCATCTCCAAGCAAGACCATCAAATTTAGTTTATTCATCAACGGAACATTAGGAGTCTTCAACGCTTCAACAATCCATTGGGAAGCCTTCTCATGCCATTCATTCGAAATCTTACCTCCAGTAGCTTCATACAAAGTCTGTACGGCACTACCATAATCCACGTCATTAGCTTCTTTTCCTAATGCATGAATATATTCCTCTTGTAGATCCATATAGGCTTTAACATCTTTCTTATAATAAATCAAATATTCTCCCTCATACATATATCTGATTCGATCGTAAGGACTTACAGCACGCTCAGGCATCAAATCATAAGCCAACTTCAGATCACCATTCACGCGATCCAAGTATTTTTTATATTCCATTTTCCCCGCCCGAGCCAAACGTGACATTATTTTATTATTGTATTCCAACAAATAACCAGCCGGAGCATTGCCTACTTTCTCCTTATATTCTGCCAGATGATCGATCATCTTTTCCAAAAAAGGATCTTCCTGCCCGTCTATTTTGTGAAAAGTACGAATAATTCTAAAGTCATCCCTATTGACCATTTCTTCTATAGGCTTCTTATCAATATACTTCTTGTACAAATCCTCCACCCTAGTGATCCACTTTTGCTTATCCACGGCTTTCTCCTGTATCCCGACAAATCCCGGGGCTCTCTCCAACAACTTTTGTAATAAATTCAAATCTTTTGAATTAGATTTATATTTACTATACAACGCTTCAAAACTCATCTCTTCACCCGCAGCAACTCTACCGGCTACAATAAAATCGTCCACTCCCATTGTACCTGAAACAGAGGAAATTAATTTTCCATCAGCTTGCATAAATACCAATGTTGGCAATGAACTTACTTTGTATTTTCGAACATAAGTTTTATTGGTAGCGTCTTCCGTATTCACTTTAACACTAATGAATTTTTCATTATAGTACACGCCGACCTCATCTTTCGAAAATACTTCTTTTGCTAATTGTTTACATGGTCCACACCAGTCCGCATAGAAATCAACAAACACGAGTTTACCTTCTTTCTTAGCAACTTCCAAAGCCTGATCCAAAGAGCCTTCAAAAAAACGAATCCCTTGTCCAGACACGTTCCCTCCCAATAGGAAGAAACAAACGATACTAAAATATAACGCTTTCATTACTTTTCTTTCACAATAAATGTATACACATCTGTTAACACCGCACTATAATCTTCATTAGATAAATAAAGTGACACTACATATCTACCAACAGGTAGTTCCGTGTAAAGAGGCAATTCCATTCTTCCACCCCCACGCACTTTAAATTCTTTCAAGAAAATAGTTTCAGCCTCTACGGAAGGAGCTTTCACGCCCGACAATTTATAGCGTATAGGAGCCGTACCCAAAACGCCTTGTATGTTATCCGTCAACCACGGGATCTCCTTTTCAACCCGATTTTTATCATCAACATTTGTCATATCTAATTCTTTACGAATTATCAATGAATCAATTCCGTAACTCGCATTTTCTGTCTTTAAATACCCGATTTTAGTATCGTGACATCCAACAAAAAACAACACTCCGAATAAAAGTAAATATATCTGTTTCATCTTGGTAAAATTCACATATTACAACGATTAAAGCTCTCCTAAAGTATAATTCGGGTGCAGAGAATGTACTACCCCGGTTGTAGGCTCAATGTTACAAGAAGCAATGTCAATATCCACCAAAGTTCTCATCGAACGAATTTTGATGATTACGGCTCCCACATCAATTACTCCATTATAAGGTAATTGTTCCGTGTACACCCACATTTCATTCTTGTTATCTTCTCCGTACATTGTCATGCCTCCAGAAACACTCCCCATGTTAATCGTACCGCGAGGGATATCGTTTAGCATCGTTTTACCTTTTACCACATGAGCCATCACATATTTACGACACTCTTCCGGACTTAAATCTTTCAGACGTTTCGGAACTCCCGTTCCCCCTTCCAGCATCCACCGACGAATGGAATTATTCGTCGGTCCCCAAAAGGTAATCTCCTCGTATCCTTCCACTTCCCCGTTAAACAAATCCTGTAATCCAGCCCGGTCAATCATGATAATTAATGAATCCCAATTATAAGAATCCGAATGAAAATAATCATACATTGTCCCGTCAAATTTCCCGTTAGCTAATCCCGTATTATTCATATTGTAATCCGTTGTACAGGATACAATAGTTAACACTATACTAATTGCCAATAGTATCTTTTTCATATATCATTAATTTTCAAATTTAAACCAATACTGATTTTGTCTCAGAATATCATTCATTGTAAAAGCTTTCGTATGAATCGGTAGGTACAGTACTCCATCTTGAATATCTTGTTTCGTTAGCTCTGCATATACCGGATCTAACTCTATCAAGTAATTATTACGTACGACATCATAGTAACGATGTCCTTCATAGAGTAACTCTTTTTCACGCTCACGGAAAATCGCCATACGAATATCGCTTTCCCCTGCAGCCGGATATTCCGTTGCTTTAGCCCGACGACGGATCACATTTAAATCATCTTTAGCACGAGAATCATCCAGTTTAGCGTAACATTCTGCACGTAACAAATAAATGTCGGCCAAACGCCACATCACATAATCCGCTTTTACACTAATCATATTCACGGATCCCGTAACGGTTGTTTTATAATAACCTTCTCTCCATTTATACACGTAAGCATATCCGCCAGTAGTAGCCGTATTCACTCCTGCCATCGAATCCAATTTATAGAAAAAGCTATTACGACGTTCATCCTTTTCTTCGTACATTTCTTGGATACGGGAAGCTTTCACACAGTAAGAACGAGTTTTTACCGCCGCGGGGGTCGCTGTCGTGTTTACCGGCCAAGTGGTAAAAAAACGAGCCAACGATGTTGTCATCGGATAAGCAGAAGCGTACTCGTCAAATGCCAAAGAAAAAATATTTTCACTTCCATACCCACTCAAAGTATTAACACACAAACTTTCCACGGAAGTCTCCAAACTATATGCTCCAGCCCGCCCTTCAATCAACTCGGTAGCCCAATGAATAGACTCTTCATAAGCCTCCTTCGCATCATCATTCCAACCATATAAATCTATCATAGAACCTTTCCACGCATAGGCATGTGCAAGCAAAGCCGTGGCAGCCCCTTTACTCCCATATTGCTTTGTTGCTAAAGGCTTTCCACTTAAATCGACCAGATTCTCGTATTTCCCCAAAATTCCCTCAGCCAATTTCCCATTACGAATTGCCTCCGCCAAAACTTCTTCTGCCGTACTATTCCCCAGCATTGCTTGTGATTCACTATCCTTCGTAATCACGGCATTTCCCCAATCACGAGCTAAACAATAGTACATATATCCTTTAGCAAAATAGGCTTGCCCCAAATAGAAGTTCTTCCGATCCTCAGTCAAATCCCCTACTCGATGAATATTATCCAGAATTAAATTGGCAAAATGGATCACGTTATAATGTATATTCCAATTGGTTCCGACCCCATTAACCACAGCCGTCGGTAACAATTTTTTTACATCATTATTGGTAGCAGAAGACGTGTAATCATAAATTAATCCCATTTTTACATGCATATTCTCTGCCGCACCCAATGTTTTCATAAAACTATGCATCTGAGCATTTATAGCATTCAAATCTTCTTCACTTTTAAAGAAATTCGTAAAAGTGATTTCATTCTCCGGAGTAACATCTAACACACTATCACACGAGGAAAAAAACATTCCCCAAGCCATTATAACAAGTACGCATATCTTCTTCATGATTAAAAGTTTAAAGTTAAACCTAACGTGAATTTACGTGCCAAAGGATAATTTGAGAAATCATCAATTCCTCCCCTCGCCGGATTTACTGTTTCAGGATCCAAACCGGAATAGTTCGTCAACAAAAACAAGTTCTCTCCCGTCAGGAACAATCTAATCCCTTCTATATTCACCCTTTTCAGCCACTCTTTAGGTACATTATAACCTAACGTCAATTGTTTCAAGCGCAGATGATGAACATTCTCAATGTTTGAAGCATAACACCCATCGAACTGGCCCACGTACCCGTATGATCCCATAAGAGCGGGATAGTCAGCCTTATCTCCCGATTTTGTCCAAAACGTCGCATCTGCCACATTCGTAAACAAAGGTTTATCCTTATATCTCAAGGAAGTGTAACTAAGTGGTGTTGCGTACGCATTCATAATATGACGCCCGATACTATACGTGAACATCACATTCAAATCAAATCCTTTCCACGTAAGTTCACTCGCGATACCACCATGAGCAATGGGAAGAGCCGAATCCACGTACACCATATCGTCCTCATTGATCCTTCCGTTCCCATCCACGTCCTCGATCATTCTCAATCCCGGTACAAAAGGTTGGGTTGGTGATCCACTTGACAAGGGATTCTTATTTCCCCATCGGTCTACAAAAACCGGAATATCCTCTTCACTCTCGATAATTCCTAAGTCATTATAAGCGTATACACCATACACCGGACGTCCGATAACAACCGTACCCAAATCCATCCCCGTGTTAGATTTTTCAAAACGACTCCAGTTTCTGGAAATATTAAATCGAGCACGCCAAGTAAACGGACCATCTCGGAAAATATCAGCAAGAGCTTCTAATTCCAACCCCTCGTTAGAGATCTCTAGAACGTTTTGTAAAGCCTGCGTGTGGTAATAAACATTTCCGGGTAATTCTACTAACTGTAACAAAGAAGAAGAATATTTATAATAATAGTCCAATTTCAATTTTATCCGGTAATCAAACAAATCCACGTCCAAACCGATATCATATTGATCAGATTCCTCCCATGTCAGATCACTGGCTAACATGGTTGTCGGAACAACTCCCATCACACCCATAAAACTATTACTTGCCTTCAATGTTCCCTGAGCTAAATAAGGATCACGAAAAGCTTTTCCTTGTTTACCCCAAGAAGCCCGTATCTTTCCGTAACTCAACCACCAAAATCTATCCATAAAAGATTCTTCCGAGAAAGCCCATCCAACAGCGACAGAAGGAAATGTAGCCCAACGCACATTCTCTCCGAATACCGAAGAACCATCACGACGAATCGTAAATTCAGTCAAATATTTCTTGTTATAGTTATATGCCAAACGTCCAAAGTAACTCAACATAATAGATTCCTCGAAATCTGACTTATAATCTTTCATCGCGGTGGCAGTTCCGTTTATATCTATAATATCTTGAAAATCATCTGTCACGTAATGTAAGTCATCACTTGGAGCCCCTTTACCCGAACCACTCAAAGCATCAGAAGACTCCCGCGTATAGGCCAATCCCAACAAAACATCTATATTATGTATCTCATTAAAAGATTTATTATAACGAAGAAGATTCTCGTTCGTGAACATCGTGGAACTCCCGGTTTCTCCGGTTGACTTACTCAAATTATCTTGATTCAGATAACTCGGTTCAAACGCATTTTTCTTAGATTGAGAGAAGTCGATTCCTAAAGTTGTCGAGAAATCCAAGCCGGTAAGGATATTATAACTTAATCCCATATTCGCACGAACACGATAGGTATAATTCTTTTCTGACGTCTCGTTCAAACGTTTCAATACCTCATCCAACACAGAACCACTACCAGGAAGAAGGGAAGAATTTACTTTCGGGTCAACTGTCAATCCTTCGAAAGCTGTTGCTTGACTAAAAGAGGTATTGGCAGCACCCTTACTTCTATCCGTGTAAGCCAAATAAAGACGAGCATCCAATGTCAGTTTCTCTCTAGGAATAATTTTTAGGTTACTAATCATGTTCACACGAGAAAAATCACTACCCAACATAATTCCGCTCTCATCATACCATCCCAATCCAACCATATATTGGAAATTCTCGGTACCTCCAGATGCCTGCAAATTCGCATTCAGAATTTTACCTGTCCGGAAACTATGTTTCCACCAGTTCGTTGCATTATTATAAAATGGATTTAAACTATCATGCAAGATACGATCTCCATCAATAAACGAATCACTGATCTTTTTACCATTATTCCAAAAATAATCATACACGCCACCGGTTCCGTATACACTCTCGTAAGAATCAGGCAGGATATATCCGTAAGTTGCCCGATCCTGATAGCCAACCCGTCTTGCTCGTAATGCTTGAATATGAGCCAATCGCTCTCCATGCCCGATTACCTGATAAGGTGTTTTCGGAAGGATAGACCAAGATTGAGACACGTTAGCCGTAAACTTTCCTCGACCGGCACGTCCTTTTTTTGTTGTAATCAAAATAACTCCATTACTGGCACGGGAACCGTATAAAGCAGCAGAAGCAGCATCCTTCAACACTTCCACCGATTCAATCGTAGACGGGTCAATTTCGGCCAATGTATTCGTACCTGTTACCGGAGAGGTAAATGAATTTACCGGAACACCATCAATCACGTACAAAGGAGAATTATCCGTCATCCCGTTCATCAACGAGTTATAACCACGAATGGCAACCTGAGAACCACCACCACCAGGAGAACCGGAAATATTATTCACCTCAACTCCAGCCATATGCCCCTGTAATAAAGTCTCAAGACTGGCAGAAGGTAACTCGTCCAAATCCTCGGCTTTCACGGAAGAAACAGAACTGATTAATTCTCGTTTTTTACGCTCGCCATAAGCCACTACAGTCACCTCATCCAAATCGGAAACCTCTTCCTCCATAACCACATTTACCACATTCTCTTTGTCTAAGGCAACTTCTTTTGTCTTCATCCCGACGAACGAAAATACCAATACTTTCGTCGAAACAGGCACTTCCAACTTGTAAGAACCACTAACATCCGTCACAACTCCGATAGTCGTTCCCTTTATGTAGACAGAAACTCCCGGCAAGGTCATTTTCTGTTTATCAACGACCGTTCCAGATATGATTCTCTTTTTTTGTTCCGCTATTGACTGGGCAATCTCGTTAGCTGGTCTCTTTTTAATCACGACTACATTTTTCTCCAAAGAATAAGTATACTCGGTCTTCTGCAAGCAAACACTCATCACACTGTCAATCGACACATCTTTCACGTCTATCGTGATTTTCCCGATTTTATTCACCGCATCCATACTATATACGAACGTCATACCGCTTTGCTTCTCCACGGCAAGAATAATATCCAACATCGAAGCATTTTCCCGCTTCAATGTCAACTTCTCCCCCTGTGCAAACGTATTACTGAATACACCTCCACCTAAAACAAGGATCAGACACAAGCATAATTTCATGCACATTGTATTTTTTCCCCTTTTTTTATCGTGCAGGAGCCACGACCAAAAGTTTTTTTTCATAACTTTGAAGAATTAAATTGATTTTAATTTAAGCAAATGGGTTGCAGGAAATAATCACCACAAAATTTCCTCTACCCGTTTTTTATTTTACACACGCATAATATTAACTTCCACTCATTACAGTTAATATTCTTCCCTTAATGGAAAACTTCACTTCACCCGTCAATTCCAGTATCCTTAACAAAGAATCCACATGTTCGTATTTTTCCAATTTGAGACCGAACTGTTTATCTGCAATATCAGGATTCTGATAGAAAATATCGAAATCATACCAACGAGCCATTTCCTGTAAAATATCGTCCAAACGTTCGTTTTCAAAAACAAAAACCCGTTCCTTTCGCAAACGATAATTATCTCCATTAATTTTCCGGTAGGAAAAGTCTCCCGTATTCTTATGAAAAACAGCCTGCATATTCGGACGTAGTACATTATCTTTCACACTAACCACCCCTTCGACTAAGGAGGTTTCCACCACATCCATATCATCATAAGCTTTCACGTTAAAACTTGTCCCCAACACCTTTACATCAAGCGATGTCGTTTTCACGTAGAATGGACGAGAGGGATCATGATGCACTTCAAAATAAGCCTCCCCCGACAAGTATACCTCACGCTTATTTCCTTTAAAACGTGTTGGGAAACGAATCTCCGAATCTGCAAACATCCAGACGTCAGTCCCATCCGCCAATTTCAAATTATATTCTCCACCTCTCGGAACAATTATCCGATGATACTCAATTTTATCATCAATGATACTATCTATTCCGGAATAATTCAATCCTTGCCCTTCCTCCAAAGTTACCCCGAATTCATTTAATTTTTTTGCTATATTTCTAACCGTATCCAAATCCACAAACAGTCCTCCTGGCAATTCCAATATTGTTTTATGACTTTCGAAATAAGCATCCACGATATATTGCGGACGTTCTAACTCCTCCACACGACCAATATACCAAACAGAAGCAGCAACCATCAAAGGTAACATCAATATCGCAGCATACCAGAACACGTGGTAAATTTTCCCGTGTACCTTTCTTCCGGTTACTTTTCGAATTTTATCCCAACTTTTATTCGCATCAAATGATTCATAAATAGCCTGTTTATCTGCTATATTCTTTTGATCACTAATTTTTGTCAAAAGTTGAGTCCCGTCCGAAGATTCCTCCAAACTCTTTTCCAACTCCAACATCTCCGTATCCGAAAGATCTCCTTTCAAATACCGGGTAATTCTCTCCGCTAATTCTATTGACTTTCTATATTTTTCCATCTGTTTATTACCTTTCACATCTCTAATATGCAAAAAACAAACTTAGGGGTGACTCGAAAATCAATTATTTTTCAATTTTCACCATCATCCAACAACAAAACACTATAAATCAACGATATCAAAGATTCAATAGCATTAAGAACAGAACAAACAAATGTTGTAATTCTTCTCGCAAAAAAGCGTAGGCCTTCCTTTTTTGTGTTTTAACCGTGTTTACAGAAATATTTAATTTTTCAGCAATTTCTTCTTGCGAGTAACCCACCATACTCAATTCCACAACTCGCCTTCGTTCCGGAGGTAATTTATCAATTGCCGCTATGATTTCACGATGAACCTCTTCTTCTATAATTGCATTCAATGCCGACTCCGTATCATCTTCAATCCCGGGGTCCACGTCTTCACTTACCTTATGCTGCCGCAAATAAAAAAGAGCGTTATTGTACAATGATTTGTAAAGATAAGCTTTAAAATACACCATATCCGAATAAATTCCCCGCTTCTCCCAAAGATTTATAAATGTCTCCTGCACTACATCTTCCACCGCCCCATGATCCGAAATATAACGTTTAACAAAAGCACATGACGACTTAAAGAAACTGTCAAACAGCTTTTTAAATGCTCGCTCATCTCCCTTATTAAATTGGTACAATAACATATCACTCCATCAATTCAAGCCTGCAAGATATGACTTTTTTCAAAAATATCAATACAAAAAAAGAGCGATCCTTTCGGATCGCCCTCGTCTTCCCTACAATTCTCCCTATCTATTTCAACAATAAATCACCTTTCAATAACATACGGGGTACGGATATTTCCGCCGCTCCACAATAATGGGCCCCTAAAACCAGTGGATTATAAGTAAAGCAAATATCACCTCCCGAAAAGTTTATCGTGGTTATATTTGCCAACGTGGGAACTTCCGAGAAACAATTCTCCGGATTCTTGAAATTCCGTTGAATCTGCTTGTCAATCTCAGCGCTCTTGTCATAATTCAGAATACTCTCCGGACTCAAAAACTTCTTGTCCTTCAAGCTGTAATTGACCGCATAGTACTCCGTCAGCCCGTTAGCTCCTCCTGTCAACGTGTAAACCGCAAGGCGAACACTGATATAATGACGATCCGCCATGAACACGCTATCCTTAACATCCAATTCAAACGGGATCATCGGCTCTTCCTTCATCTCCCGTGCCTTTTGCAGGTACTCGTTCAATTGTGCCTTTAAATCATTTTGCAAGCTGTCAATCAACCGGGAAATCTCCCCGTTCACGGCCTTACATCCTTGTTCCACCTCGGCTTTTTGAGAGGTAAACACCGGATAGGCGATCGTAATATCAAACTCGTTGGTCTTGTGGGACAAAAAATCCTTCCCTATTTTTATCGTTGCCTCCTCACATCCCGTGAAAAACAACGCCAACAATGCCACGACAAAAGTATAATTCCTCATCATCTCCTTTTCTGTTTCAATTCTGAGGGTATATACGGAGGCTATATACAAAAGTTCGGGTTAAGACCTAAAAAAATAGGAGGGTGTGTCAAAAGTCATTTTATCCTCAAAAAACTCCTCCGTCACTTCGTGCCACCTCCTCTATAAACAGAGGAGGAGCTGGTGACTCTTCCCGAAGACAGGGAGTATTTCAACTCTCCCTCTGTTTATAGAGGGAGTACCCCGAAGGGGGGAGGGAGTTTGAAAAATGACTTTTGACACTCCTCCTTTCACAAGTCACACTCTCTACACTATTTTTCCCAATCGGATAGCGGGTTCGCCTCTTCCGACTTTATTACCCAGTCTCTTACTTTCACATTTTTCAAAAACTTCCGGGCTGCATTACGAACATCCTCGACCGTCATGCTTTCCAGCATCTTGTCAAAAGCCTTATGATTCGTGGCGTCCACCTTGCTTTCGGCATAAGTATTCAACACGTTCATCCAGTAGTCAATGCCGATATTCTCGCCCTGTTGATCCTGCATCCGCCGGATAGAGATCAGAATTGGCGACAATTCGCTCTCCAAGAAAAGCTCATCTTTACTTCTTTCCAACTCGTTATAAATGATCTCCTTCATCCGTTCCACCTTGTCCCGTTGCGTCTCGAAGCCCACCATTAAAGTGGCTTTACGATACGGGAAAGTCATGCAGTTAGCATCCACGTTAACACCATACGTCGCGCTCTCCTGCTCCCGAACGATCGCAAACAAGCGATTCCGTAACATCTGGCCCCAGATCGTCAAGGCCATTTGTTCCTTGTCGGAAAACTTGCCATCATTCTCCAGCATCAAGTTCACCATTCCCTTGTCTCCCGGCATAACCACCTTGAACTCGCGGGCAATCGTGTCGGTATCCACGTCGTAATTACGAATGATATATTCCTCCTTCTTCCCCTTGCGAGAAGGCAGCGAGCCGATATATTCACACGTCAGGCGGGCGGCCTCGTCCCGGTCAATATCACCCACGATGCAGAACGTAAACTCTTTCGCGTTCGAGAAACGTTCCCGATAAAGCGACTTCATCCGCTCGAAATTCATCTTGTCAAAATAAGCCGCTCCCCAATCTCGGTTACGATCGTCAATACGAGTCGTCAACTTCCGAATCGAATCCTGAACCAGATCCTGTGGGGTTTGACGACGATTCTCGTACATGTATTTAGCACGTTCCACGTACTTGTCAAACTGAGGTCTCTCGAAACGGGGTTCCTCGAACATCAGGTAATATAACTGGAACAACAACTCGGCATTGTCTGCTTTCGTACTACCAACAAAACCCTCCGTGTAATCACTCACCATCATGTTCAAACGAATCTGTTTACCCTGCACGAGATCCTTCAACGTGTTCAGGTCATACTTGTATAGTCCGGACTTCATTGCCAAAGCCTGCATCGCTGCCAGCGTCGGTAAATCCTCAGCATCCACCACGGAACGCCCGCCATGACTGCTACAAGCCATGGAGAAGAAACCATTCCCCTCTTCCACGTACTTGTAAAACACCCTAGCCCCGTTGGATAATGTCCATTCTTCCGCCTTGAACCGGTCCAGCTTTTTCACCTTCTTGATCGTTCCCCCTTGGAGTTTCAGGTCAAATCCTTCCGGGGTCTTCCGCTCGATCGTTTCCGGCTGAATGTCCTTTTCGGCCACCTTCGCCATGACATCAAGCGCCTGATCCTTGGTCAAATACTTGTAATCCTTGTCATTACCGGACACCACGATAATCCGGTTCGAATCCGTAGCCCACGAATGAATCCAAGTGTTCATATCTTCCGGCGTGATCTCCAGCAAAGCCTCTTTCAAAACGTCCAACTCCTCGCTCTGCTCCCGGAAAGGTAAACCACTCAAAAAATGCGACTGGAACACGCTCACGTAATACTGGTTACTCTCCTTCTCTGCGGCTCTCTCCATCTTTTGCAATTCCTGAAAAAGCGCTTCCTGTACCCGTTCCACTTCCATGTCCGAGAAACCGAACCGTCGAATCTCCTCCCATACCGTCCACACCTGTTCAAACGCCTCGGCATCTTTATCTTTATAAGGAACGATGTCTAGCGAGAAGCCATTGTAATTCCGCACGAAAGACCCGAACTCTGCCGATGCACTCAAAAACTTCTCTTGGTTGGCATTCACGATACGTGCCAGCCGTTGCCCCCAGATCGCATTAAAAATGCGAGCCTTAAACGAGTAAGATTTCCGTTCCAGTTCATCCAAACCATTCACCCGGCGCGCCCGTTGATGGAAAGAAATCATCTTCGAGCGGTTTTCCGGATCCAAAATCAACATGTAATCCAAATCCGCCCGGTCGGGGATCTCTACCTCGTACCGTTCCAGCGGGTTCACCCGTGCCGGGATCTGCCCGAACATCTCTTTCACCTTGCTCTCGTACTCCACCTCGTCAACATCCCCCACGATAATCACGCATTGCAAATCGGGACGATACCATTTGTGGTAAAATTCACGTAACACGTCGTACGGGAAACTTTTCAATAATTCCACCGTGCCAATCACGTTACGCCGGGCATACTTCGTGTGGTTATACACCACGGGAGCGCTCCCCTCTTGCAAACGTCGTCCCACGTTATAATGACTTCTCCACTCCTCGATAATCACGCCCCGCTCGTCATCAATATCCTTCTCTTTTAGTAAAATCTCGTTACACCAGTCCTTCACGATAAACATACACGTATCGACCAATCCCCCGTCAGCCGTGGGCACATCCTCGATATTATACACGGTTTGATTGATACCAGTCCGGGCGTTAAACGTGAAAATACCTTTTCCCCTCAAGTAAGGCATCACGCCTTCCGGGAAATGAGTCGTCCCATTAAAGGCCATGTGTTCCAGAAAATGCGCCAAACCGTTTTCATGATCCTCTTCCAGGATGGAACCCACGTTCTGCAACAGGTAAAAACTCACCCGTCCCGGCTCAGCCTTAGAATGTTTCACGTAATAAGTCAACCCGTTCTCCAACTTCCCGTAACGCAAACCCTCCATTCCTTCCTGCGCTGCCAAGGGGGCGAAAGTCGTGAAAAGAAATATCGTAATTGTAAATAATAATCCCCTCATACCTTTTATTTTGCTAATTCCAGCGCCTGCAACTTCCGCTTGATAATCATCTGGATTTGGGCCACCCGCATCTTGTTCTCAATCTGCAATGCCTCCATGTATCCTTGGTTATAAGCCTCTTTCGCTTTATCAAACTCTTTCAACGCCTTGTAAGTATCACCCAACATCGTCACGAAATTAATCCGGTCAATCAAACTCGTTCCCTCGTATTGCATCGCTTTCACCAGCCAATCCTTTACCTGTCCCAACTGCTCATTATTCAATTTTCCCTTACTCATGACGTACATATTCTGGGCAATCTCTCCGTAATCATTCGCCCCTACCTGATCTCCCAAAGCGGCAAGATACTTATTCATCAATTCCACGTAGGATGCCACATCTTTCTTGTAAGACAACAAATACATTCCGTCATAATAATATTTGAACTTCTCGTAAGGAGTCAATGCGCCCGTGGGCATGATGGCATAAGCAGCCTCCAGTTCCCCGTTAATTCTTTCCAAGTATTTTTTATACTCGTCCTTACCGGCTCTTGCCAATTCTCCAATAATATTATTATTGTACTCCACCAACAAAATCCCGGGAGCCTCGCCCAACTTGTTCATGTAAGTTTCCAAATTCTTCACCATGAATTCCATCACCGCATCATCCTTCACATTCTTCTTGTTAAACTTACTTACAATCTGGAAATCCTCTTTATTAATAAACTCCGGCCCCATCTTGGCTTTTGCGTACTCGTTGTACATCTTTTCAATTCGAACGATCCACTTTTGGGCTTCCATCCCTTGGAAACCACCCACGTACTCAGGTGCCTGTTTTAACACCAATTGCATATCGGCCAAATCTTTCTTGGATTTAGCCCGGTCATACAATTTCTCGAAGCTCAATTGTTCCCCGGTAGCCACCTTTGCAGAATTCAAAAAGTCAGCATTATCCCTAGCCCCGGCCAAACGAGATACCACGCTGGCATCCCCTTTGAAAAAGATCAAGGTCGGCAGAACCGTCACGCTAAACTTCTCAGCCGTTTCCTTTTGCCACCCCACTTTCTCCACGTCAATCTGCATACAGACAAAATGCTCGTTCATGTATTTTCCCACTTCCTCATCCGTGAAAATCTTTTCTGCCATCTGTTTACATGGCCCGCACCACGTGGCGTAGAAATCCACGAACACCAATTTCTTCTCCTGTTTGGCTTTTGCTAATGCTTCATCAAAAGTTCCTTCAAAAAACTTAATTCCTTGGCCTTGGCCAGATATACTCCACCCCATAAACAGGGTGAAGCATATCATCATCACATACTTTCTCATCACGATCATTCAATAATAAATGTAAATATATCAGGTAAAATAGCCGAGTGGCCTTCATTACTTACTTTAAGAGTTACCTTATAACGTCCTTTGGGTGCTGTCGGTCTCAATGGAACCTCCATCCGGCCATGCCCCCTCACAACAATCTCTTTCACAAATAAATCCGCATCTCCCCCCTCTGTAGCCTCCACACTTACGAACTCATACTGCAACGGTTCTGTTCCTAAAACGCCACTAATCGCATTAGTCACCCATGGAGAATTATTATCAATCCGGATCTGATCATTGGTTTTAGGATTCTCCTCTGCCGTCACTAATTTAGCCGGAATAGTCATCGTATTCGGAACATACTCTGCATCTTCAACCTTCAAAAAACCAATCTTGACATCATGACACCCCATCAATGCCAGCATGGATATAAATATAAATAGAATAAACTGTTTCATATCTTATCTTTATCAATGATTAAAACTGTCCCAAAGTAAACGCATACGCCAAGGAATGCACGATACCGTTTGTCGGCTCTATATCCGTTGAAGCCACGTCAATTTTATTATTCATGGACTTTCCACCTCTTACATACAGAACGACCGGTCCTGCCTTCGGAGTCTTCTCATAAGGTTCCTGAAAAGAATATACCCGAAACTTCGTCCCGCTGGCTGATGTAAATACCACTCCAGATTCTTCATCATCATCTGTGCCTCTTGGAATATCTTTCACCTCATACTTACCTTTCACGATATGACTCAATATCAACTGACGGCAATACTCCTCTCCTTCACCCTCAATAAACTCTTTCACGCTATGATACACATAAACCTTCTGCCAAGTAGGACTCCACGTGAATTTATCGTATATTTTCCGACGAATCGAGTGATTGGTCGGTCCGAAAAAGGTGATCTCTTCATATCCCGCTTTCTTCCCCGTGAAATACTCCTCTAACCCCAAGTAATCGATAAACATTAAAAGGGAATCCCAATTGTAAGAATCCGAATGTAAATACTCGTACATATTCCCCGGGAATTTTTTCTGAGCCAATCCTGTATCGACTGCATTATATTTCGTACAACCAACAAATGACGATACGAGTAATCCTAATAGTACTATTTGTTTCATATCTCTTTTTCTAATTTATATATTGTGCCCAATATGTATTTTGTCTTAACACACTATTATTCTTAAACGCGGAATCATGGATCGGGTAAAAAATAGCTCCCATTTTCACGTCTTCCAACGTCATCGATTTGAAAGTTGTCGGCTGCAAATACGTGTTGATATATTCCATCCCGTTTCGTACGACATCATAGAACCGATGTCCTTCCATCAGCAATTCACGTTCGCGCTCGTGGAAAATAGCATACTTCAACCCCTTCTCGTCCCCGCTACTGTTCGGGTAAGCCTTCGCATGATTATGACTTCTAATCTCGTTCAAATCAGCTTTTGCCAAACCTTCCTCACCCACTTTAGCGTAACACTCGGCACGTAACAGGTAGATTTCGGATAAACGCCAATAAGAATAATTGGACTTCATCGCTTTTAATTCCAATTGATTCGGGTTATAAGCATTTGCTTCATATACCCCTGTCCGCCATCTATACGGGAAAGCGTATCCCCCCGTGATCTCGTTGACTGCCTTCCGGACACTATCACGCTTATGCAGCCTTTGCTCCTCGGTATATTTATCTTCCGTGAACATCAGCTCTACCGTGTCCGTACTATAATAAGCATATCGATAAAAATAAGCTTGAGGACGTAAATCCGATTCATCGTACAATGATTTTATTGTTGAATAAGCAATCTTCTCATCCTTCAGATATTTATGATCACTCGCAGAATAGTCCAAACGCAAAGGATAACCGATATATCTCTTCCCGAACAAATAAACCGAGAAGATATACTCGTCCTGCATATCCAAGGTATATTCAAAGATCGACTCCGGGTTATTCGCCTCGTTATCAGAGAAAAGCTGACTTAACTTCTCCGGATCACGCACCAGCGTGTAACTTCCGGCCTCTCCATTTATCAGGTACCCGGCATACTCGATGGATTTATTATAACAATCCTTTGAATCGCCTTCAAGCTCGAGAAGATCGATCATACTCCCTTTCCACGCATAAGCATGAGCAAGCAGGGCACAAGCATTTCCTTTGCTACCAAATTGTTTGGAATTAATCACAGCACCCAGTCGATCCACCACAGCTTCTTGAACCGGCAACATTTTAAAAGCCCTCGTGGCATTAGCGATCACCGTATCCAAAACCTCCAACACCGGCTTCTTCCCGTAAGCTTCTGATGAAGAACTATTCCTAGTAATCGGCACCTCGCCATATTCACGACTCAAGTAAAAATAAGTCAACGCCTTTGCGAAATAAGCCTGAGCCCGGTAAAAATCCAACCGTTCCGGGGTAACATTCCCCTTGGCATTATGCATATTATCCAGTAGCACGTTGGCCAAGTATATTCCCCAGTAGCGTTCTGTCCAATCGGCGGAGCCGGTTCCATTACTTCCGACCACTTTTACTGGGTCCCATGCTTGCAGTAAAGAGGATGTCGTTTCCATAATGTCCCCCATACCGGCTTGTTCCCCCGCCCCTCCGACACGCCACACGTAACTTTGCATTTGATATAGAGTTATTTCCAGATCCTGTTCCGTCTTGTAAAAATTATCAAACGAAACTTCCGTTTCCGGCTCTACATCCAACAGGTTGTCACAAGAAGCAAACAACCCGATCAGTAAAATATAGAGTATTTTTTTCATAACTAAAATTTAAGCGTTAAACCTAATGTCACCTTCCTTGCGCTCGGGTAATTGTCCATTCGATCCAAACCGTCCAACACATCCACGTTCTCCGGATCCAAGCCGGAATAATTGCTCCACAAGAACAGGTTCTCTCCCGTGAAGAAAACACGCAATCCCTGCAAATGAATTCTTTTCGCCAAGGCCGCCGGAAGATTATATCCCAAAGTCAACTGTTTCAAACGCAGAAAATTCACTTTCTCAATATTGGAATCAATCAAACCATCGTATTGCCCGTAATTATCACTATAAACCGAGAATAATGCCGGATAATCCGCACTATCACCCGATTTTTCCCAGAAAGTAACATTCCGGTAATCCTCAAAAACAGCCTCCAATTTATTTGCCTTAAAATTCAATGCCCCTTTTCTAAAGATATTGATCATCTTTCGGCCTAAAGAATAATTAAACAACAGGTTCAAATCAAAACTTTTCCACTTGATTTCATGGGCGATACCTCCATAGGCTATAGGCAAGGTTGAACCGGCAAAATATCTATCATCGTCAGAAATAATTCCATCCCCATTCAAGTCATCAATCACGTTCATCCCTAACCGAGTAGGCTGCGCCATACCTCCGCAACCTAAGAATTTCGGGTTCCCTTTTGAATCATAATAAACCGGGACATCAGACTCGCTTTGAGCCATCCCTAGATTTCTATACACACATAACTCGTTGGCCGAACGTCCAATCACGAGTTTCTGGCTAACGTCCATTCCCGTATTTGTCTTTTCCAAACGATTCCTGTTCCGAGAAGCGTTAAAACGCATCCGCCATTTCACGGCCGTCTCGCGCAAGATGTCGAGTTGTGCCTCCAACTCGATTCCCTCGTTAGAAATCTCCAGTGCATTATCCCACAAATATTTGTGATAATAAACCGTTCCGGGCAGATCAACCTGCCACAACAAAGAACTCGTGTATTTATAATAGTAATCCATCTTCAATTTCAACCGGTAATCGAACAAGTCAACATCCAAACCAAGATCATATTGGTCGGATTTTTCCCAAGTCAAGTTCCGATTCTCCATTTGAGAAGGGACCAATCCGGCAACACCCAAGAAAGAATCCCCTTCACCGATGACTCCTTGCGCCAAATAAGGAGCTTTGAAAGTCTGTCCGGAAGTACCCCAAGAACCCCGAATCTTACCGTGACTCAACCACCAGAAATTCTTCATGAAAGCCTCATCCGAGAAATTCCATCCCAAAGCAACGGAAGGGAAGGTTGCCCAACGTACATCTTTACCGAAAACCGAAGAACCATCCCGACGTAAAGTAAATTCTATCAAATATTTTCGATCCAAGTTATAGGCCACTCGACCAAAATAACTGACCATCACTTTCTCCTCAAAATCTGAATTAAAAGCCTGCATCGCCTTCATCACCCCATTGATCTCTTTCAGGGTAGGCATCACCGAAGTCACGTAATGAATGTAGTCACTAGGAGCTCCCTTTCCGGAACCAACTAGACTATTCTTCGCTTCACGTGTGTAAGCAAAACCGAACAACCAATCAAAATTATGACGCTCCTTCAAACTAAAATTATAATGCAGCAACTCCTCTGTTTGAAGTAGCACGCTCCCTTGCATCTGCCCGTACGAAACGCTCAACCCATTATTAAAATCCATCGCACTGGGTTCAAAACGATTTGCCTGAGACTGGGAATAATCGATTCCTAACGAACCCGAAAAATCCAACCCCTCAAGAATTTTATAAGCCAAACGAATATTTGAACGGATATTAAAATTATACTTCTTTTCCGAAACATCATTCAAGTTCTGAAATATTTTATCATAAACCTCCCCTTCAGCACCCAGCAAAGTTGAGGTACTTTTAGGACTCACGGTCATTTGAGCAATATTGTGGCTTCCTAATCCCCCGGAAGCCATACTCATATCTGAATAAGAGAGAGCCAGACGAACGTCAAAAGTAAGATTCTTCCGCGGGATCAAATTCAAATTGGTAATCAAATTCGCACGAGAAAACTCAGAACCCACGTTGATACCTTTCTCGTTGTACCAACCAAGTCCGACCATGTATTTCACCCGTTCCGTTCCCCCGGAAGCCTGAAGGTTCGCATTCAATGTTTTCCCCGTATGGAAAGCATATTTCCACCAATTCGTGGAATTATTATAAAACGGGTTCAAACTATCTTGTAACGCCCTGTTTAACATAGGAGCATTAATCGCATTTGAAATACCATTTTTCCAGAAAAAATCATAATACCCTGTCGTTCCCATAGCCTCTTCCGGAGAATTAGGAACATGTGCTTGATTATTGGCATCAAAATAAGCCACCACCACGTGTTTGGCCGCCTCCAACCACCATTTCCGCTCCCCGTTTCCTTGAATTTGGAAAGGAGTTTCCGGGTACCACGTCCACGAATAGGAAGCATTTGCCTGGAAAGTAGCCTGCCCGGCCTTACCATGTTTCGTGGTAATCAAAATCACCCCGTTGCTAGCACGTGAACCGTATATTGCTGCCGACGCCGCATCCTTCAATACCTCCACCGACTCAATCGTCATCGGGTCAATTTCCGCCAACGTATTGGTACCTGTCAAGGGTGAGGTAAACGAATTAACCGGCACCCCATCCACCACGTACAACGGAGTATTATCACTGACACCATCTACCATTAAACTATTGTAACCGCGAATTGCAACTCGACTACCGCCACCACCGGGAGCACCGGACACGTTATTCACCTCGACTCCGGCCATGTGACCTTGCAGTAGGTTTTCCAAACTGGAAGAAGGAACTTCCTCCAAATCTTTTGCCTTCACGGATGACACGGAACTGATCAATTCCTTTTTATTACGTTCTCCATAAGCGATCACAGTAACTTCATCCAAGTCAGAGACCTCCTCCTTCAGCATCACGATCAGCTCATCGCCGGCCTTAAACGTTTTCACTTCTTGTTTGAAACCCACGAAAGAGAATATCAACTTACCTTTCGAAACAGGTAACGTCAAGGAAAACAACCCGGCTGCATCCGTGGAACATCCCACCGTGGTACTATCCAAACGAATGGTCACCCCGAGGAGCGGTTGTTTCTTTTCGTCGATCACCTTTCCCTTGATAACAAATTTCTTTACCTCCTTCTTTTCATCCTTAGCGACAGAGGGTTTTACAATAATAACATTCCCCTCAAACAAAAAATCCAAACCCGAAAAAGTACGTTTCAATAAAATTTCCACGGCCTCATCCTTGGCGGACACGGAAATGTTGTTAAACGAGACCAAATCGGCATCATTGTACACGAAAAACAAATTCGTCTCCTTCTGAATTTGTTTAAACAATTCCATCGCACCAACATTTTTCACGTCCAACGTCACCCGCTGTTCTTGCGAGAAACTACTGGCTGAAATCGTCATGCTGGTCATCGTCATCAAAATAAATAACAACCTCATGATTTTCAATAAATTCTTTTTACCATAGAAATAGTAAAAACTTTGTTTTTTTTTCATACATTTGATTTTTGAATTAAAAAACTACTTGAGCAAACATTGTCGCATTTGTTCGCTCATATTGATTTAGATTCCGGGAAAGTAGCCGCTTTTCCGGAATTTTATTTTCGCACGATTATCACTCTACCTTTTATCTCGAACTGCACATGGGATGTCTTCTCGATCAGAGACAACAACCCATTGATTTCCTCGTAACGGGGCAAATACCCGCTAAACCGTTCGTTTCTTACCTCGTTATTCACAAAGAACACCTGAATATCATACCACAACGATAGTTCATCCAGTATCTCGCCTATACTCTTGTTCTCGAAATAATAATTTCCTCGCTGCCACGCCACGTAAGACATCACGTCAACATCCCGGACCGACACCCGCCCCGCGAGCTTGTTAAACACCGCTTGCTGGTTCGGTTTCAACATCACTTCCGCCAATCCCTTCGGTTTCACCGACACGGAACCTTCCACCAATGTCGTTTGAATCTGGTCATCCCGACGAGTGTTCACGTTAAACTGCGTTCCGTACACCTTCACCTCCATCCCGTTCGCCTCCACGATAAACGACCTAGTGGTATCCTTCGTCACCTCGAAATAAGCCTCTCCTTCCAACCGTACCCGTCTCTCCTTACCCGCAAACTTCACCGGGTAACGAATCTCCGTCGCCGCATTCACCCACACTTTCGTCCCATCGGCCAGCATGATCGTGTACTCTCCCCCTTTAGGAGTAATCAACCGATTCTGTAAATTAACACCCTTATTATCCAAAGAATCCACGTAAACCAACGCTTGATCATTCGTGTGAATCGTCACCCCGTCAATCTCTTTCAGTGTCATCCGGGAAGTATCAAGAGCAAGGACTTTCCCGTCATTCAACACCAACGTCGCTTTTCTCACGCCATGCTCGATAGGCCCGATACCGTAATCCACAACGTCCTCCACGGGCTGCCTTGTCCAAAGCAACATTCCCGCAATAATCGGTAATGTCAACATCGCCGCGTAACTCACCACCTTCAACCACACCCGTCGTCCCCGTCTCCGGTAGGCCTCGTCAACTCTCGTCTCGAAATCCCGTTTAAATTGCTTCTTTGCCTCCACGTCCAACTGGAAATTCTCCCGCCTCGCCACGAAACGTTTCATCTCCTCGTAGAGCTGCCGATGTCTTTCCGATTCATCCAGCCAAGCCTCCAAAACCAGCCTATCCTCCTCATCCAGTGAAGAAGTAAAGCTCCGTTTTATCAACCTCCAATCCATTTTCATAGTATTTTTCTAAAAATTTCGTCCCTATAACACGAAACCTTGAAAAATGTTTACAGGAGAAATGAAAAAATTTCAGAATTTTATCTTATCATTAAAATCAAACCTTCCATTCACGAGTGATACCGTTTTTTTTGAAACTCGATTATCCCCCGCAATTTCATAAATGTTGC
>ERZ833963.1113-NODE-1113-length-34572-cov-36.786511_pt1 | contig 34572 bp, 30 predicted proteins | sample MGYA00519693_ERZ833963 | MGnify/ENA primary metagenome ERZ833963 (study PRJEB31850, sample SAMEA3708748) | human gut metagenome | biome: human gut; feature: human-associated habitat; material: faeces | place: China | collected 2014 ... | reverse complement strand
TGAGGATTTCATCCGATTCTGGCTGATGAAATTTAGAAAGTTCGATATTTCGCAGCAAAAGCAGCGGAAAGCGCTGATTGAAATTTTTGTGAATGCTATTTTTCTGTACGATGACCGGATGCTGATCACGTTCAACTACAAAGATGGCACCCAAACCGTCCGTTTTGAGGACACTTTGACCGCCGATGGGGTAGAAGGAAAAAGTTCGGATTTGTCCAGCTCTGCTGGACCAAGAGGTCCAACGATTTCGCAACAGAAGTCGTTGGACCTTTTCTTTTTTTGTGCCTGCGGCAGACGGCTTTTTTGCGTGCGACAGGAGGAACGACGGCAGAAATAAAACACAAAAAATTTGTAGGATATGTAGAATATCACGCTTGAAATTGTGCATTTCTACCAACAAAAACCTTGAAAACGTGTCAATCTTGAGAAAAAATAACCGCCTTTGTTTACAAAATGGTTACAGGCTGGTATACTTTATGGCAGTGAAACGTGAAAAATGATGCCAGAAAAGGGAGGAGCGACCAGACCGTGAATACCGCAGCGCCAACGACCGCACATAAAAAACTGGTGGGCATTCTGCTCACCATCGTGTTTGCACTCACCTGTCTGCCCGCAGCACTGGCTGTGGACCTGAATGTGGATGCCGGGTTCTACTTCAAGCAGAGCCGGGGCGGCACCTGCACGCTGGCTTCGGCTGCCATGATGCTGCGCCGCCGCGCTTACTTTGACGGACGTACCGACTGGGTGGATGTGACTGAAAACAGTGTGCGCTCCACGGCCTGGTCCAATGGTCTGGCCCACAGCTTTACATACCGGGAGATGCAGGTGGCCTATGCGACCCTGCCCTCCAATAATCAGGAAAAGACCCAGCTGCTCATCCAGCTGCTGGCTCAGCACCCGGAAGGCATCGTCCTGTACGACCGCACGCAGCCCCATGCCGTGTTGCTGACCGATTATACGAACGGCGTGTTCTATTGCTCCGACCCGGCCGGGAACATCTCCTCCGGCCGCATCCCGCTCACCAGCTCCAGCGTGTCCATTGCACGGGCGTCTTGCTACTGGTATGTGAGCGCCGACCACAACGGCGCAGCCCTGCAGGCAGATGACCTGCGGCTGGAAGGCATGCGTTATCCGGTCAATGTGCACACCGGCAGCGGCATGGCTCTTACCGGCACCGCCAACAGCACCTCCGGCAGCACGCTGGAAGGTGTGCAGGTGGCCATCCTGGACGAGAACGACAAGATCGTGCAGTCCGCACAGGCCCAGGTGGGCGGAACCAGCTTCTCCCTCAAGACGCTGGACGACCAGATCCACTTCGGTGAGCTGCCCACGGGCTGCTACACCTACATGGTCATCGTGACCGAGTCCAGCGGCGAGACTCTTTGCTTCGCCAGCGACTTCACCGTTTCGGATGCCGTCACCAGCACCGCTACCTATTGGTCGGTGCAGGACCCCGACGGTACCAAACTTACCGACCAGACCATTACGGCCACGGCGGAAGAAACGATCCAGAGCACCCTCGGCTGGCTGTCCGGCCTGTTTGGCTGATCCCTTCTGCATGCATTTCACAGAGCCTGTCTCCTTCGGGAGATGGGCTCTTTTTTTATCCGGACAGGGAAGTTCCGGGGTAGTAATGGGCCAGGATGTCGGCAAAGTTCTGCCCCTGCTCAGCCAGTGCCTTGGCACCCCACTGGCTGAGCCCCACGCCATGGCCGTAGCCTTTTGTGGTAAAACAGAACGCACCGCTCTCATACCGGACCGTGAAGCAGGTGCTGCGCAGGCCCAGCGCCTGCCGCAGGGCCGTGCCGGTGATGCGCTGCCCGCAGACCGGCAGGGCAGCAACATAACCGGCGGCGGTGTACTCCAGGGTGCCGAACCACTGCTCCGGGGCGGCAAGGTCAGGGGTGAGGCCCAGGGCAGCCAGTTGCTGTGCCGTCTGCTGTGCCGAAAGGGTCAGGGCGTACTCGTAATGGTCGGCGGCAAGGTCGGTGCTGCTGTCCACCGAAACAAGGTAGGGCAGGGCGGTGCCCCAGACATTTTCGCTGGCCTCGGTGCGGCCATTGGAGATGGCAAAGTAGCTGGCACAGGCAGGGGCACCGTCGCAGAGCAGTACGGTATGTTCCACCTCGTCCACCAGCGCGGACAGACGGGCATAGTTGGTCTCATAGGCAGTGCCCCAGTAGCTGCGCAGCACCGGGTCAGTCAGGCAACCCTGCCGTCGTGCCGGGTCGGCCGTCAGCCAGCCGATACTGTCCGGTGCGGCATGGTCGCGGCAGTACAGCGCGTAGCTGTGGGCGGCAACGGCCTGTGCCTTGAGGGCCTCGTCCGGCCAGCTTACCGGCATTTCGGCCGCTACCGCGCCGATGAGATATTCCCGGCGGGACAACTCCAGCACCTGCCCGGTGGAGGCATCCTGAATCAGGAACCGGTCCACTTCACCGGCGTAGGCAGCGGAGATTTCCGGGGCGGAAGCAGTGCTCTCCGGTGACGAAAGCGGAAGGCGGACCGTGGAAACGGCAGGCCCCAGCACCGCGCAGGTGAGGTGGTAGGCGGCCAGAGGCAGGGCGCATCCAAGCACCAGGAGCAGGGTACACAGCAGCAGAAAAGCTTTTTTCATAACGGGATCTCCCTTGCAGCGTGAAAAAGATTCTGTCTCCAGTATAAAAAGACCTGCCTGCAAAACCCTGCGAAAAAACGTTGCCCGCAAAAATGAAAGTCGTTTGGCACGGGCCGGTGAGAAGTGAACACATTGCGCTTGAATTTACTGCACAAAAGCGATAATATAAGATTATGTCCATCAGTGAGGATGGCAGGAAAGTATGGGAAAGTAAAAAATAGGAACCGGAAGAAAGGAGAGATCCCCCGTGAATTTTGCACATGCAGAAGTGGCGACCCTGGACCCCACCACGATGCGGACCTTGTGCGAGGAGTACATTGCCAACAACTACATCGACCCCGAGACCAGTGAGCGTCTGGGCGTCAAGCGCGGTCTGCGCAACCCGGACGGCACCGGCGTGCTGGCCGGCCTGACCAACGTGTGTGACGTTGTGGGCTACAAAAAGGATCAGGAAGGACATGTGATCCCCACCCCCGGCAAGCTGATCTACCGCGGCGTCAACATCAACGAGATCGTGGAGGAAGCTTATCGCAACGACCGCTTCGTGTTTGAGGAAGTGATCTGGCTGCTGCTGTTCGGCAGTCTGCCTACCCGGGAACAGCTGGACGATTTCTGCGAGATCCTGGCCGAGCATCGCGCTCTGCCGGAGGGCTTTATGGATACCATGAATGCCCCCTCCCCCAACATTATGAATAAGCTGCAGCGTTGTGTGCTGGGCCTGTACTCCTACGACGAGCACGCCGAGGACCTGACCCTGGAAAATATCCTGAACCAGAGCATCAACCTGATCGCCAGCATGCCCACCATGATGGTGAACGCTTATCAGATGAAACGCCGCTACTACGACAAGCAGAGTATGTTCTTCCATCTGCCCAAGCCGGGCCAGAGCACCGCAGAGCATATCCTGAGCACCTACCGGCCGGACCAGAAGTTCACCCACGAGGAAGCAAAGCTGCTGGATATGTGTCTGTTGGTCCACGCAGACCACGGCGGCGGCAACTGCTCCACCTTCACCACCCGCGTGCTGTCCTCCTCGGGCACCGACACCTATTCGGCCATTGCGGCAGGCATTGGTGCCTTGAAGGGCCCCAAGCACGGCGGTGCCAACCTGATGGTGAACCGCCAGCTCCAGGACATCCTGAAGCATGTGGAAAACCCGGAGGATGACGATGAGGTACGGGAGTATCTGCGGCGCATCCTGCGCAAGCAGGCCGGTGACGGCTCCGGTCTGATCTACGGCATGGGCCACGCAGTGTACACCATCAGCGACCCCCGTGAGGTGATCCTGAAGCAGCGTGCCCGTCACCTGGCCTACGAGAAGGGCTTTGAGGAAGAGTACAACATGCTGTGCAGCATCGAGCGGCTGGCCCCCGGCATCTTTGCAGAGGAAAAGGGCAGCACTAAGCCGGTGTGTGCCAATGTGGACCTGTTCAGCGGCCTGATCTACAATATGCTGGGCATCTCCGAGGACCTGTACACCCCCCTGTTTGCCATTGCCCGTGTGCCGGGCTGGTGCGCACACCGGGTGGAAGAGGTCGTGTTCGCCAACCGCATCATCCGCCCGGCCTACAAGTACCTGGGCGTACGTCAGAAATACAAGCCGATCGAGGAACGCTGATGAACTCATTGATTTTGCTTTCGATTCTCCTGTCCGCTGCGCTGGGCATCGCCCGCGGGGCAGATCTTGCCTTTGGTACCGATGCCGTGACCGGGCTGTGTACGGTCGGTTCGGTGTGGTGGCGCTATGCGGCATTGGGCGCGGTGGTGCTGGCCGCAGTGCTCATCGGTCGGCACTGCGCCGGAAAAGCCGAGACGGTCCGCAGCCGTCAGCCTCTGGCCGGAGTGCTGGCCTTTGCCGGAGCGGTGTGCTTTCTGGCGGCTGCCGGTGCGCAGCTGGCGGTGGGCCTGTCGGCAACGAGCAGCTTCGTGCGGTCCATTCTGGAGTGCATCTGCGCGGTGTGGCTCAGCACGCTGGGCCGCTGCTGGCTTACCCCTTCCGGCTGGAAAAAGCCTACGGGCGGGCTGTATCTGGCGGTGGCGGGCAGTGTGTTGTTCTACTGGAACGTGCTGATGCGCTTTATGGAGAACAGCTCCAGCTGGCACCGGGTGGCCCCCACCGCAGCGGTGTGGCAGGCGCTGGCAGCACTGTTGCTGCTGAGCAGCCTTGCCCGGGCGCTGTACCTGCCAAAGCCGGAAAACGGCCGCACCCTGTGCGCCGCCGGTCTGGCAGCACTCTGCCTGTGCCTGTGCTGGGAGCTGCCCCATGCAGCGGTCCTGGCGGTTGGAGCAGCGGCAGAACCGGCCCTGCTGCCGGAGCTGTTTGCCGCGCTGGCACTGTGCTGCGTGGGAGCGCTGGGCGGCGTGTGCGCCGCAGCCTGCGCACGGCGTCCGGAGTGACGAAAACACCGCCCGTTCTCTTGGTGTAATTGCCCAAAACGGGAGAGGGAAATTCGATAAAATCGTACAAAAGCAAAAAATGATGGATTTACCTTGTTAATTTTTTGGCAGAGACTTGAAAGTTTCTGCATTTTGGTCTAAAATAAAGATACCGTGATTTATCCATTTTAGGGTAAAAACAATTAGGAGGTACTATTAACATGGCTGTTAGAGTTGCTATCAATGGTTTCGGCCGCATTGGCCGTCTGGCTTTCCGTCAGATGTTTGACGCTGAGGGTTACGAGGTCGTCGCAATCAACGACCTGACCAGCCCCAAGATGCTGGCTCACCTGCTGAAGTACGATACTGCTCAGGGTTCTTTCTGCGGCAAGATCGGCGAAGGCAAGCACACCGTCGAGGCTACCGAGGATTCCATCATCGTTGACGGCAAGGAGATCAAGATCTACGCTGTCAAGGACGCAAAGGATGCTCCCTGGGGCGAGCTGAACGTTGATGTCGTTCTGGAGTGCACCGGCTTCTACACCAGCAAGGAGAAGAGCATGGCTCACATCCAGGCTGGCGCAAAGAAGGTCGTTATCTCTGCTCCTGCCGGCAAGGATCTGAAGACCATCGTCTACTCCGTCAACGAGAAGACCCTGACCGCTGAGGATCAGGTCATCTCCGCTGCTTCCTGCACCACCAACTGCCTGGCTCCCATGGCTAACACCCTGAACAAGACCTACCCCATCGTTTCCGGTATCATGACCACCGTTCATGCTTACACCGGCGACCAGATGATCCTGGATGGTCCTCAGCGCAAGGGCGATCTGCGCCGTGCTCGTGCTGGCGCACAGAACATCGTTCCCAACACCACCGGCGCTGCTAAGGCTATCGGCCTGGTCATCCCCGAGCTGAACGGCAAGCTGATCGGCTCTGCTCAGCGTGTGCCCGTTCCCACCGGTTCTACCACCATCCTGGTTGCCGTTGTCAAGGGTAAGGACGTTACCGTTGAGTCCATCAACGCTGCCATGAAGGCTGCTACTTCTGAGTCCTTCGGCTACAACGAGGATCCGATCGTTTCCTCCGACGTCATCGGTATGCGTTACGGTTCTCTGTTCGACGCTACCCAGACCATGGTCGCTAAGATCGACGACGACACCTACCAGGTCCAGGTCGTGTCTTGGTACGACAACGAGAACTCTTACACTTCTCAGATGGTTCGTACCATTAAGTACTTCGCTGAGAACTGCTAATGACGTTCCGTCGTTAAAAATCGCCTGATTTGTCTGCCGGAGTTTGTCTTGCTCAACTACGAACAAGCCTGACTAGGTACGACAACCATATCTAGGAATTTTTCGCCCTTCTTTTTGTGGTCCGCCGCAAAAGGAAGGGTGTTTTTTTATGTGTTTGAAAGAGCTTCGGGACGAATTTTTGTATGACTGTGAATGCCGCCACCTGGCAAAGGGGTCTCTGCGGAATTATCGGGCATCTACCCGGTTCTTGCTGGAATTTCTGGAACGGAAGCAGATCACAGAACTGGAGAATGTGCGCCCACGGCACCTTCGGGACCTGATGAAGGAAAAGCAGGATGCAGGCAATACGCCCCGGTACATCAACGACCTGCTGAAGGTCTGGCGCACCTGGTTCAATTATCTGGTGGAGGAGGGCTATTTGGAAGAGCGAGATAACCCGGCCAAAAAGGTGAAGCCACTGCGGCAGCCCCGGACCATCATTGATACCTTTACCGCAGCAGAAATGAAGCGGATGATCCAGTTCTACGACGGCAAGGACTTTCTGGAGGTGCGGAACAAGACCATCATCATGCTGCTGTTTGACACAGGGATGCGCTGTAACGAGATGATCCTGATGGAGCCCGAGGACATCAAACCGGATTACATTCTGGTGAAGCATGGCAAGGGCGGCAAGGAGCGTGTGGTACCGAAATCTCCGGCACTGTCCAAGCAGCTCATCAAATACTGCGCGCTCCGGGATGGCTACCGGAAAGAATGCCCCACCTGCCACAGAAATCTTTTCCTCAGCAAAACAGGCAAGCCCCTCACGGATGAGGCAGTTGCTCGGATGTTGAAGCACGCTGCAGAGGAAGTGGGAGTCTCCTCCTCGGTACGGGTCAGCCCCCACACCTGCCGCCATACCTTCGCTCAGATGCAGCTGAAGAATGGCCTGGATCTGTATAGTGTCTCTCGCCTGATGGGGCACGTCAATATCATGATCACCCAGCGGTATCTGTTGGGCATCAAGGATAAGGACATTGTGGACCGGGGCACCCAGACCAGCCCCTTGATGAACCTGTAAAAGAATAGAAGATCGTGTGCTTGGGAGCAGTTCCGCCGGTGTAGGTTTGTCAATGATGTGTTACACACTGGGAGCAGAAGCCTGATTTCTGTATTTATGCTGGTTCGGATGATGGCCGATGTGACCTATTGGCGAGAGATTGAATGTCACCGTTGTATCTGCGCTTCCAGCGGTAGATATACTGACGGTTCACGTTGTACTTGATGGCTGCTTTGGTCACACCGTGCTTCTCAGCGTAGTTTAAAAGTGATTGACGAAACCGCATAGTCTGTGTTACAGTATTCATGACGAATGTGTTGCCCTTTCTGTATGAGTTTTGTCTAGCAACTTATGGTGGACAACAAGACCTGTAGCGTGGACATTTTGGGTGTGTCGTTGGGCGAAGAAGGATATTTGATTATTCCACGGCAGACACGGGAGTTGTGTGAGCCGCTGGTGAAGGCCGCAGATGCGCTGGAGAAGGCACTGGATGACCTGCCGGTCGATGTGGCAGACAAGAACAGGATTGCAGGGCTGTCGGCAGAGCTGATGGCCCAGACAGAGCAATATGCGGTAGTACTGGGGATCCAGGCGTATAGGGACTTTAACAGAACGTCGACCCCCTGAGGCGATTACGGAGCTTAAAGGGCGCAAGGGCAATGAGGTGCCAGGAATATGATCCAAGGCAAACAAAAAACCGCCTTACCTGGTCGCAACAGGTAAAGCGGCTATAGGGACGGGAATGATTTGTGATGCTCACTCTCGTTCCTGTAATATCATAGAACAAGGCGTTTGAACAGAGGTTTTTTCTGGGCAAGCGCATACTAACCGGCGCATGGTCTGGCAGGGTGGCTGGGCTGTGCGCCTTATTATAGGAGAAATAACAATATGAGTGATGAAAAGACACATTGGCCATTCGGTGGTTTCTACCTGAAGCTGTCTGAGGCACAACAGGAGTATGAGCGGGAGCAGCACATTGACCCTGCCTCGTTGACGGAAAAAGAGCGACAGCAAAAACTGCAGGAGATTCTGGATTATATTACTGCCTCTCGCAAAAGGAAAAAGGATGCCGACGAACAGCTTGATCCCATTGTGCCGGAGGAAGAACCGGAAACCGCCGGGGCAACTCCACAGCCTGCAAAACAGTATATTACAGATCTTGTTGGCGAGGATTACAAGAACTGGCATGGAATCGTGGCGCTTGATGCGGGCACGAATTCCGGCAAGACCTATTTTATTCTGAAGACATTGCTGCCATGGGCATATGAACATCGTAAGAGTATCCTGGTCCTGTGCAATCGCGATGCTCTGCGCAACCAGATCGAGTGCGATGTGAACCGTTTGGGGCGTATAGAGGTATCCTATGAGGACTATGATCCCGTGCTTGGAGGAATTGTCAACAAACCCGCCATAGATAACAAGTATGAGCACACCATCCGTGTTGATACATACCAGTGGCTGGAAACCTTCCTGCAAAGGAATGAAGATGCCGCTAAAACTTATCTGAGATCGTTTGATTATATCGTGTCAGACGAGTATCATTACATGGTGACCGATGCCAGCTTCAACGATCATGTGGATGCAAGCTATGAAGCTATTAAAGAGCTGTGGGCAACGAAGACCTGCATCTTTATGAGCGCAACCGCCCGCCCCTTCTTTGACTATTGGGAGCTGCGGAAAATGATCCCGGAGGGACAGCACTATCGTCTGCCGATGGATTATCGGTTTGTGTCAAGCGTGAAGTTCTTCTACCGTGACGATGACGAGCTGGATATCATCCGCCGGGTACAGCCGGGAGAAAAAATCCTCGTTTTTGTGAATACCATCGCCAAGCTTCGAAAACTGCGAGACAGTCTGAAGGCAGAAGGCATAGAGGATGTGGCGTGCCTGTGCTCCAAATACCGTCAAGAAGCGGCCGAATTTGACAAACTGGATGATGTGCTCGTGGGCAATGTTCTGCAGCATCAGGTCACACTGACCACAACGACCCTCTATAATGGTGTGGATATGAAAGACCGTGCGCTGAAATATATTGTCAGTGAACTGTGGAACCCACTCGTTAATGCGCAGATCCTTGGCCGTAAACGTCCCTTGGATGAGGGGGATACCTGTGCGGTGTATTTGCTGCATTACCCCAAAGAACGTCTGGAAGGTGAAGTTAAAAAAATCGAAAAATATCAGTTGGGACCGGTCGAGGCATATCGAAAATGGTTTGATGATAGGAAGGCATGGAAGGCATACCTGCATCAGCCTGAAACAGTGGAAATACTGAAAAAAAGCCATACAGTTGTTCTGGACCCACGGGAAGGTGAATACTGCTGGCGGAAACGTGCGACCTTGCAGGCTCGTGTAGAACGTGTTTTCCTGCTGCAAATGCTTGAACAGGGGTATCAGACAGAGCTGCTGAAGAAGATTGATGAAAGCCTGCTTGCAAAAGTAGAACGCCTTGAACCGCCACTGCTTGAGTATCTGGATGCCCATCTGAATGAGGAACGCTACTATGAAGACTGGCAGAAGATCTTCTTTGAGGTGGGGCACATCTACAACAAGGCAGATGGACACGCTGAGAAATCGTTGCCAAGCTATACCTGCGCACGTCAATGGTTGCAGCGTCATGGATATGATCTTGGAAGTAAGCAAAAGCGACTTGAAGCTGGACAGAAGAAAACGGTCTGGTGGGTGACAAAGCCGGAATGCTGATGCCTACGAAGTTCACTATGCTATATAAAAAAGTGAAATAAATAGGCACTAAGAACGCTCTTTGATTGACTTTATTTGCGTGGTTGTGTTAGCCGAGTGCTTCTTGAACAACCGAAGGACGGGCAGAAACACTCGGTTAACATGATCACGCCAACGGAAATCTTGACTAAACGAACCTGTGAGCTTTTTCAAGATTGGAGTTGATCTAAATGGTATGAGCACTAGCGAATACCTTCCTTTTTATCAATGCTTCTCCAATAGGACGCACACTCAAAAGAGCCCTGCTACTCGTGTCTGAGCGGCAGGGCGTTTTCTTTCGCAGAATATGGGGATGCCGACATATCCCATCTCTTCGACAGCTTTATGAACCTCTGGCTGATGGACGGTCCTGCATGAATACTCACAGACGCAACCAGACCTAACAGACCTAAAAGGAATGAACCAGTTCCACTCAGGATGTGGCCCTTCTGTGCTTTGAAGTGTATTATAAAAAACTATACTGTTCGAAGATTTCAAAGTTGAACATCGTTTGATCGTCACCGTAGTTCAACTTCATAGCGTATAAAGCCAGATCTCGATACTCTTCTGCTTCTTTTCTGGTTCTGAAGGCGTATTGGCTAAGTGCCGCTGGCTTGTCACTGAGATGGCAAACCAGCTGTACCACGAATTTGTGTTCGGTCATGTTCTTTCCTCCCATCATGCTGCAAGTTCGGCGATGTAGTTCAGGATGCTGAATACCATCAACCCCAAACCGATAAGTGTAAGTATGGGACCACAGCCAATATTGCCGCTGCCACCTTTACTGCTCATCATGCTGTACATCATATAATGGTCAAACCAATCGTGGTCGCATTTGCGGCTCATAGTGTTTTCTCCTGCGTTTTACTGCGTGTGTTCGATGCTTTTTGCATCGCTCCGGGTGGCCTTTTCCTACTGCATAGGGTGGGACATTGGTGGTGCACTTATCTGCTTTTGATGCAGCTTTTCTCCTGAAAATTCCTACTGGGCAGAGGGTCTGGTCTGACGTTGGAATACATCTGGTCCTTCGCCTTACGATCGTGTGGAACGCCACTGTCGGCCTTCCTTGCTTTATGAAACAGGATCGCTGGGCTGCCATGAAACCTTGGGCCTGACAACACGATAGCAGAGAATATGTCCAATTATTAGGATTTATAAGATGACTTATGTGAATTCTTGTGGGGCTCTGGGGTGGTGGTGCCTTGATTGCCTGTTTCCCTGTCCATGGAATAGGGTGCCCCCTGTGATCGCTACCCGGCTCCCGGCGGAGGAGAGAGCAATAACTCCTATATGGGGTGGAGAAAAGGCGTTTTTCCCTCTACGGACCCCGGGGGTGGTTAAAAATCTGAAATAAGCGTCCAATATAGTAGGAAGGGGGAGTTGTAAAATCTCCCCAGCACAGGTCAAAAATAGACAGGTGCCCTTTACAGAGGAGAGGGTAGAACCAGAAAATTAAGGCGTAGAGCCGGCTTTTTTGCAGGTGGAAAGACGATATTGGAGAATCTTGGATACAATATGGAAAAAACCTGATTTTACGGACCCTTTTTTGGAGGCGTCTGAACCACAAACCTACCGCAAAATCTTGTAACATAATGGGATTTATGGTAAAATAGTGGTTGTGATGAGAAAAAGATCCAAGGCGTCATGGCATCTTTTCCCACGGGGATGAAAGGTGCCCCTGGAGTTGCGGCTGGGGATAACCCGACGGTCTCTGCGATTGTACATAACCAGCAAGAAACCGCCTGATTGAAAGCGATGGTACAATAGCTTCCTGATTTTGGCTCGGGAGGGCTGGCTTGCAGCCTGAGCAGCGCAAGAAAGTGCCCCACGGGACCTCTGATGACACATGAAGATGAAACCTGCTAAAACAGTGTGGCCGCATCGCATTTGAAATGACCCTGGACGAATCTGTCGCCCAGGGTTTTTATTTGCTTGGAAGTGGATAACGACGAAAATGTCGGGGCAAGCGGCTTCATGGTCCTCAAAATGGTTGTAAAAAGAGCCGGAAGCGTTGAATCGAGAACAAAGGAGTAGTTAGGGAATTATGACAAAAATTCGGCACGATGTAATATTGAGACTCGTAAAGGTATTGGATGTGGTGATGATCACACTTCCGTTTGCGGCTTGCTGGGTCTGGTACTATGCGGCAAAAACACCGCTGGATGGAACTTGGCAGGGCCATGCAGTTATTTTGGGCCTATATGCGGTGCTGTTTATTCTGTTGGGCAAGACCTATGACGCATTCTGGATGTCCATGCAGCGAGTTTCCGAGCTGATGTACGGTCAGGTACTGGCGGCGATGGCAACGGACGGGATCTTTTACATTGTGATCTGCCTGATGGCCACGAAGTTGTGCAATCTTCTGCCGGGAATCGCTGCCATTGCTGGACAGATTGTGATGGCTGGCATCTGGTCTACGATTGCACATCGCTGGTATTATAAAGCATTCCCTCCGCAGCCTACCACCGTGGTCTATGATGTGCGCCGTGGTATGGAAAAGCTGATTCGGGATTACGGTTTGGATAGCAAGTACGAGGTGAGAAATGTTCTGAGCGTAGAGGAATGCCTGGAAGATCTGAGCGTTCTGGACGGTATGAAGACCGTATTCCTCAGTGGTGTTCACAGCCATGAGCGCAACATCATCCTGAAGTATTGCGTGATGAACGATATCAATACCTTCATCATTCCTCGTGTGGGCGATGTTCTGATGAGCGGTGCCTGGCCGATGCATATGCTTCACCTTCCGGTGCTGCGAGTCGGTCGGTACATGGCAAAGCCGGAGTTCCTCTTTGTCAAGCGTGCAATGGACATTGTGCTGTCCCTGGTGGCCCTGATCATTCTTAGCCCGATTTTCCTGATCACGGCGATTGCGGTGAAGTCGGATGGCGGCCCTGCATTCTATAAGCAGGTGCGTCTGACCAAGGATGGTAAGCCCTTCGAGATCCTGAAGTTCCGCTCGATGCGTGTGGATGCTGAAAAGGACGGTGTGGCTCGCCTTTCCACCGGTGACAAGGATGACCGCATTACGAAGGTTGGCCATATTATCCGTGCTTGCCGCCTGGATGAGCTGCCGCAGCTGGTGAACATCCTGAAGGGTGATCTGTCCATTGTAGGTCCTCGCCCGGAGCGTCCGGAGATCGCAGCACAGTACTGCGAGGAGATGCCGGAGTTTGCGCTGCGCCTGCAGGCAAAGGCTGGCCTCACCGGTTATGCACAGGTGTACGGAAAATATAACACCACACCGTATGATAAGCTGCAAATGGATCTGATGTATATTGCCCACCCCAGCCTGGTCGAGGACCTGAAGATCATGCTGGCTACGGTGAAGATCCTATTTATGCCGGAGTCTACCGAGGGTATCGCAGAGGGTGCAACCACCGCAATGGGAGCAGAAAATAGCGAAAAGGAAACGGTTTAATGACCTGTTTGGGAAAAGGAATGCTGTTGCCTGCCAGGCGTGAGGCGTAAAACCAACCTAAAAACCATTTTGACTGGAACAAAATAGAGACATAGCAGCGTGTGATTCATACTGTTGAGAACGATTGGTAGAGCTTTATAAGAAAAACGGCTCAGACTCTTTGAGATGAGTCTGGGCTGTAATCTTTGATATGCGGAGAGGAACTATGAGTGTTGTGGAATACAGAGAATACTCCGTTCTAATGTCGGTTTACCACAAAGAGAAGCCGGAGTATCTGAAACAGGCGATAGAGAGCATACAAACGCAGACGCTCTCCACAAATGATTTCGTGCTGGTATGTGATGGACCGCTGAACGAACAGCTAGATGGCGTGATTGCTACAAAGCAGCAAGAGATGGGTGACATATTAAATGTTGTCCGACTTGCGAAAAACGGGGGACTTGGCAATGCGCTGAATGAGGGAATCAAGCATTGCAAAAATGAGTTGGTTGCCCGGATGGACAGCGATGACATCGCTTATCCAGATCGATGTGAAAAACAGATTGCTGTGTTTAACACACATCCGGAGGTGAGCATTTGCTCCGGCATCGTGGAGGAGTTTACCACTGATCCGAACACGGTTGATACGAGGCGAGTGCCGCCGGAGACGAATGCGAAAATTATAGAGTTTGCAAAGAAGCGGAATCCGTTCAATCACCCCTGTGTGATGTATAAGAAGTCCGCAGTCGAAGCAGTTGGCTCCTATCAAGATTTCTACTTACTGGAGGACTATTACCTTTGGCTAAGGATGCTGATGGCAGGATATCATGGGTACAACATTCAAGAGCCACTGCTCCATATGAGAGCTGGCTCGGATATGTATTTAAGAAGAGCCGGTTGGAAATACGCCAAGACGCAGGCGAAGCTGTTCAAGTTTATGAAACAGCAAGGCTTTATTGGAAAAGGGCAGTACATTAGGAGCTGTGTGATTCGTAGTGGATCAGCGTTGGCCCCGAACTGGCTGCGGAAGTTTATGTTTGAGAAAGTGTTGAGGGGTTGATGATGAAGATTGCCTTTTTAATGCAGTGCCACAAGAATCCTGAACAGATTAATCTACTGCTGAAAGCGTTGAAACATCCGCAAGTTGATGTTTATGTCCATGTGGATTCCAAAAGCGAGAGCATCAGAGAAGATATTGGGGAAGGCGACGGTATTTATCTTCTTCCAAAGAAGGACAGTATTGATGTTCAGTGGGGACAGTTTAGCCAGGTACAGGCAACACTGAATTTGTTAAATGCTGCCATTTCTGGGGGGGGGTACTCTTGCATGGGTCGGAGAGCACTCGTTGGAAGTGTATCTCACGCACTATCTGCTGCTCAGTTTGATCCGGCTAGACAAGGCACCGACGCTGTACAGCCCAATGGGGCTGAGCCTGGTTCTGGTCAACTATGTGATTACGGTAGCACTCACTGTGATGGCAATAGTGATGATGAGCCAAAATGCCGTGCTGAGATTTATATTAACCGGAAAGAAAAAGTAAGGGAGTTTTTCCTTTGGGCAGGAAAACAAAGCCTAGAAATTTACATGATGCACGGTCTGCTTCTCAATATCTTCAAAAGCAGTGTTGCAATCCAATTTAGCAGTATTGAGGGGTATTTACTGACTGCCGGAAACTTTGCCCTGACAATAGGGCTATGTGCAGTGGTTATCCGCCTGCTCAATCAAAATGTTGTACTCAAAAAAGTATTGAATATTCGATAAAAGTTCAAAGGAGAAACGATATGCATCCGAGAGTGCTGATCGTAGGAACGGTTCCATATAACACAAAATCAACGTCACGCGCTTTTGATGCGTACTTTCACTATTGGGAGAAAGAGAATATTGCACAGATATTCTCCAATACAAAGAAGCCGTGCAAGGGGCATTGCGAGACGCTTTTCCAAATTACGGATCACCGTGTGTTGCAGCGGTGGATGGGGAAGAAAGTCGATACTGGCGTAATTTATCATTATGATGATCTTGACACCGAGTGGAAAGATAATGATTTGGAACTCGGAAATGCAAAAGCAGAAGCTGCCTACAAGTTCGGTGGAAAGCATACGCCTCTTACACATTTGCTCAGGGGAATCCTCTGGCGTAAGAGATTTTGGTGCACGGAGAAGCTAAATAATTGGCTAGATGACTTCAAACCAGAATGCGTGTTTTTGGCTTTTTCGGATGACTATTTTATCCCGCAGATTGCAATGTATGTCGCCAAGAGATATAACGTGCCAATTGTCTCCTGCATTGGCGATGACTATTATTTCAATGTGGAAAAGACGCTGAATCCGATCTATCACCTTTATAAATCAACCTACAAGAAATTGATTGACAAGGTTCTGGCTTGGCCGGGTAGTGCGATTTACATCAGCGACAAGATTCGGGATAAGTATAATTCGGAATTTGGACTGGACGGCGAAACGGTTTATTTGACTTCTACGGTTCAGCGTAAACCGTTCAGCGTGATTAACAAAGATTGCCCGGTTATTACTTACTTTGGAAATATCGGTATGGGACGCAACAACTCCCTGAACGATATTGGCTACGCCCTAGGGAAAATCAATCCAGAATATATGCTGGAGGTTTATTCCAACGAAAAGGACGAGCAGGTCTATTCTGTATTCAAGGACAATCAAAATGTCAAATATATGGGTTCTGTGCCGTACATGCAGGTTCAAAAGCGCATGGCAGAAAGCGACATAACTGTTATTGTAGAGGGATTTGAGGAAAAGGACATCAACCTTTCACGGTATTCACTCTCTACGAAGGCAGCGGACGCATTGGCGAGTGGCGCATCCATTCTAACATATGGCTCGCTAGAAAGCGGCATCATTGAGTATATGCAGTCAACGGATGCGGCAATGGTTTGTACGGATAAAGCTAAATTGGTGGATTCGATTACACAGCTGATTTCGAATCAGGAAATTCAAAAGAAATACTACGAACAGGCGATTGTGATGACAAGAGAGCATCATAATCTACAGGCTAGCTGCAAGACCTCAGAAAATGTGGTTGCAAAGGCAATCCAACATATGAAATAAGTGGCAGAGGATACATGGTGATGGAGAACAACTTTTCAATTATTATTTCGACGTGCGACAAGTTTTCGGATTTGTGGGATGCACATATTTTGCTTTTGAATCAGAATTGGGCAGACCGAAACGTGGAGACGTTTTTAGTAACCGATAAACCCACTGATCGTACTTTTGAAAATGTAACAGTGGTGGCAGCAGGCGAAGGCATGGAAATAACGGAACGTCTGAGAGCAGTGATGCCGCTGATTAAGACAGAGTATGTTCTCTTTACCTTGGATGACTATTTCCTGACGGAAAGGATTTCGACTCAGGCGGTCAACGAAGATATTCAGATCATGGAAAAGCATCAGATTGATTATCTGCGTCTGTTTGTTATGACCATGAAGAGTCTGAGAAATAGAAAAGCTGAGGAATTGGAACCGGGCATTTTTCTGCTGGACAATTACGCAGGCGATTACATTGTCAGTCTGTATGCGGGCATCTGGCGTAAGGATTTCATGGAAAAGACACTGACAAAAACGCTGAATGCCTGGCAGTATGAGGTTGCGTTGACGAATATGGCACGACAGCTGAATGCCCGTTGCGCAGATAGCCGACGCGGGGAATTCCCTATTCTTGACGTGATTCGTAAGGGAAAGGTGCTGACGAAGGCACGCAAGTATTTCGATAGGAATCCTATTTATAAAGGTGACCGAGAGGATATGCGAGTTAAAGATGAATGGATGCTTGAATTCCGGACGTGGCTGCGCGAGTGGCTTCCGAAGCCGCTGTTCAATCTCTCAAAGGCAATCATGAGGCGTAGAGGATATACATTCTTTAGCGATAATCAGTGAGGGGTACGAGGGATGCGTATTGTGCAGATTAACGGTGGGGCAAAAGGAAGCACCGGAAAAATCATGATGGGGATTGCCGAGGTAGCAAGAGCGCAGGGTCACGAGGTAATGTGTGCGTCGCCTATTACCACAACGAACCGTGATGCAGGTGAGGACTGCGGCTATTATCGAATCGGAACATTCAATAGTCGCCGGGTAAATGTTGCGCTTGCCAGAATCACAGGATTCAATGGGTGCTTCGCATGGTTTGAGACATATAAACTTTTGAAGAAGATTGATGAATTCAAGCCCGATATTATTCATCTGCACAGCCTTCATAATTCATATATTAATTTGCCAATGCTATTTTCGTATATAAAGAAGCATGAAATTCCGGTTGTATGGACTCTGCATGATTGCTGGGCGTTCACTGGACAATGTCCACATTTTACAATGGCAAAATGTGATAGATGGAGAACAGGTTGTTTTAATTGCCCTCAGTATAAAGAATATCCAGAAGCATTGTATGATAATACAAAGCGAATGTGGAGGTTAAAGAAAAAATGGTTTACTGGGGTAAAAAATTTGACTGTTGTTACTCCGTCAAAATGGCTGGCGAATCTTGTGAATGAATCTTATTTAAATGGATATCCAGTAAAAGTTATTAACAATGGCATCGATTTGCATGTATTTAAGCCAACAGAAAACGAATATAGGAATAAGTGGGGCGTTAAAGAGGGACAGAAAGTTATTTTGGGAGTTTCATTTGGCTGGGGAGTAAAAAAAGGTCTGGATTGCTTTATAAGATTGGCGTCTGAACTGGATGGAAATCTGTTCAAAATTGTTTTAGTTGGAACGGATGAAAAAATTGATAAGAAGTTGCCCGCTAGTATAATAACAATTCATAGAACGCAGAATCAAAAAGAACTTGCAGGCATTTATACCGCAGCAGATGTTTTTGTGAATCCGACCAGAGAAGAAGTTTTAGGATTGGTGAATGTTGAAGCACAAGCATGCGGGATACCTGTGATTACATTTCGCACTGGTGGAAGCCCTGAGTGCATTGATGAGAATTCGGGTGTAGTGGTTGATTCTTATGAAGAAATGTTAGAAGCAATCATAAATAATACCTGTGCAGACGTTAGCCGAATTACGTGCATTAATTCTGCTTGCAGATTTAGTGAAAAGGTGAAATATGGTGATTATATAAAATTATATAGTGATATGGTAGGAGGTTTTTAAAGTATTAATGGTTGAAAAACATGCGCTTCGAGAATTTAAGGTATCTTTCCATGACATCCAACTGTTTGCGGCGTTCTTATTCTTTCTGCTTATTCCATTAAAAAACACTGGAATTATCCACTATGTGATTTGGCTTGGTGTTATTGCAACAACAGCAAATATCGCTTTGACGATTTACAATAACGGCGCAAAAAGAAAATATATAGTATTGTTTTTTGTACTTCTCATTGATATTGTTGTGAGTCTATTTACAACGGATGAACCGTTTGAAAGCGGATTGCTTTATGCCATAGTTTGTTATTTTTCATTATTTTGGGTTATAGCATTAAATAATACTTTTTTGCAGAATAAAAAAACGATTGATACAGTATATAGATTTGGAATACTAAGTGGATTGCTGTTCTCTGCTTATTCACTAATGCCGTTTGCATATTATAGAGATAATAATACAGTTTCACCGACGCTTACATTGTATTTTGGAAACAGCAATCTTGCAGGAATTTATATTTTTGCGGTAATTTGCATTGTCATGATTTATCTAAAAAATGCAAGGAAAAAAGCTTTCGTCGTTATACTTGTTACGTATTTGTTGTATTTACTATGGATGACAGGCGCAAGAACATGTATGATTGCGGCTATATTTGTAGTTGCAAGTGCAATACTGCCTATAAAAATTAGAATTCCCAAAATGATTGTGGCTCTATGCTTTGCATTTCCAATATTGTTCGTTCCAATGTATCTGATGCTATTTAGAAGTGGATATGCTGACCTAATGATAATGGGCAAGTCACTATTTTCAGGTCGTCAAGGAACATTTACTGACTACCTTTCTTTGTTACGTACTAATTTTCAATGGATAGTTGGAAATTTAGGCGAGGCGAGCTTTGCTAATGCCCATAATGCACCGTTGGCACATCTTTGCTCTACAGGTTTATTGGGAACAATACTATTTTATGGGATGATGCTTAAAAAAACCTTGGCGTGTTGTGAAAATGATAATCCAGTTGCACGGACTGCTTTGATTTGTATTTTGGGGTTGTTTATTCAATCCAGTGGAGAAGCAAGTATTTTTCTGGGAGGATTTCCGGGAATAGAGTTTGTTTATGTGCTTTTCTATCTGGCGGGAAGGAAGGAGCCTTTATGAAAACTGTAATGGTTTCTAATTTTATGAATCATCATCAGCTTCCTTTCTCACAGGGAATTTTAAGTCAAGATGGTGTGGAGTATACATTTGTTGCCTTAGAAGCGATTCCGCAAGAGAGACTTGACATGGGGTATGAGGATATGAATCACAAATACCCGTTTGTGCTTTGTGCCTACGATTCTGAGGAGAAAATGCATCAGGCCGAAAAACTAATTGATAATGCAGATGTAGCGATATACGGCTCATGCCCGGATAGTCTGATTGTGCGCCGCACGAGCAAAGGAAAACTATGCTTTAAGTTTAGTGAGCGCTACTTTAAGGAGGGAACGGGGTTGCTGCAGATCCCGCACAATTTTGCGAGTGCGTGGAAGCATTTGAAACCGTTTGAAAAGGGACCGTTGTATTTCTGCTGTAGCAGTGCCTATACTGCTGCGGATTTGAATCGCTACACAAATTTTAAGGGAAGAACCTTTAAGTGGGGGTATTTCCCAGAGACCAAGAAATATGATGTCGCTGAATTGATGAAGCGAAAGCTATCGGTTACGTCAGCAGGATGGAAGCATCCTCAGGCTTCAATTTTATGGGCCGGCAGACTGATAGGATGGAAGCATCCGGATGCTTCCATCGAGTTGGCAGCATCTCTTAAGAAAAAAGGCTACTCCTTTAAAATAAGTATTATCGGCAATGGTGAGATGGAAGCACAGCTTCGTGAAATGATTCGGAGCAAAGGCGTAGAAGATTGCGTAGAAATGCTTGGCGCAATGTCTCCGGATGAAGTGCGTGCTCATATGGAAAGAGCCGATGTGTTCCTGTTTACCAGTGATTTTAATGAGGGATGGGGAGCCGTTTTAAATGAATCGATGAACAGTGGATGTGCGGTTGTTGCAAGCCACGCAATTGGCTCAGTGCCTTTCTTAATCAAGGATGGCGTAAATGGTCTGATTTACGAAAACGGGAATCAAAAGCACTTTGAAAAACAGGTCTGTAGATTGTTGGACGACGACGCCTATAGAAGAAAGACGGGCGAGAATGCGTATGCCACGATTTCAGATACATGGAACGCACAGGTGGCATCCGGTCGATTCGTTGAATTGGCGAGGGAAATCATCAAAGGCAACTCGGTGCCGAATTTGTTTGAAGATGGTCCCTGCAGCAGCGCAGAAATATTGGATAATGGATGGTATCATGCAAATGAATCTTAAAAGAATGCTGCATTTAAATGGTATCAAGAGAACGCTAAACCTGTTTTTGATTAACCATGTTTTTGTCGGAACAAAACCGCGTGCGTGCAATATGAAACGAAAATTGCTCCGTGGAATCGGGTGTCCAGTCGGAGACGGGACGACAATAGTTGGCCCTATTGAATGCAAAGGTACCATTGCGATTGGAAATAATTGTTGGATTGGTAAAAACTGTAAGGTCAATGGAAACGGTACAGTCCAAATTGGCGATAATTGTGATCTTGGTCCAGAGGTTACGTTTCAAACGGGCGGACACGCAATTGGAGATAGGACCCGAAGAGCCGGTGAGGGCGAGATTTATCATCAGGTGATTGGAAACGGAACATGGATTGGAGGCAGAAGTACGATTTGCAACAATTCAACTGTAGGTAATGGCTGCGTTGTAGCTGCTTGTGCGTGTGTGGTACATGATGTACCGGATAATACTTTGGTTGGTGGTGTTCCGGCAAAAGTCATTAGGAGTCTAGAAGTATGAAGATACGAGATTTACTGAGCAGTAAGGTGACAAGAAATGCAAGCTGGATTATTGCCGGACGGGTATATCACATGCTGCTTGCGTTTTTTGTTGGATTACTTACGGCACGATACCTGGGACCAAGCAATTTCGGACTGATTAATTATGCCGCAACATACACATCTTTCTTTGCATCATTCTGTACGCTTGGAATCAATTCGGTTATCGTAAAGAATTTTGTGGATCATCCCGATGAGGAAGGCGAAACCGTTGGATCGGCGATTGTCCTTAGAACGGTTTCTAGCGTCTTATCAGTACTTATGATGGTGTGTATCACGCTGATCGCTGATAAGGGAGAGACTACGACGCACATTGTAGTGTTTCTCTGCGGCATTGGTGTGGTTTTCCAAGTGATGGACACCCTGGACTATTGGTTTCAATCAAAACTTGAATCGAAATACTCTGCTTTTGCGACGGTAATATCATATACGGTTGTTTCCGCTTATAAAGTGTGGCTGTTGGCAACAGGAAAAAGCGTAGAATGGTTTGCCATTTCGACTTCTATCGACTACATGGTGGTGGCTGTTGTCCTTCTTGTCATGTATAAAAAGCACAACGGCCCTCAGTTTAAGTGCTCAGTACGCAAGGCAAAAGAATTATTCTTTAGTAGCTATCACTTCATTTTAGCTGGCTTGATGGTCTCGATTTACGGCAGTACGGATAAGTTCATGCTGAAACAAATGTTGAATGAGTCGGAAGTGGGATTTTATTCAACGGCAGTTTCACTGTGCAATACATGGGTGTTTTTGCTAACTGCAATAATTGATTCTCTGTATCCGGTTATTTTGCAGTCTTTCGATAATAAGAAGCTGTTTGAACGCAAGAATAAGCAGCTTTATGCAATTGTGTTCTATGTGTCTGTGGGTGTTTCACTTCTCTTTTCGCTCTTAGCGTCTCCGATCGTGAGTATTTTGTATGGTGGCGCATACGCCCCGGCTGCAGTTCCGTTGAGAATCATTACATGGTATACAGCTTTTTCCTATCTGGGGGTAGCCAGAAATGCATGGGTTGTTTCTTACAGTAAACAAAATTATCTCAAATATTTGTATATCGGAGCAGCAATAACAAATGTATTGCTGAATGCAATTATGATTCCCTTGTGGGGAGCGTCTGGTGCTGCGTTGGCATCGTTGCTGACGCAAATAAGCACAATCCTTTTGTTTCCGGCCCTCATAAAAGACTTGCAGCCAAATGTCAAACTGATGATTGATGCAATTCTTTTGAAGGATGTTTTTTGATAAAAGATTAGGAGGAAAATAAAAATGTCTGCATTTGATAACGCAACCCTTATGATCACTGGTGGTACTGGTTCTTTTGGCTCTACCGTTCTGAAGCACTTCCTGGATTCCGATTTGAAGGAAATCCGCATCTTCTCCCGTGACGAGAAGAAGCAGGACGATATGCGCCATGAGCTTCAGGCCAAGCACCCTGACACTGCCAAGAAGGTGAAGTTCTACATCGGAGATGTCCGCAATCCGCAGTCTATCCGTGATGCCATGCCCGGCGTTGACTACATCTTCCACGCTGCTGCTCTGAAGCAGGTCCCCTCCTGCGAGTTCTTCCCCATGCAGGCTGTTCAGACCAACATCATCGGTACCGATAACGTCCTGCACGCCGCCATCGACGCCGGTGTCAAGCGCGTCGTCTGCCTGTCCACCGATAAGGCAGCTTACCCCATCAACGCTATGGGCATCTCCAAAGCCATGATGGAGCACGTTATCTACGCCAACGCCCGTGTGGCCGCTGAGCGTGGCGGCACCACCATCTGCTGCACCCGTTACGGCAACGTCATGTGCAGCCGTGGCTCTGTCATTCCTCTGTTCATCGACCAGATCAAGGCTGGCAACCCCATCACCATCACCGATCCCAACATGACCCGCTTTCTGATGAACCTGGACGAGGCTGTGGATCTGGTCTTGTTCGCTTTCCAACATGCAAATCCCGGTGATTTGTTCATCCAGAAGTCTGATGCTTCCACCATCGGCGATTTGGCCAAGGCTGTCCAGCAGCTGTTTGGCGACACCGGCACCAACATCATCGGCACCCGTCACGGCGAGAAGTTGTTCGAGACCCTGATGACCCGTGAGGAGCGTCTGCGCAGCCAGGATATGGGTCACTACTTCCGTGTTGCCGCTGACAACCGTGACCTGAACTACGACAAGTTCGTGGTCAAGGGCGAGGTACATACCATGGCGGACGAGTCCTACACCAGCCACAACACCGAGCGTCTGGATGTTGAGGGCACAGTGAAGAAGATTCTGACCACTGAATATGTCCAGAATGCACTGAAGGGCATCCCCAATGTCTAAGAAAAAGCTGTTGCTGGTTGGTGCCGGTGGCTTCGGGCGCATGGTGGCGGAACAGGCGATGCTCCAATACGACTGTGCTTTTGTGGATGATGGACAAGACGTGGACACTGAGATCTGTGGCATTCCGGTGGTTGGAGGTCTTTCCGATTTACCAGAGTTGCGGAAAAACTATGACCTGCTGGTGGTGGGCATCGGCAGCAACCAGTTCCGGGCGCAGGTGTATGAGAAAGCAAAAACACTTGGCTATGGGTTCCCCAACATCATTGCTCCCAGTGCCTATATCAGCCCGTATTCCAAGATGGGGTACGGCTGTGTGGTGCTGCAAAACGCTTGTATCCAGAATGGTGCGTCCGTTGGCAACGGTGTTCTGCTGAATGCCGGAACGGAAATCCACTGTGATGCAGCGGTAGGGGACTACGCCCTGATTTACACCAACAGCGTCATTCGCACTGGTGCGACTGTGGGCAACTTTGCCCGCATCGGCAGCAACTGCACCATCTGCAATAACGCAACTGTGCCGGATGGCGCAGATATTCCGGACTGCACCGCAGTACATTAAAGAGGTGATAGGATGAACATTCTAGTCACAGGTGCCAAGGGCATGGTGGGAACCGCCCTGTGTAACAACCTGAAAAACATCCGAGATGGGAAAAATAAGACCCGCCCGGCATTGAATATTGAAGAAATCTTCGAGTATGATTTGGATTCCACCCCGGAGGAGTTGGACGAGTACTGCCAGAAAGCAGACTTCGTGTTCAATCTGGCAGGCGTGAATCGTCCGGAAAACCCGGAAGATTTCATGAAGGGAAACTTCGGCTTTGCATCCGAATTGCTGAACTGCCTGAAAAAGCACAACAACAAGGCAACTATCATGCTATCCTCCTCCATTCAAGCGACGCTGGCAGGCCGCTTCGGCAACAGCGAGTATGGACGCAGCAAGAAGGCTGGCGAGGAACTGTTCTTCCAGTATGCTCAGGAGACCGGAGCAAAGGTTGCGGTTTACCGTTTTGTGAACCTGATGGGACACAGCCGCCCCAAGTACAACAGTGCTGTCAGCACCTTCTGCTGGGCAGTTGCCAATGATGAGCCCTTCACCGTCAACGACCGCAGCACCGAGTTGGAGTTGCTGTACATCGACGATCTTGTAGAAGGGATGTTTGACCTGCTGGAAGGCAAAGAACAGCACTGTGAGTTTGACGGTGTGGAGACTGTCCTGAAAGAAGATGGCCGCTATTGTTGTGTTCCTGTGACCCACAAGGTCACGCTGGGCGAAATCGTGGATTTGCTGCAGGAGTTCAAGGCGCAGCCCACGACCCTCATGATGCCCAAAATGCCGGACGGTTCCTTTGCCAAGAAGCTGTATTCCCTGTACCTGACCTATCTGCCCACCGACAAATTCAAGTATGCTCTGAAGATGAACGTAGACAATCGTGGCTCTTTCACCGAGCTGGTACACACTGCTGACTGTGGACAGGTGAGCATCAATATCTCGAAGCCCGGTATTACCAAAGGCCAGCACTGGCACAACTCCAAGTGGGAACTGTTTATCGTGGTCGCTGGCCACGGACTGATCCAAGAGCGGAACATCAACACTGGAGAAACGGTGGAGTTTGAAGTTTCCGGGGACAAAATTGAGGCTGTCCACATGATTCCCGGCTGGACGCACAACATTATCAACCTGTCGGAAACGGAGAATCTGGTGACGGTGATGACCTGCAACGAAATTTTCAACCCGAACCACCCGGACACCTTCTTCGAGCCGGTGTAAAAGAAGATACTGGTTGTCAATAGGAGAATGATATGGAACACAATTTTACATGGAAAAACGACGGTCGCACCAAGGTCATGATTGGTTGCGGTACCCGTCCGGAGATTATCCGACTGGCTGCGGTTATCAAGCGTTGCCGGGAATACTTTGACTGCTGCGTGGTCTACTACAATCAGAACTGGGACAGAAACCTTTCCACCGTGTTCTGGGAGGATTTCGAACTGAAGAACACCTTTGGGGAATATGGCCCGGACATTCTTGTGCCTGTGGTTGGCGAGAATCTGGGTGTGACCTGCGGTAACATTCTGGGGCGTAGCTATGAGCTGCTCAGCGAATTGCAGCCGGAGGGCTATCTGGTGCTGGGCGATACCAACTCCTGCCTGTCTGCCATCTCTGCGAAGCGGCTGCACATTCCTCTGTTTCACATGGAGGCTGGCAACCGCTGCAAGGATGAGTGCCTGCCTGAGGAGACTAATCGCCGCATCGTGGATGTGATTTCTGACGTGAATATGTGCTATTCCGAGTTTGCCCGGAAGTATCTGGCGGATACCGGTTTGCCCAAGGAACGCACCTACCAGACCGGCTCTCCCATGGCGGAAGTCCTGCACATGAATCTGGAGAAGATCCAGAAAAGCGATGTGCTGGAACGTCTGGGACTGGAGAAGGACAAGTATATCCTGCTGTCCGCCCACCGTGAGGAGAACATCGACTCCGAAAAGAACTTCCTGAGCCTGTTCACCGCCATTAACGCTCTGGCAGAAAAGTACGATATGCCCATCCTGTACTCCTGCCATCCCAGAAGCAAGCACCGTCTGGAAAAGAGCGGTTTCCAGCTGGACCCTCGTGTCCGGGTCAACGAGCCGTTGGGCTTCAACGACTACAACAAGCTGCAAATGAACGCTCTGGCAATCGTCTCCGACTCCGGCACCTTGCCCGAGGAGAGCAGCTTCTATCTGTCCATTGGTCATCCCATTGCCGCCGTGTGCATCCGCACCTCCACCGAGCGCCCCGAGGCGCTGGAGGCCGGTGACTTTATTCTGGCTGGCATTACCACCCGGGAACTTCTCAACGCCACCGATATGGCCATTAAGATGAAGCAGAAGGGCGTTCTGGGCAAACCCTGCCCCGATTATGTGGACGAGACCGTGTCCATGAAGGTGGTTCGCATCATTCAGGGATATGTAAACGTGGTCAATAAGATGGTGTGGAGAAAATACTGATTATCTACACAACGGCCATGCATCAGCATGGCTGTGCTGCTCAAATGTGCTACCTCTCCGTGGTGAGCGGCAGGCAACGGGATTCTCTCCCGGCTAAAGCATATATTCGTTAATTCACTCTTTGGATGAGGAAAAACTATAATGGGAAAGTATTTTGGGACTGATGGTTTCCGTGGTGAGGCTGGAATCACTCTGACCGCAGATCATGCCTACAAGGTTGGCCGTTTTCTGGGCTGGTACTACAACGCCCTGCGTGAGCGCAACGGCAACAACGAGCCCGCCCGTATTGTCATCGGCAAGGACACTCGTCGCAGTTCCTATATGTTCGAGTACAGCCTGGTCGCAGGCCTGACCGCCTCCGGCGCAGATGCTTACCTGCTTCATGTCACCACTACTCCGTCTGTGGCCTATATTGCCCGTGTGGATGACTTTGATTGCGGCATCATGATTTCTGCCAGCCATAATCCCTACTACGATAACGGCATCAAGCTGATCGACTGCTATGGTGAGAAGATGCCGGAGGAGATCTTGCTGTTAGTCGAGGATTACATCGATGGCAAACTCCATGTGTTCGATAAGGACTGGCTGGAGCTGCCTTTCGCTCACCGGGAACACATTGGCTGCACTGTGGACTATGTGTCCGGTCGCAACCGCTACATGGGCTATCTGATCAGCCTCGGTATCTACTCTTTCAAGGGAGTCAAGGTTGGTCTGGACTGCGCCAACGGCAGTTCTTGGAATATCGCCAAGTCTGTGTTCGATGCTCTTGGTGCAGACACCTACGTCATCAATGCACAGCCCAACGGCTTGAACATCAACAACAACGCTGGCTCTACTCACATTGAGGGCTTGCAGAAGTTCGTGGTTGAAAAGGGCCTGGACATCGGTTTTGCCTATGACGGCGATGCTGATCGTTGCCTGTGTGTGGATGAAAAGGGTAATGTGATCACTGGCGACCATATCCTGTACATCTACGGCTGCTACATGAAGGAGCGTGGCAAGCTGCTGACCAACACTGTGGTCACTACCGTCATGTCCAACTTTGGCCTGTATAAGGCTTTTGATGAGAAGGGCATCGGCTACGCCAAGACCGCTGTGGGCGACAAGTACGTCTATGAGTACATGGCTAAGAACGGCTGCCGTATCGGCGGTGAGCAGAGTGGTCATATTATCTTCAGCAAGTACGCCAGTACGGGTGATGGTATCCTGACCAGTCTGAAGATGATGGAAGTCATGCTGGCAAAGAAGGTTCCCATGAGCAAGCTGGCTGAGCCGCTGAAGATCTACCCGCAGGTGCTGGAGAATGTCCGTGTGACCGACAAGAAAGCCGCACAGGATGATGAAGCAGTGCAGGCAGCAGTCAAGGCTGTGGCCGAAGCACTTGGCGACACTGGTCGTATCCTTGTCCGCGAGTCCGGTACGGAGCCTGTTGTCCGTGTGATGGTAGAAGCCCCTGACCACGATACCTGCCAGAAGTATGTGTCTCAGGTTGTGGAAACCATTAAGAGCAGAGGCTACGGAGTTTGAGGGAGTTTGTCCACCAGATCCATTGCAGCACGAGTGCGAACCTGACAGTAGGCGAGGGTGTTATTTTAATATTTTTGGGTTTACTGGCGTGGCTCAACCGAAGAGGCAAGAAGTGGTTTCCTACTACCTATAGTGTATTTTTGATTTTCTATATCACATTGCTGCGCCGTGCGTCGGGATATAATGAGAACATCCGACTGCACCTGAAATTATGGTCCAATGCCGGTGTGTGGGCGGGCAATCTGTTGAATCTGATCCTATATGTTCCGTTCGGCTGGACAGGTCAGAGATGGAAAATGAACAGAAAGAGAATAATCGCTGCGGCTTTTCTGCTCTCAGTGTGTTGTGAAGAACTACAGTATTTTACAGGTAGAGGCATGGCAGATGTGAATGATGTGCTATTCAATACACTTGGAGCAGTGGTAGGGGCATGGATTGCAAGCAAGAATCTCTTTTGAAAAAAACTGATAAAAGTAATAACTTGAGCTGTGGGAGATCTCTCACAGCTTTGCCGCTCGGAACTTTGCACACCTCTACGTGGTGAGCGGCAGGCAACACGGTGGGAAGCTGTGGCTAAGATGTAAAGAAATAACGGAGAGAGACGGAAGACGAAAAAGTATGGGCATTGGAGAAGTTTCTCAACTACATGATTCATGTGCTGACAGAAAGCGCATCAGGGAGATGCTATGAGGGCAGTTCCGATTGATTATATTGCACTTATGCGGAAGGCGTTCATTTCATATTGAGAAGTGAATGTTTTTTCTGCTTGAAATGAGCGCAATAATAATTCCATGGGTTTCATCCTTGTATGATATGTTCCCCTAATGCTGGATATCTGGTATTAGGGGATTTTTACGAGATAGAGTTATGTGCACAGGAAGTGCGATGAATTGTATCAGTGGGGGATACTCACCTGATGAAAATATGTGCTTCTTTTGACCTTTTTCAGAATACAAAAATAGTACTATGGAACCCTTCACGGGGCTGAGAATATGAGAAGCTGAATTTACATAAATGGAAGTGATATCGTGAAAAGACTTTTTTGGCTACTGTTTGGAATTGGAGCATCTATTGCGTTGGTGGCATTCGGTCTATCAGATAATATACCGAACTATTTTTTCAATATTTTTTTGGGGTTGAGTACAAATATATTTGGCTTGATTATTACAATTTTCTTTGCACAAAAATATATTGATGAGAACGAAAGAAAAAATAGAAAAGTGTCTGAAAAGGATGAGATTATCCGGCGTGATAGAATTATGCGGCAACTTATTGAGCTTTATTTAGAAGGGTATGCAAGTATTGCAATTCCTAACAAACAGAGTGTGAGCGAAGTTCATATCAATGCAGCGGACGATGATGAATTTGCATTTTCAGATTTGGCTGGAATGTATGAGCCTTCCTTGATGATTCAGAAAAAAGGCGTTCGGCCATCTATTGAGATTTTTTATGAAAATGAATACAAATTAGCAAAATATGTTATGGATGTCATAGAGAATGTTGATTTTGAGTTTTATCCAGAACTTTTGAATATTTTGACGGCGTTCTGTGAGACATATATAAAGTCAGACGAAAAAGATATGGTTCTTTGGCCGCTTACAATTGATAACGCAGACAACAAAAAGCTTGTAATTGCGGCGGTGAGCGAGATGATTAAGGATGAAAAGCAGGATTGGCTTGCGCAAGATGCACAAGGTGAACTCGATGGTGATAGGATGAAACCATACGTTGCGCTATATTTAAAGGTAAGAGCAGAAAGAAGATTGATTGCAAAATACATGCAGGAGATAAAAAATATGAAATGTGATATGCCATTATGAAATGGATCATAGAACCTATTCCATTGCTATGGTATACGGCTTAAGGGGGGTTTATTGGGACAAGCAAAGTTCGATATCTTGTGCTCCATCTAAAAGACAGGAAAACCCGTAATGAACAATCATTGCACATACGTCTATCGCATGAATCGGTGTGCGAGTGACATATGCAGATTGCGGAGACAAAAACAATGATTATATATAATATTCTTTCAAAAAAGGAAGCGCAAAATACACTAGAAAAAATGACGGGAATCACCTGGTCGGAGTGGAAGGGTATTCGAGACAGCTATGATAGAGACCAGTGGAGCTATGAAGACGATTATATCGAAGATGTTCTCAAAGAAAAAAATGTGACACTGCCATCATTTTATGAACTAGAATTCGTCTTTAGTCATGTTACAACGAGTGCGAATGGCTGTATCGATATAAGAAAATATGGATTGATTACACACGCCTGTCAAAATAATAAGACAGAATTGTGTGCGTTTCTTCATGAAAACGGAGTTGCGATTGATTTGAGCAGGCGTGAACTTCATTATTTCGATAAGGTGTTTGACGTTAGTTATGATAAGTGTCCGCTTGAGTATATGGAAACTGAATATGCGGCGTGGTTAGTTGGACGTAAGCTGTATTATGACTACGGCATCTGTGGGTTTCTTTCGTACGGTAACACTGCCTACGGAGGCTATGTTCACAGACGTCCGGAGCTCCTAATGAACATTGATAGGCTGTTAAAAACTGATTTGGCAGATAAATGGGAGGATACCCATCAGCCATATGAAGTCATAGCACATATAGGAGCAAAAATGGTAGTGTGTGACGGTGATGAGCGTTGTGATGATCAAAGAAAAGTAATGGAATATCTAATGAAAGCATATTGGTGCGCTTTTTCGGATAACGAAAATATCGTTCTTCTTCGGAGTGAAGTTGAAGTGCCGCCGGAAAATATATGGAAAGTTCGCCCATTTGAGGCTTGGAAGTGATGGTATTGTCATTTCAGGTCCTAGTCCTCAAAAATAGCAAAAGATGTCTCAAGCACATCGCTGATTTGGCATCCCAATTTGCAGAGAAGCGGTCTTGCATGGCCTCTTAAAAAGTATAGATACACCGTGTCGACAACTGAACCCCGGTAGTTCACACAGTGTTTTTTGAGCGGAATATATAGTTTGTAATGCAAATAAAAGAAACGGAGCGCAAGAATAATGAACTTATCAAAAATACATCATATTGCAATCATCGTATCTGACTACGAAGCCGCAAAGGATTTCTATGTGAACAAGCTGGGCTTTGCTGTCATCCGGGAAAACTACCGCCCGGAGCGTAAAGACTGGAAGCTGGATCTGCATGTCAATGAGCACACAGAACTGGAGATTTTCGCTGAGGAAAATCCACCGAAGCGTGTGAACCGTCCGGAAGCATGTGGGCTGCGGCATCTTGCTTTCTGTGTAGAGAGTGTGGAGCAGACGGTGAGAGAACTGGTAGAAGTTGGGATTGAATGTGAGCCGATTCGTGTGGATAGTTACACCAGAAAAAAGATGACTTTCTTCCACGACCCGGATGGTCTGCCGCTGGAGCTGCATGAATAATCATGGGCGAGAAAATACCATATAAAGCCAGAAATCCGGGCGGTGGTCGAAAGAAGTTGAAGCCTGAGTATAATGCCGGGAAAAATTTGAAAGAGCAGATGGACGCTGCAGTAATACGCTATAAGGACGGTATGAGCCTCCAATCCATTGCTGATGCCCTGAACCTGAACCCGATCAAGGTCCGGAAGCTGCTCATCACAGCCGGGATCTATGAATCAGACATAGCGAAGATGGTGCAGCGTACCTTTAATGATTATAGAGAGACACAGAGTTACAAGGATGCAGTTTTCTCCACCGCATCATCCCTTAAATTGTCCAAAGCCTCCGTCACCTCATACCTGCCATACGAAAAGGGGGTGTACTTTCCAAAGGAGGCACCTGTGGAAAAAATCAGTGTGGGGGCAGAGCGGCAGCGGAGATACCGAGCAGTAAGAAAACTGCGAACCGAGCCGACAGAGGAGCACCTGTGGGAAGTGGTCCTGCTTTATTCTGGAGTGCGGTTCAAAACCTACTCCGGTTTACCCTTTACCTATGAAATACGAAAAGGTCGGAATGGACAATACACAAAAGAGCTTTGGATCGACCGTCGGGAGAATAGTAAAAGCCTGGCATGGAGTTCGGTATTGCTGGCACTGAACAATATAAAAGAGGTGGGAGCGGTGGTGGACAGGCCAAAAGCTCTGGGCGACATCCGAGGCGTGACTTATATTTATGGAATGTTCTACCGATTCGGACTCCTTGATATGCCGGATAAAGTGAATGGGAAGATGAAAAGAGCTGGTCGGCAGATGTGACATTCTAAGGATGGATGACGTCTTTTATTATTGACTGTTCCATGTCAAACAAAAATCCCTCATCTCCCACCGTACCCTTCAAAAACACGTCCGGTGAAATTTCAATCCAAAACCGCCGGAAAAAGCTGTAAGGGCCACAAACAACCTGCTACACAGAGGTCTGGTATCTACTCACCCTCCATAAAATCCACTCCGATATCACCCCTCAAAGCCGCAAGATCACGGACTGAGGAGAGTACCTGGGCAGGGCAGACGCCCCGGCGGAGGCCCCTGGGCCCCAGGCTTTCCGAAGATTGGTAAATGAAAATATACGTTATCGCTCGCATAAATATACCGGCGAAAAAAGAAACGGGGAAAACTTGAAAACAACGCTGAAACGTGGTATAATAGTGGTACGAACAAGCTGTGTTTGGTATGACAACTGTGCGCTGTGGTACTGTAACTGTTGTTTCAAAATTAGGAACGACTACAAAAAGTGTGCGAAAAACTAGCGTAGCTACGACGACACCTACCAGGTTCAGGTCGTGTCTTGGTACGACAACGAGAACTCTTACACTTCTCAGATGGTTCGTACCATTAAGTACTTCGCTGAGAACTGCTGATTATAGCTTCTCACTGGAAAGTGCCTGAGGTGAACATACCGGGCTGTGCCGGTTCCGGCATGGCCATGTGAATACGTTGACTTGCACCCTTTTCTCTGCATTCCGTGGAGAAAAGGGTGCTTTTGTTTGTCCGGGTGTGTTTTGATCGGGGCGTATACAGCAGGGGAAGCGTCTGTTCCTGCCGGTAAAAATGGTACGGCAGGAGAGAGATGTCGCTCGCAAAAACAGGGATGCATCGTGGTTTGTGCCCGGTTCGGTCAAAATAGACACATTTTGGAACAACCACAGGAAATGTTTGTTAAACAATTATCTATTCTGCGTCCTTGCATTGTACACAGTTTTTGTTTATAATAGTAACAGGCGGGGCAGGAATGCCCCCTGAAAAGCGAGCGAAACTCTAGTTCAGAAATCAAAGTTTGAGAGGAGTTTATTACCATGGGTTTAGGTAAGAAGACGATCGACGATCAGAACTACTGCGGCAAGAAGGTGCTTGTCCGCTGTGATTTCAACGTCCCGATGAAGGACGGTGTCATCACCAACGAGAACCGCATCAATGCGGCTCTGCCCACCATCCAGAAGCTGGTCAACGATGGCGCTAAGGTCATCCTGTGCAGCCACCTGGGCAAGCCCAAGAACGGCCCCGAGGCAAAGTTCAGCCTGGCACCCGTTGCTGTGGCTCTGAGCGCAAAGCTGGGCAAGACCGTTGTGTTTGCTGACGACGACAACGTTGTGGGCGAGAACGCAAAGGCTGCTGTTGCTGCCATGAACAACGGCGATGTCGTTCTGCTGCAGAACACCCGTTTCCGCAAGGAAGAGACCAAGAACATGCCCGAGTTCAGCCAGGAGCTGGCTTCTCTGGCTGATGCATACGTTGACGATGCATTCGGCAGCTGCCACCGTGCACACTGCTCCACCGCAGGCGTCACCGACTACATCAAGGACACCGCTGTCGGCTACCTGATGGAGAAGGAAATCAAGTACTTGGGCAACGCCGTGAACGATCCCGTCCGTCCCTTCACCGCCATCCTGGGCGGCGCAAAGGTCGCTGACAAGCTGAACGTCATCTCCAACCTGCTGGAGAAGGTCGATACCCTGATCATCGGCGGCGGCATGGCTTACACCTTCGTCAAGGCTCAGGGCTACGAAGTGGGCAAGAGCCTGTGCGACGACTCCAAGCTGGACTACTGCAAGGAGATGATGGCCAAGGCTCAGGAGAAGGGCGTCAAGCTGCTGCTGCCCGTCGATGCTGTCTGCATCAAGGACTTCCCCGATCCCATCGACGCACCCGTCGAGACCACCGTTGTGCCCGTCACTGCGATCCCGGCAGACATGGAAGGCTGCGACATCGGCCCTGAGACCATGAAGCTGTTTGCTGACGCCGTCAAGGCTTCCAAGACCGTTGTCTGGAACGGACCCATGGGCGTGTTCGAGAACCCCACTCTGGCAGCCGGCACTCTGGCTGTTGCCAAGGCTATGGCTGAGAGCGACGCTACCACCGTCATCGGCGGCGGCGACAGCG
>ERZ833963.1111-NODE-1111-length-34627-cov-5.688447_pt1 | contig 34627 bp, 36 predicted proteins | sample MGYA00519693_ERZ833963 | MGnify/ENA primary metagenome ERZ833963 (study PRJEB31850, sample SAMEA3708748) | human gut metagenome | biome: human gut; feature: human-associated habitat; material: faeces | place: China | collected 2014 ... | reverse complement strand
GCAGTGCGCAAGCGCCGGACGGGAACGGCAAAAATTTTTACACTTCTATTGCTTCTTTATCTAACACAAGCTAACAGGTCAGGCTTCAAACACATATAACAATCCTCCATAAACAAAAAAAGAGCTGCCGCACAGGGAAGAGAGCATGTTCTCTCTTTCACTGTACGGCAGCTCATATTATCTTCATCAAACAGATGGGGATAGCTGAGCAAAGCTTGCCAGGTACTTGCGGGCCTTGCTCATCCAGGCGGTGATGTTGTTGGGGGTGGTATCGTAGTGGGCACTGATCTCCCTGCAGGAATACCCATCGCACATCATGCGCAGGGCGCGGATCCCCTTGGCAGTGATACCGGTAGCTGTAGCTTCAGCCCGGTCCAACAGGCTCATGAGCTCTCTGCAGCGCAGCTGCTGCTCATAGTCTTCCTGACGCGGGTCATCCTCCAGTTCCAGATAGCAGGAAGACACCTCCCGGGTGTACCGGGTACCGCGCTCCAGCTCGTTGTAGATCTCATTGCGGATCAGGATATAGGCGTAAGTGGAGAAGGCGCCGCGGCCGGGCCGGTCCGTCTGTGCTGCCTTGCATAGACCGATGCAGCCAATCTGAAATAGATCGTCATAGGTATAGCATCCCTGAGCGGAGGGGTTCTGCAGGCAGTCCTTGATGACCTTACCCACAAGGCCCATATTTTCTTCTACCAGGATTCTCTGCTCATCATTGAGCGGCAGCATGATACTCACCTCCTATATTTGGCCGGATCCGACCGGCGTTCGGATTGGGGTCCTGGAGCAGCTTTTTGCTCTCCCGGATGACCACCTGACAGTAATAGGCGCCCATGTGCCCGATATGTGCGTGCCCGGCCGGCGACTGGGTCACATGTGCCAGCCAGCGATATGCCTCCTTGCGGGTCATCCGTCCGGATTGATGCAGCCGGTCAAACTGGTTATGGGCGAGGTAGCGAAGACGACGCAGGTTGCTGTCGGCGAGGCTCCCTCTGGGCTGCTTGGTGACCGGGTCCGCGATCACGAAGGAATCGCATCTGGGATAGTTGCTGCAGACATAAGCCATGGCGCCGGGGAAGGGGGGCTTACACACCTCCTCGGCCGGGCGCAGCACAGCAAGGCACCCGCAGTGGCAGCGCAGCTGCTGCCCCTTCTTGGGGAGCAGACAGGTCGTATTCTTTCGGCTCATCTATCAAAACCTCCATTCGAGACGACCGTCTTCCGGAATGGAAAACAGGCCGCAGGATTGTGTCAGGGTACGAAAAAAGCCGGAAGACTGCCAAAAAAGACAATACAGAGTCAAGTGCTGGAGTTAAACGTCGATTCCAGCATTCGACTCTGTACTGTATTTCAGCAGCCTTCCGGCTACACCTTATTGCAAGATCTGCGCTGTATGGGACCATCGGACAAGTGGTCCCGTAACGATTCCCTGCCGCTCATCAGGCAAGTCTGCCGCCGTGGCCAACGACGGATCGAAAGCCTGAGCGCAGTTCTTGATCTGCTCATAATATAGCATAAATGCCCGAAAAAGTCAATAAAATGGCAGGAAATGCGCATTTTTGGTGCAATAGCCAATGCCGGGGCGCTGGGGTCAGTATGGGGAAATCTTTCGTGCAGTTTGCTCAAATTTCCTCCTCATCGTCCCAATCGGCATAGCGCTGCCTGGCGCTGCGGCGGGAGAGGAAGAGGGCAACGAGACCCACGACAGCAAGTGCCAGCGCAGCGAGGAAGAAGACCACGGGCACCACGTTCCGGGTGTTGCTGCCGGATGTGTTATTGGTCGGCGGCTGAGAGGGGGCAGGGTCCTGCTGTGTGGTCGGTGGTGTGTCCGGCTCGGTCGGTTCCGGATCGGGGATGGGCACGGTGGAATTGATGCAGCTGAGGGTATAGGTGGTGCTGCCGCCCAGATCCATTCTCAGGATGCCGGACTCATCGACAACTACCGGGACCGGGAAGACACCGGCGTCTGTACGCAGCTCGAACTCCACTCCAGCCCAGCGTGCCCCGAGCTGCAGGACCAGCTGGTCGGGCTGCTGCGTGATTTGAGGCGTATTGGCGTCGGTATCGGCATATGCTGCGGGCGCCAGTACCAGCATGAGCAGCAGGGTCAGCAGCAGGGCAGGGATCTTTTTTCTTTTCTGCATAGTCGCTTTCCTCCCATCAGCGTGTAGTGGACATATGGGTGATGGTGCCCCAGATCCGGCATTTCTCCGTGTTGACGCCGAGGATTCGGACAGTGACGCGGGCGCCTCTGGGCGGTCGGCCGCGGGGAGGATACGTACACAGGCAATCGACGCCGCCATCGAGAGAGACGAATACACCGGTGAGATCCACCAAGCTGACGGTGCCGACGTAGCGTTCGCCGACCACATAGCGTTTCAGGGCCTTCTCGTAGGGGTTGGCGCTGGCCTGCTTCACCGACACGGTCACGTGCAGATGGTTCCAATCACTGCGGTCCAGTTCAATGATCCGCACGAGTACGCGCTGGCCGGGCTGGAAATGCTGACTGGCGTCCACCCAGCGCTGGTAGCTCAGTTCCTTGAGTGGGATATAGCATTCGGCGCCGAACAGATCCACAAAGATGCCGGCGCGGATGACGGATACGACGCGGGCCTCGGCGCGGGAGCCGACATATAGCTGGTAGTTGCCGTTACGGTCAGTCTTGTAAAAATAGGCCTTGCGTTTCAGGGCCATAGCCTCCATGCGGCTGCCGCCCGCCATGCCGGTTTCCGGATCTACGCCGCGGATGACGTAGTCGATCTCTGCGCCCATGCGCTTATTGAGCATGTAGTAAAGCACGTCGCTCTTGCGCTGGCCACGGTAGTCGTCCGGTTCGTAGATGGCCTCTTCCGAGGGGATCAGGACCTTGAACTCGCCATGATAGACTACGGCATAGATGCGGTCGGGATTGGTCTTGCCACGCTCCACACCTCGGATAGAGTCTGTGAGGATGCGTTTGATCTTCATGGACTCTACCAGATCAAGCAGATCGTTCTGAATCCGGTCTGCATCGGTCAGGACCTGACGCTCCTCATCAATGGCGACGATCTTTTTCTTTGCCCGGCGAAGCGTCTTTTCACCGGAGGATAGGACTGCTGGAGTATCTGTTTCTTCGTCCTCCGGTAGTGCTTCCGGCTCCTGTGGTACTGGCTCTGAAACAGGTTCTTCAGGGGTTTTAGATTTTCTGGATCTGGGTTTGCGAGCCGGCTTTTCAGGCTCGATGGCATCTTCAGAGTCAGTCTGGGGGACGGGGGGATTAAATTGCTTTCCCTGGGATTCCATCGCCGATTCCAAGTCAGTATGGGGACCTGCGCTCAGGTCGTCGGGCAGCTTGCCGTTTTGGATGCCGCCAGCTTGGATCAGCTCAGATAATTCCTGAGCTTGGCCAGAAAATGAATTCTGGTTCGGGTCGTGGGTAAAGTCAGTCATGTAGCATTCCTCCTTCAAAGTCAGTTTGGGGCACTAAAAGTCTGCAGGTGGTTTGGAACTTTCATATAAAGGCGCCTTCCTGCGCGCAGTGGCGGCTGGCTTTCCTCCAGACGGTATGGCTGGAGTCGGTATGGGAACGGGTGGGACAGGTGGGTCAGGCTTTGCGGCACGGTAGTCGCGGATGGAGACTTTCTTGATCTCCTTGGCAAAGGGGTGGTCCACGTAGTCGAACTTCTTGGCCTTCAGGATATCCTGGCTGCGCACGATGATGAGCAGTTCATCGTTGGGTAGACGCAGGATCTCGTCCGGTGTGAGAAGGCGGCGCCGCCCGAGTCCTTCGGTGTAGCGGTACTGGGGGATGACCTGTGCGATGGCGATGCTCTGGCGCATGGTCATAACTGAGTTGACTTCGACGGTCATATCGCCGCTGCGTTCGCTGAAGTATTTGGCGGAGATGTCATCGGTACAGCCCAGCATCAGCTGTGTGTCCGCATTGCCGATCAGCTCGGCCCAGAGGTTGTCTGGATAGCGGTTTTGGATCTGGGGCAGCGATTGGCAGCACATCATGATCTGCAATGACCGGGAGCGGACAACGCTGACTTTCTTAGCAAAGTCCGGTATGACGCCCACGTTGTTCATCTCCTCCAGAATGATGTTGACGGGTATTTTGCAGCGCTGGTCTGGGCGGTTGTCGGCGTAGCGGACCAGCTTGATGAACAGACAGCTGAAAAAGAGGGAGGAGAGAAATTCCAGTGACGAGCTTTGGTCGTCGAGGATGATGAAGTAGGCGCACTTTTCTTTGCCGGGCAGTTCCAGATCAATGTCGTTGCTGCGGGTGATGCGGCAGATGGCCTCGTTCTGGAGTACCTGAAGGCGGGTGCCGAGGCCCAGCACGATGCCGGTGCGCACGGTGTCGCTGGCCTGACTGAACAGCCAGTAGGAGGCTTTGGCCGGATGGGTTACGGGAAGACGCTCGAACATGGCGGTCAGCTGCTTCTCTGTGTTGCGGGTCAGCATCTGGTAGACGGCAGGGAGGTTTCGCTGCTCGGGCGGGCGGCTGGTGTCCTGATCCACATAGAGGATGAGTGCCTTCAGGAGATTGGCCTCACCATTATCCCAGAAGTGGTCGCCTTTGTTGTCACCCTTGGTGTTGGCGATGATGATGTCGGTGAGGATCTGGGCCATAAGCGTGTCACCATTCAGGTTGAACATGGCGTTCCAGGAGTCGCCGAACTCGGGCTGGACGAGGTTGAAGACCCGGACGGTATAGTTGTGTTTGCGGAACAGCTCGACAGTGTCGGTGTAGATTTCTGATTTCGGGTCTGATACCAGTACCGACTCGCCACGGCGGATGGACTGGAAGATGGCCGGGCGGATGACGCCTCTTGACTTCATGGTGCCGCTGGCGCCGTAGATGACCACGTGCTTGTTGTACCATGTGTCTTCCGGGAGGCAGATGACATCACCATTCTCTTCCCGGCCCAGTATGATGCCGCGTGCCTTCTTTGGGCTGGCCGCCTCCAGGATCTCCTTCTTTCGCTTTTCGGTCATCCAGTTGGCAGTGCCATATGTGCCCCGTTTGCTGCGCACGAAGTTGCGGTCGTCCAGGTCCTTGCCTCCAAACCGATCCCGCAGACGAAGGAAGAGAAAGACGCCGGAGCCAACAGTCAGGATCAACAGCGCTGCGCGAAGTCCGGCGGGAGTAAAGGCGTGGCGGATGCAGTAGAGCGGGTGATACTGCAGCGGTGCGATCTGCGCCGTTCCTGTCATACCGCCACTATGTAGCCAATCCTCGTAATTGATCAGCAGTTGTGCCACCAGCCCGCTGAGATAGAGCAGTGCGCCCAGACCCAGTATGGCGGCAAGTGCTATACTGAGTTTTCGTATGGATTCTTTCTTCAAAGATTTGCTCCTTTGCTTACAGTGGGTCCAAGTCAAGAGCGTCTTCCAGCATTTCGATGGCAAGCTCTCTGAGCTGGACCCGGTTGCCAAGATACTCTCTCAGAAATGGCGTCTGCCACGGAAAGCACAGCAGCTCAACCGGTGCCGAGATATGTTCCAGTGCTTGTTTGAGCCGCAGCAGGCGGGCAAGGTCACCGTCCAGATGGGAGAGGATCAGGATGTCGCCGCGTTTAGCGTCGCATTCAATGCTGCCGGGGGTGTCCGGTCTCAGTTCCGGAGGGAACAGGGCGGAGAGGAGCTGTTCCTGCCAGTCGGGCTGAAGCAACAGACGCAGCTGTCGGACACCCTGTCGGTCCATGGGAATGAAGTGGATATGGGGATAGATACGATCAAAGCGCAGATCCATGCGGCGGCGGTTGGCGGAGGAGAGCAGAGTGGTTAGGGCAACATTGTTGCCCTGACCTAATAGCAGCGCCCGATCCACCCGGTCAACACCGGCATTCATACGCGCCACCTCTGTGAGGTGGTTGGCGGTTTTAAACTCGCCCATACCACTCCATTTCATGACGCTGTCACGGGTGTTGTAGACGGCGAAGCAGGTGCCGTGGCTGAACAGGGCGCCAGTGAGTCGGGTGAAGATGGTCTTGCTCAGCTCCGTCTTCTCCAGCTTTTTGACTTCGCGGGCAATGTAGAAGCTGGGCGATGTGGGTACCGTGTGCTGGATGATACTCTTTTGCAGGGGCGGCAGTTGGTAGGGGAGCGCCATGGCGCCGCTGGCCATGCACAGCACAAGGGATTCCGCCACCCGATGGTTGCGCAGGATATGGTCGCTGTTGCCGGAAAAACGATGACCACCGGATGCCGCCATATAGTAGTCCAAGGCGTTGGGGTGGAGATGGGTGAGGAGTGGGAGAGCTGCTTTGTTCAGCCGGATCGTTCTCTTTTCATGCCGCCCACTGACATTCAAGACCTTGAACCGACCAAGCACTGTCCCGTCAGCTGATCGGAACTCCTGCGGTGTTTCCAGTCGGTGAATCAGCGCCTCGTAGTAGCGCCCACTGCCGAGGAGGTGGAGCGACCGGGCGGGGTATTCCGTGGTTGCGACCAGTATGTGGAGTAGGCGCCATGTTTGACTGCCCGGGCGGAGGGTTATCATCTCACCCCTCCCAGCAGTGTGGAGTTTAAGGCAACGGCGCATCTCCCTTTGCCGTAATTCGAGGCCAGATAACCGCCGGAAAGCCCTGATTTCGCAGGCTTTCCACAGCGATTGGACGCTGTGTGGAAAAAGAGGCCGGATTTCATCCCGCACATCCATATCTTTTTCCGCTTACTGAGGGTATGTTCCATAGAGCGTCACCCCCTCCAAAGCACCGCTTTTTGCATCGGATAACCAGTCGGGCAGACTGTCACAGGGCACCGCGTAGATCTCCGTCCGATCCGTATCGCCGCCTGCGCTGCAATAGTAATGGGCGCATCGCAGCGGCGCATCGTCGGGCAGCAGGTACAGCGCCACAATGTCCACCACCATGTTCAGCTCAATGTTGTCGTGGTCACGGTAACTGCGCTCGGGTCGGTTGCGGTCATAGATGTGCCGGAAGATTAGCACACAGTCGGAATAGATATGCGGAAGCTTACCGGCAAAGAAACGGCGCATGGCTGGGTAGAGCATGTCACGAAGATAGCTGGGGGAGCCGGACTCCTTCTTTGGCAGCAGTGCCGGTAGTCGGAGCAGGAACCAACCCTGCTCGGTATAGCCCATATCCACCGGCACGGTCTCTACCATCAGTTCCTCAGACAAGAGTGCTGCCTGTGGATGCCCGGTATAGGCGGGGATCGACCGGGCAAGCAGCGTCAGCTTCTCCGCTTCGGCAGCGAAGGTGAATGCCATATTGAAGGCTTCCGGGATATTGCCGCTGTCGGCAAGCCGCCGGGTCCGCGCCAGCAGTTGAGCGGTTCGCTTCAGCCGCGCATCCGCCTGATCCAGACTGCGCTGGAACTCAGACCGCGGCGACATCGGACTTCCCTCCAACCTCGGCATAGAAGCGCACTGTGGGGATGTCCCTGCCCTCATAGTCAACGCTGGAAAAGAGGCATGGGGCGTTTGGTAGGATCAGTTCCTGAGCCATACCACTGTGCGGAAGTACGAAGATATATTTTAGTTCCTCCTGCGGCTGAAGTAGTCGGGCCAGATGCTGCTCGCCTTCATAGAGCACCACGATCTCATACCCCATCCCCTCCTTCAAAAAGAACAGCTGGGATGGGTAAGTGGCCGGATAATGGGCCATGGGCTCCACCTTATCAGCAAACTGGAGCAGGACCCAAACTGCATGGATAATGCGCTGGTCCGGCTGTCCCATCGGGCCAACGCCCAGATAGTAGCCACCGGCGATATCGAAGATCATCTGCTGACGTTTCAACCCGCGGATGATCTTTGCCGCTACCTCCGGCGGCTTATGGCGCAGCAGGCTTACGATCTGCGTCTGGGGCAGTGGACCGTATTGGGTCAGCCAATGCACGATATACTGTTCATCTTGTAACAACATTGGATGGTCACCTCGGTTTCTTATATGGTTTTCACCTGTGTATTTGAGTGTGAAATGCGTATAAATGGGGTTATGCGTTTTCCTGCGAGGGTGCAGTGGTTTCTTTCAGCTCATTGACGATGGCTTCCAGCTCGGCGCGGTCGGTTGTGATCATGCGCTTCTCGGTATCAGAGATTTTGATGATGACGGGCACCTTGTTGCTGTTGCTGGCAAGCAGGGCCTCGCTGCGCTCGAACTGGGTGATGCTGCGGATCTCAGAGTGGGAGAGTTTCAAAACGTCCTTGACGTATTCCGCTTCCTCCGGCTCCAGGTTCAGGATAATTTTCGTCTTACAGTTATTGAGGATGGCGCGGCCATACTGGCCACCCTCGAAGTCGAACAGGGCGGAGAGGTTTTGCAGTGCGCCGCAGGCGCCGGCACCGTAGCCGCGGCCGATGAGGAAGACCTCCAGACAGAACTCGGCGACGAGCCGATTTGCTGTGCCGCCCACCAGACGCCACAGCTCGTCCAGGAAAATCATCTTCCGTTTCGTCCGGTCGGACTTAACGGTGTCCCATACATAGTCCAGTGCGATCATCATGCCCACGGGCAGCATCTTGCCCTTCAGCTCGGAGATGTCCAGCACGATATACTTATTGGTCAGATCCACATTGGTGGCGCGGTTGAAGCTCTGGGCGCTGCCGGTGACGAACCGGCTGACGATGGTGGCAAGGCGCTGTGTCAGCTCGTTGGACTTGAGGTGGCGATGCAGGTCGCCGAGTATGGGCATGGGCTTCATGGTGGTGTGGTTGGCGTCAGTATAGAGGCTGGTGTTATCGTGGGTGATACCAAACTCTGCGTAGGTGTCAATCAAAGCTTCATCCAGCATCTGTTCCTCTTCGTTGGTCATGTCGGGGACCAGCAGGGAGAAGAAGGTGAGCATCTGTTGGATCTTCCGTGCCAGCATGGAGTCGATGTCCGTATAGTCCAGCTCGTCGATCAGTTCCATCTCAGGTGTGAGGGTGGGACGGATCTCCATGACATTGATACAGTCGCTGGAGCCGGGGGAGAGTTTGATGTAGGTGCCGCCCATCTTATGACAGGCGCGTTTGAACTCATGGCCTTTGAGCGGTGCAATGATGAAGCACTGGGTTCCGCGCATTCGCAGTCGCAGGGCCATGGTCTGAATGGTGACGGTCTTGCCGCTGCCGGAGGTACCGCAGATCATGAAGTTGGCGTTCTTATAGCGTTTGGTATTGAATGGGTCAACGATGCACAGGGAGTTGTTGTGCCGGTTCAGGCCCAGCAGAATGCCGTTGTCGTCGGACAGCTCGAAGCTGGTGAACATATAGGAGGATGCGGCGCCGCTGGTGAGCACATTGCGCTTTGCCTTGCGCTCAAGGTCGGAGGCGAGCCTCAGAAACGGCATGGTGGAGCGCAGAGCCTCTTCCTGCTGGAAGACGCAGTCGCGCACCTGAATGTCCATGGACTTGAGCATGTCGGTAATCTGCTGCTTGCGCCAGAGCAGTTCCCGGTAGCTGGCAGCTGACACCGTGATGAGCACGGACATATAAAAGAGGTCTTCATTGTTGCTGGACAGGCCATGCTTGATGTAGTAGCCTGCCTGAATGGAACTGGCCAGTTCCTCATAGTCGGTGGAGGTATCCTGCAGCTCGCGCAGCTTGGTGCGGTTGAGCCGGATGCGCTGGGCGACACGGTCGATGGTTTTCCCGCGGATCTCACGCTGCAGGAACAAATCTACGTCGATACCCTCGCCGGCATTGATGAGCGCGCTCATCCAGCCACCCCGCACGGTGGTGGGGTAGCCGCCTTTGCGGATATAGAGGTAAGTGTAGTAGCTGCCGTCCATGATGACATAGTTGGAATGGGTCAGGTCAATGCCGCGGGGTGCTACGAAATTGACGTCGCGGATGTTGGGCAGCGGGTCAACGCCGATGGTGCGCTTTTTGGCCAGCATGGCATCCACCACGATGCGATCCAGCCGGTCCAGAAAAGGGTCATCCACACAGGAGCGGCGGTTGAAGAACATATAAATGAGTTCTGCCAGGAAGGCGTCCTCATCCTTTGGCTGTACGATGTTGTTGCCGCACTGGGAGAAGTAGGTGCGGGCGTTTTGTGCGGCCGTCTGCAGCGCGGCGTAGATTTCGCTGTAATCGACATTCATCTGATAATGTCCGCTGGCCGCCTCGTACTGGAAGATGAGGAAGAAACGGCGGGTCAGCGCCTCGCGGCTGCCCTCTTCACGGATGAACCGGATGGCGGAGCGGGCCAGCTCACAGCAGGCCTCCGAGGTCTCTGTCTCCAGATCGGACTGAAGGCCTGCGATGTACTGGTCGGAGTCGGCCTTCCTTGTGATGGATTTGAATTGCAGACGCATGGGTGCGATCTTCAGCCAGCTGGCGAAGGAGGAAATGATCTCATACTGCTCTTCAGAGGAGCGCAGCAGGAAGTTGATGGGCTCGATCTCCAGGATCTTCAGATAACGGCCGTCTGTTGTTTCAACGATGCCGTTTCGTATGCTTTTGAGTGGAATGAAGTCCTGCACGTACTGGCCGGGAGGCTTTCGTTTGCCCCTTTTGCGCGGGGGTATTTGATTTTTGCAGTTTTGATTTGCCATGGCGATAACCAATCCTTTTGAAGTGGAGTTTTCGTCGGCGATGCCAGAACCGGATCATATGGGTCACATACTGGAGCAGAGAGTCGCCGCCGATCCCCATGAGCGCGAAGACACCCAGCGGGATCAGCGTTACGGTCATAATGACGATCTTAGTGGTGAGATCGACCGGCAGCCACTTGACTTCCGGGTAGCCGACCAGTACCAACAGGATCCCGGCCTCTACCGTGTTACGGGTTTCCAACATGCCGCCCATCAGTTTGCCGGAGTCGGTGTAGTTGGGCGGGATGGTGTAGATATTACTGAACTCCCGGTCATCGGACATATCAGGTGCCTCCTTCCGGTGTAATAGGGAGCTCGGCTTCCAGATCCACTCCTGTAACACGTCGATATTGGGTCACATAGTCGGGAGAGTTCATCGCAACGCCGCCATAGCCGCTGGAGCAGTGTGCCCACAGCGCATTGCCGCTGGCATCCTTACCGGCGTAGAGTAGCACATGATTGACCGGTACTGTGCCGGGTACGGCCATGAAGCCGAGGTCGCCGGGCAGCAGCTCTGCTTCCGTGATGGCGTAGCTGTTATCCCACTGGGTACGGCTGCCTTCATAGAGCGTGACGCCCAGCGCAGTCTTGTAGACCCAGTCCGTGTAGCCGGAGCAGTCCAGCCCGTAGGGACGCAAGGTGCCGGTGGAGCTGGAGCCAGCCGAGGTAACGAGCCGTGGAGTGTTCCATGCCTCATTCCATCCGGGCGGGCTTTTGCCGCCCCAGAAGTACGGCACGCGGCCAACTAAAGACAGTGCCACGCGCATGAGTTCCTTGCGCGTTTCGCTGCAGGTAAGGCTGGCGAGATATGCGTTCAGCTCTGCGTCGGTGATGGGCGGCACCATACCGTTTTCCAACGAGCCGTACATGGTCATCTTCAATGCGTTGGACATATTGAGGATGGCCTCGCCGGTGGTGATTTGGAACTGGTTATAAATGGCGTCGGTGTCCAGATTGAACGCGGTAAGGATGACCGACTGGTCGAAGGGGTGTATGGTGCAGATGGCGTATGTGACCTGAAACTCCACCACCTGGGTACCGGCCTCGGTCGTTACTGTGCTGGTCACAGTGGCGGTTGCAGTCGTATAGGTTACGGGGAACATCTGGTCGGCGACGGCTAAGAGCTTTGCTTCCAGATCTGCCTTGCTGGTGCCCCTCTGCTCCAGTGATGCGGAGTAGGCAGCCAATGTATAGCAGATGTCGTAGTCGCTGGACTGCAGGCCGTAGTTGACCAGCGCCTGCATGGACAGTTCCTGGTCATAGCCACCGTCGGCAATGATGGCAGAAACTCTGCTCAGAGCCGCATCGTAACCGGCCTGCACACAGCTGGTGATGGTGGCGGAAACGTCATCGAAGTTGCCAACCAGATCGGTGGGGGCATTCAGGTCAACAGTGGCCGGGTCAGTGCGAAAGACATTGTTGGTCACAATGGATGGCAGCGACACGATCAATACGATCAGCACGCTGAGGAACAGGCAGAGGAACACCACGATTTTGAACAGGGTGTTGCGCATGGCCCAGGCGGCTGATAGGATCGCACCCCATGGCCCACCGGCAGCTGCACCGGCGGCGATGTTAGCGGCTGCCTTTCCAGTTTCTACACTGCCCTGCACTGTGGCAGCGGCTGCGTTGGCGCCCGCCTCGGCTGTTTTGCCGACAGCGGCCGCCTGTTTTGCGGCCTGCATACCTTTTTGGGCGCCTTGCAGGTAATTGTCCTGCCCGTCGCCGAATCTCTGTTGTTCTTCAGACATGATGGATCACCTCTCTTCTAAAGCCGAAAACCGATGGAGGCACAGCAAATTGGCCTCCACCGGTTCTCGGGAACGATTATGTTTTCTTACTGGGCCGCCGCTTCGGCTCAGTGCTGCGGCGGTCGGGCGCCCTGTGTGGAGTGGGCGTAGTCTTATAGCGAACACTCTCCACCTGATAGGTTCTGAGTTTGTCCCCATCATAGACGGGTTTACCATCCTGATAGACCGGCCGCTGCTCCACAGAAGGCGTGCCGCTGATGGCATACCACTGTCCGCCATGAGTATCCTGCAGTAGCTGATAGTCGCCTCTGGGCGTCTGATACATGGTGCGGTCATAGAACGCGGTACCAGAACCATCCTGGTGCCGTACCTCCAACACGCCGTCGCTGGCTCTGGAGGTGTCGATGGACTGGATGGGCTGGTCGAAGCTGGGCATAAACTGCCCGAACAATGCCTGATTATAGGCCTCGTTCCCAGCACCGTCCGCAAACTGCGGGACTGCAGCTTGCGCGGACATGGCGTACCAACTCTGGCCGTCAGCACCCTGTACCAGCTCATGGGGAGCGGAAGGCTCCTGATAATAGGAACTGCTATACATGAGGGCACTGCCGCCATCCGGGTAGCTTGCTTCCAGAACACCGTCATCCACCTGACGCAGCAAGGTGCCTTCCTGCATTCCGGGAAAGGCTTCTGCCACTTGCCCTGCTTCAGAGGCGTCGCCGGTAAAGGCGGGCGTTGGGTAGAAGGCGCCCATTGCATCACCGGAAGCTGTCTGATACCACTGGCTGCCATCTGCGGCTGTGATGGTTGTATGGGGAGCATCCGGGGCATTGAATTGACCGGCGTGGTACAGATCCACAGCGGCCTTGCTGCCATCCGGCATGGTGGCAGTGGTTTGGATATGACCACCACGGATCTCTGTGTCGGAGAGCTGCGCACCGCCCGGTACTGTTCCGGGTGCGAGGTGCGGCATGAAGTTACCAATGCTGCGGTCGGCGATGTTGCCGGCAATGGTGCCGGACACATTGTTGGGCCGGGTAGCGACGGAGGCAATGGATGTGCTGTTCAGGGTGGCACCGTTACGTGCCGCCATACCACCAAAGGTGCGGCCGACAAATCCAACGCTGCCACCGGCGCCCATCCGGGAGCCTCCATCCACAACTGCATCGCGCACAAAACTGTTGGGGCTGTAGCGGGTTGTGAAGCCGGACATGAAGCCGCCAGCTGCACCTGCAGTAGTGCCTGTCGCGGCGCCACGGGCCGCAGAAGTGAAGGTGGAACCTGCGTTGTGGCTGCCGCCATGCCCAAGCCCGGTGATGAGCCGGGCGGCCATCAGCATCTCCATGCCCATACTGCTGCCCGTCTGAGCGACAGACAGACCCATTGCAGCCAGATAGCTGTCTGCACGTTGAGCGATTTTCAGAAGAGCCAGCGCACAAAAGATCCAGAGGAAGATGTTGCCCTGCCCAGAGGTCAATGCGCCGCCATTGGCAACGAAGTGGCCAACGGAGGAATTGAAAGCGCGCAGGAACCACACGTTCAGAACCAGCAACAACAGCTGGGAGCCTACCATCCGACACCAGGACTGGAATACGCGGGATGTGGATTTCGATGCTCCCATCGCATAGGCCAGTGGCGATGTGTAACAGAGCACGCCAACGAGCACATAGCGTTCCACTGTTTCCAACAGCAGCTTAAAATAGTTCCAGCCCAGCGCGATCATCATGACGATGAGTAGGATCAGGCCGACAACCGTAGCGACAGAAACGATGGTGGTCAGACCGCTGGTCAGCGCCTGCTCAATGCCCGCGAAGGTGAAGTCGCCTGGATCCAGACTGGACTCCATCAGCGCAGTGTAGGGCGCCCGTGCGATTTCCAGCACCAGTGAGAAAATGGGTTTTGCATATGTAATGAGGAAGGCGAACAGGGCGCCGCGGGCCAGCAACTCAAAGGGAGGTTCAGCTTCGGTGATGGGACCACCAAAGGTGCGAAAGAGCTGCCAGACAACGATTAGGAACAGCAGTGCCCAGGCGGTGTACTGCATGATGGAATAGGCAGCGGTCACGAAGGGGAAGTATTCCTCCATGGCTGTCATGTCGGTGCCAAGTGCCTCCAAAAAGACACCGGACACCGCATCCATCACCTGTGTCATAATACTGGCGACCCAGTTGGCAATGCCTTCAAAGATCCAATCTATCATGGTTGGTCACCTCGGAATTGATGGGGGATGAAGGATGTTATGGGAGAGCATATTGCAACGGAATCTGATGTTGAAGTGATTATTTTAGTTTGCTATAATGTTTTTGCGTTAATAGTTATGTGCCAGTGTATAAAGTGAGGGTGAGTTGTTATGAAAAAGATACCGATGATCCTATTGGTGATCGCACCTTATACATTGGTGGCATTCATGTTTTATTCGGTAAGCTACAACACAAATATCAGGGCAGCGCTTATCGTGTATATAGCAATCCTGTTGCTTAATATGGGATATGCTTTTCTGCTTCCTTGGATGGGATTCGGCGGGAAAGAGATTTTGTTTTGGAATATGCTTTTGAAGCTATGTCATATCCCAGTTTACCTCGGCGTGATGTTTTTCGTATTGCTTACTCATGCTTTAAGCCTTCCTTTGGTTCCTATTTTGGTTGTGTTCGATTACTCTCTGCTACTGTCGTCGACCATGTACGGGATCAGTGGGATGCTTAGATGCTACAAGGAGAAAAGGCTTAATTCAGTTACATTGGTTGCCAATATGATCGCACAGTTTGCTTTTTGCCTTGATGTGATTAGTGCAATATATTGTTTTATCAAGACAAGGAAATCAGAAGCATTATGAAGAGATTTGTTTTCGAATTTACCAATGAGGAAAATGACCGAGCCACAGAGGAATTTTACTTGCTGAAAAATGTAGAAACAGTGAAGTCTGATTGCAAAACTCTGTGTTGTGTGTTTGCAATGATGCCGTTACTGCTGGTCTTTCTTTACATTATTGATTCAGTTAGGGAAGAAGACCTGAAAGTGATTTTGGGCTTATGCGTTGTCGTCATAATTGTAGGCGCAGCAACCATTTTCCGCCTCATGTATTTTGGCGGTGCTGTGCCGCTTGGGGAAATCTACAACAAAGAAGTCCGGCCGAGTGAAGAGTTTCAGAAATCCAAAAAGCAACTGATATTTGAAGGCGATGTGTGTCGTTTTGTGGCGGGATTAGAGATCGGCACGATGAAATGTGAAAAGTTTTCCAAGGTGCTGGAGAGCGATGTGGTTTTTGTTTTGCAAAAGGGAAGAATGCTAACGGGTGAATCATATACTATCGTGCCTAAAGAAAAGATTACAGAAGGCACCTTGGATGATTTCCGTGAATACTTGAATGAACGCCTAAAAGGACCCCGCAAGATTAGGTATTATAAAGTGCCCATTCGTTGGCGGAAGCGCATGAACGCTGATAGAGAAAAGTTGTTGGAAAAACTTAATAAATAGCGAACCGCACCTGCAAAATGCAATTTGTCACGTGATGAGAAACTGAAGCAAAGACTCCTTCGCCGAATTGGCGGAGGAGCTTTTCTGTTTTGAGAAGGCGAGCTGGGGCAGCACCCAGCGTTCGGATGCTGCCCCAAGTGTATGGCATGTGGGATTAGTAACCGGTGCGGGGTAGAGTGGGCGCCGTGTTCTTGTTATAGACAATGGTCACCCAGCGGTCATTGGCCATGATCCACTGGCTGCGCCACATACCGCCAACATCCGTCTTGTTGGTGAAGCGGTACTCATGGCTGAGGCCGGGGAGCACATCGCAGTAGACATAGGGGGTCTGTAGCTGCGTGAACCCAGCAGGCACGGTACCAAAGACGAACATGAACTCGGTGATATACTCGTTGCTGGCAAGACCGAGTGCAGCGGGGGAGGCATCCAGTGTGTTGTTCTTTGCAGTGCTCAGGTTATCTGCCAGAGTGCGGTAGTTGCTGTTGATATTGGTCTTGAACACCACGCGGTAATTAAGCTTTGCCGACCAAGTGCCGGTGATGATCTTATCCAGCCGCACGGCGTCCGTGGGCAGGGTATCGCGCCAGTAGAAGTTGCCCAGCGACACAGTGGAGTTGTTGGCGATGTCCTTGAAGGTGTAGAGGATGGACTGGCCAGGCACAACCTCTGTATAGCCGGTTTTGCTGACGGACGCGTTGGTATAGACGCTCTCGTTCAGGAACTCGATCTGCACGATCTGACCCTCATGCTCCAAATAGACCGTGACCTCCTCACCATTGACGGAGTAGAAGGAGGGACTGGATACCTCTTTCACGGTATAGCGGCCCAAGGGGAGTGGCTTGGACACTGCGAGCCCCCGATGATTGCTCTCTACGGTATCCACCAAACGGTTGGCCTTGTTGTAAATCTCGAACACAGCGCCTTCCAGTGCGGTGCCTGCGGGGAACCCGTTGATGGGGTTGTCGTCAGCAGATTTCTTCCAGATCTGGATCTGACCGGTGATGGGGGTGTTCTTCCATGTAATCTCGGTCGTCTCACCGGCACGCAGGTACACGGTCTTCAGAGCGGTATCGAGAATATAGCCCTCTGCCTCCAGCTCACGCAGATAGACCTTTCCGGTGATGCCCAAATCATCCACATAGGCGTAACCGCTCTGATCGGTAATCACCTGATCGATGGGGTTATGGTTGCTGTCATAGATGATGAAGCTGATGTTGGGGATGCCAGAGCCGTCGACACTGCTGACCTTATGAATGATGAGGCCGGAGATGGGATCGTTTTTCACCCTGACGATCTCATGGCTGCCGTTGGTGATGGAGAAATAGTGGCGCTCGGAATTGAGGCGGAACCCCTTGGCAGCCTCTGTCTCCAAACAGTAGTAGCTGCCATCCTCCAGAGCAAGGAAAGCACTTCCGGTCTTCCCCGTCGTGACCGTGTCGATCAGTGCATCGTCACCGGCGCGTCTGATCTCGAAGGTCGTATTGGGGATTCGGGTTGTGTTGTCCTTCGAGCTGACCTTGATGATCTCGACGCCTCCAATCGCCTGGTTGTAGAAGTAAAGTGTCTGCGTGTCGTCACCGGGATTGATGACCACGGTCTGAGAGGGATTTTCAGCAATGGAGAATCCCGGGACACTTGAAGTCTCAGTTACGATGACAGTGCCAATGATACCGGAGAGCACCACCTGGCCCTGGGCGTTAGAGTGGTAAATACCATTGCTGGAAAGCTGCCCGTTTTCGGCATCGACAACCTTGCCGTCGGCGTAAGTGATTTTGAACTCAACGCCTTCCAGAGGGACCTTCTCGCTGCCCTTAACACCATACTTCTGAATGATCAGATTTCCTTTTTTGGCGTTCAGGAACTCCAGTGTTACGGTGCGGCCGGGGCGGACCACTGCTGTCTGGGGCGTGTTGTCCAGCACGTAATTATCCAGCGTCCGTACCTCGCGCGCCACGACGCTGGTGCCGGGGTTGAGCCCTTCGATGAGGATGCAACCCGCGGAGTCAGCCCAGAACTTACCGTTGTTGTCGCCCAGGACTGCGCCGGTGGCGTCGGTGACGTAGAACTCCACGTTGGCCAACGGGCTCTTATCGCGGCTATCTTTTTTGGCCAGCAAAACGGAGCCCTTGGGAGTGTTGCCGAAATAGAGCTGGACCACATCCTGATCCTCGCCGCTGATGAATACCGTCTGGGGCGCGGTATCAATGACGTGATTATCGTCGCTGGCAATTTCCTCGGCGATATAGGTGCCTCGTTCCAACCCCGTAATCACGATGGCACCGTTTGCCGAAGTCTCATAGACGCCGACCACTGTGCCGCCAGTACCAGACTGGCCGCCCAGATAACGCAGCTGGAAGCGTGCGCCCTCGATGGGCTGGGAGTTCTCCGAATCATATTTCCAGATGACGATGGAGGACAGGGGGGTGTTTTGGAACAGGAAGGTTTTGTTCTTTCCGGACTGCACGAAGGCTTCCTGGGTATCGCTGTCCTTAATGCCGAAGCCCTTTGGAGCCTCCAGTTCCTTCACTCGGAACCAGCCGTCCTGCAGGCCGTGTTCGGCACGGGAGAGATGGATCTCACCATTTTCGTCCGTTGTGAAGACGCCCAGGTTCCGATACTCACCATCAGAGGTGTTGTTGGAAGCGTACCAGACCTGGAAGCGCACATTTTCGAGCCGGTTTCCAGTGATGCTGCATTCCTTAATAATGGTGATAGTCGGGGCTTTGTGGTTGTAGAAATACACGTCGCGGTCACGGTTGGGATAGAGGGTCGCCAACTGCGGCTCGGCATCCAGCAGGTAGGGGCTGGGGACCGACTTTTCGGTGATTTTAATGACGGAGGGCAGCAGATTCTCCACGGTGGCGGAGCCGTCAGGCCCAGTTGTCACCTCAGCGATGCTGTGGCCATCTGCATATTCGACCAGGAACGTGGCGCCGGGTACCGGCTTGGAGGGGTCGTCTGCATCAAATTTCCAGATGGTGAGGTTCGGACGGACCTGGTTTTCCACTACCAACTCACTGGTCTTGCCGGGGAAGAGCTGCACATGGTACTCGCGCGGATCAAGAATATGGGTCGAAACGGTGGATGTTTCCTTGATGGACAGCACACCCAAATCCATATCGCTGATCTCAATGATTCCGCTGCTGTTCGTTACGCGGTCGAGGTAACGGGTGCCATCCTCCACATAGGCGATCCGGAACGCAACACCCTCCAGCGGGGTCCCGTCTGCCGACAGCTTGATGATCCGCAGGGTGGGTTTGATCGTATTGGTGAACACATGCTCAGCATTCTCGTTGGGGTCCAGATGGATGATGCGCTGGGCCTCGTCAATGATATAGCCCTCACAGGACTTCTCAGTGATGACATAAGAGCCAACGGGGAGCATGGACAGGTCAATGGAGCCGTCGGCCGTAGTTACAAACTCTTTCGGACCATAGCTTCCATCAACTGCTTTGACCTCGAATACCGCCCCGGGGATGCCCTTCGAGGGGTCGTTTGAGTCAACCTTGGAAATGTGGACGCCCGGCTTGAGATCATTGAAGAAAACGAGCTCACGGATCCCGTCGCCCGACTTCAGTTCGATCTGCTGCGGGGTGGTGTCCAGAATGTAGGCGGGATTCCCGGTGTCAGATTCAGATGCCCACCAGGTACCAGGCTCCGCATTGGTAATAAGGATCTCGCCAAACTCATCGGTGGTATACTCGCCGTAAAGCGCGCCATCGTGCCAGATTTCAAATGTGACGTTGGCGAGGTTTCGGTGGTTCAGCCGATCATATTTCACGATGCGCAGGCCCGGCAGCTCTTTGTTAATGAGGACCTGTGTGGTGGTCTCACCGGGCAGCACATTGGTGGTGTAAACGGTATCATTCAACTCCCAGCCGATGGGACTGGACAGCTCCAAGACTTCATAGGCACCCGGTTTTACCGGAGAGAAAATGGCGGTGCCTGCGGAATTGGTGGTCTGGGTATAGACCTTACCACTCTCAATATGCTTGACCTGCACGACGGCGCCGGGCAGGTTCTCACCGGTATCCGACTTCTTTTCTACCCGCAGTGAACCATAGGGGTCGTTGTAGAAGACGACCTCAGCTACCTCACCGTAATCGACGGTCACATTTTGGGCAGGCTCATCGCTGAGCAAGTAATGGCTCGGTGCCTCCCGTTCATAAATTGTGTAATTTCCCGTCTCCACCAGGGGTAGCACAACCTGTCCGCTGCCGTTGGAGGCAAACAGACCGATGGTGTCACCGTCAGGCCCAACCACCTCAAATAACGCGCCTTCAAGCGGGAGGGTCGTGCCCGTTTCGTACTTCCGGATGATCAATCCGGTTTCAGGCAAATCAGTAGGCTCATCACTGCCGTAGGTGCTGTAGGTGGACAGCCGTTTGTTGACCGTCGGGTCCGTATCCACCATATAGTTTTGCAGCTGCCCGTACTTGTCCACCTCGGCACAGGTAGCATAGAAGATGGCGTATTTGTAGACGTTGGTCGAGAAGGAGAGCTGGACACTGCCGTTGGTACCGGCAATGGCGCTTTTGGGGTAGATGACTTTGAACTGCGCACCATACCCATCACCCGTAGCCTCTGTCTTCAGGGCGGTAATCTCATTGTTCTGCATATCCACGATCTTCGTACCGGCGGGCACGCTGGCAGGATCAGTGAAGGAGACAGAAACATGGTAATCACATACCCAGGTCTTGGACCAGAAGGTGAAGATCTGCTGCTGATACTGCTGGCCATTGATGGTCACATCATAAGCAACAGAACGGTCGGGAGTGCAGGTGATGTTGGGCTCAAGAAGTTCATTCCAGTTGGCACCACGACGATAAATGTCCTTTGTCGCGGCAAGTACGGCCTGGGCCCTTTCCAGCTCTTCGCCCTTGAGGGCAGGATTGACCTTCATATTGTTGATGTCCCAATGGCCTAAAAGGTAGGTCCACAGAGCCATCTTGGTTGCGTAGTAGGCCTCGTACTTATCGTTCAGCTTCAGCTCCCACAGGTCGAGGGTGGGATAGCCATTAGCGACGATGCCCAGGACTTTGGGGTCGGAAGTCTTCTCCTCGGCCAGATATTTGATGGACTCACCGACCTCCACTGTCTGAGGGACACCCTTTGTGTTGGGGTTGACGCAGTAGGCGGGGATCTCCTTCGTGCGGCCATTGCTGTCCGTGTAATTGTAATAGGTATAGATCAGGTCGCGTACACGACCATTGATGGACAGGTAAGAAAGCTCCGTACCCCCATCAAAGATGTTGATTTCGCCCAGTGCCTCCTCCTCAGACGATGCGGCAAAGGCAGCCGTCGGGAACAGGGCGAGGGCGAGGACCAACACCAACAGCATGGAAAGAATGCGTTTTTTCATATTGATTCCTCCTGTTGGTGGCGCCGCATGATCGCGTGCGCCGATTGGTGTGGATAAAAGGAAAAGGCGATATGCTCGGAAGCACATCGCCCTGCGTGTGGTATTCAGTTGGCTCAGACTACGTGGATCTTATACTCGGTGTACTGGAAAATGCCGTTGCAGAACACGTCCCATGCCTCCATGGAGTAGGTGCCGGGAGGACAGGAGTCGAACAGGCCGGTGATTTGATCTGCGCGCCACGGCCAGAAGCTCTGTGCCGTGAGGTCGGGGGCAATGGTCAGGTTGATGCGCACCTTCGCATTTCCGCTGGGGAACAGTACCGGCGCGCCATTTTGCCAAGTCTCGGGATTGCTGCCGATGGCATTATAGAGGGTGCAGAGCATCCGGCGCGTCTCATAGACATTGCGCAGGAACAGGTACTCCTTCCCGTTTGCCGTGAAGTGCCGCGCTTCGGCATCCGGCAGCTCCACCTGCGGCATCAAAGACCAGTCACAAACCGGTTCGGGCAATGGGCCCAGCGGCCCGGAAGCGAACATATTGGCATCATAACGGCTGACGTCGGTGATGGTGTAGTCGGTGCCGTCATTACAGCGGATCACGTCTCCGGTTTTCGGGACATACTGGCTGCCGTCGGTCGGCAACGCCACAGTCCCGGTGGAAGCGGGGGCGCTGTTCACAGTAGTTGCGGTACCCAGAGGACTGCCCAGTGCCCGATACATCAGCACGGCCATATCGCCGCGGGTGATGGTGCTGTCAGCCAGAGCCTCGGAAGGGGTCAGACCCAATTCCACGGCCTTGGCGTAGGCGGTGTGATACGACCAGCTATCAGCAGATACTTCCAAGAACCGCAGCATGACCGTGCACGCTGCTTCAGGTGTAACTGGATCATTGGAGCCATACAGGCCGTTTCCGTATCCGGCCACCAGCCCGTTGGTATAGCAGAAGCCCACAAAGGATTTGGCCCAGTCCGGCACATCGGTGAAGACGCACTGGCTGGCATAGAAGCTCTGATCGGCTGCCAGATGCTCCGGGTTCCCAACCAACCGGGCGAGCAGCACGGCCAAGTGCGCCCGGGTCAGATTGTTGCCAAATATCATGTCACCGTTATTGTCGCCGACCATGATGCCTTGCTCCTTCAGATACTTTCCGGCTCGATCCAGTTCAGACTCGGTCTGTGCTGCCAGAACCGGGCAGGTCAGGGATAGAGTCAGTACCACGCTCATGAGCCATGCGATTTTCTTTTTCATGCAGATTCCTCCTTGCAATTCGATTTGCTCAAATTACACAGATGAACTGCGTATTTTACAACTTTCGCTCAGGATACTTCCCGCGCCTGTACGCACCAGCGCAGTTCAGGCTGGTTTCTGACACAGGTAATGAGCGTGATCATATTTTCGCTGGAACGGCCAAGTCGGGAAAAATCGGTCTCCAGGATCTTGCCAACATAAAAGACTTCATAGGTCCGCTTGCCCAATTTGGTCGTGTAGCTGATGGTGTCGCCATCCTCCAGGGTGTGGATCTGACCAAAGTGGTTGGCAACGCCCCGATTATGGCCAGCAAGTCCAATATTTCCATCCCAGCAGGAGGTGGACTTGAAGTGACCGGCGCCCTTGGCCAGACTTTCCAGACTTTCATCCTCGTAGACCTTCACTTTCAGATCCAGGGAAGGGATACGCAATGTACCGAGGCTGCCGTCCGAGTAGTAGAGCCCGTCCGGAAGGGTGAACTTGCTGCTGGAGTAGGAGGGCTCACTGTAATCATCGGGTGGGTAGTAGGTGCTGCCGGATCCGGAACTGATATAGCCGCCGGATATGCCGGAATAGGTGGGGACGTTCAGTGTCACACCGGTTCCCAGCTGATAGGACTCAGGACTGCCGAAGGGGGGAGGCACAATCGCCGTATTCTTGCTGCGGTCGATGTTGTCCCATTCAGAACTGCCACCCACCACGATCACCTCATCAACAGAGGTGGCCGGTGCATACAGAGGATCATCAGGCGCGGAGATGTTATACTCCAGCGCCAGTGCCGGGGTCAGCATCAGCGTTGTCATTACCGCTGCAAGCAGAGTTCTCAGGATCCATTTCTTCATCGGTCATACGCTCCTTTCTGCGCTTTACCAGCATATAGGCGCCGCAGCCACCGGCCACAGCGACAAGGATGAGTCCGCCAATGATCAGCGCCGCCACAGGGAACTCGCTTTCAGACTCATCTGCTACAACCGGCTCCGGCTCAGAAATTTCTTTACCGGTGAAGATGACGGTATAGCGAATCATGGTGACGCCCGTGCGGTGTACGTCACCCACATAATCGGCTGTGGTGGTATAGCCTTTCACATAGCTGACGGTTTTGGTGCCGCTGTAGGTGCAAATGGCGGTATAGCGGTCGCCGATCTCATAGTCGTCGGCGTTGTAGGTGTTATCTGTCTGCCACTGGACATCGGAAAGAGTGAGGGAGCGGCCGTTGTCCTCGATGGTCTTTGGGAGATACTGGGTATCAGCATCCGACAGATTGGGGTAGTTGCGTGTGGCAGTTACAGCCTGCTTGCTGCTTCCGTACCCGGACACCTCGGTTTCAATGGAATCCAGATCTAGACGCAGGGTGCCGGTAAAGCCTTCCTCAGTGGTCACTTCACGCTCCTGCGGAAGCAGGGACAGCAACGTTTCCAGATCCTTCTTTTTGCTCTCCACCGTTTCCGTCTGAGTGAGCGGCTGCGTTTCCGTGCCGATGATCACCTCACGGAGAATATCGGTGCAGCTGTATTCGAGTCCATCGCGCTCAAAGGCGGCCATGGGCAGTGTGGAGGGATCCGTGCTGGGGGAGAGGTCATAGACTTTTCGGATCTCACGGTTATCGAGATCCAGAATAATATCAACGGGATACAGCGATTCGGGATTTGCCGCATCGCTGATGCTCGCTGCACTTGCCGGCAGCGCGAGGGTTACGACAAGGAACAATGCGGCAAGCGAAGAAATTGCTTTTTTCATAGCTTAATTCCTCCTGTTATCGTTTGGTGGGTCATGGTCATTTTTACTCGTCCTGGTGCTGCATCTGGGAATCGCTCAGCGGCTCGAAGGTAACGCTTCGCAGAGGGCCCAGATTACCGTTGGCCAAGACATCGTAGAGGATACGGGCTATCTGCAGGTTGCGTTCGTTTGCCAGCTCCTCCACATCACAGCTGGTAAAGGCAATGTAGTTGTTGAGATGGGTGGTCAGGATATACCATTCACGCCACGACCAAAAATTCTGTTCGTTCAGGAACGCCCAGTAGCGGTAGCCGAGCCCATGGTCATAGCTAACGCCCCCCAGATAAAGCTGGTCAGGGTCTGAAAGATCTACGTTGATCGTCCATTTCTGCCCTGCGTCTGTTGTAACGCACACTTCCATGGCTTTTGGTATAAGCTTTGTGATGGTGCAGCGCTCCAGCGTGATTTGTTCTGGGTACAGGTCCATGGCGTTGCCCGGCGACAGCACCAGTTCCTGCCCCAACGAGAGGTGCAGGGAGTTCATCTGTCTGGCGCGGTCATAGCGTTCTGTCCAGGATTCTTCTTGTGTTTGGTTCAAGCTGCTCCTCCTTTGGCAACAAAGTCCTCATTCACTCAGGGAGTGTACTGCCCGCCCCGGATCAGAGGCTGGAGATATGCAACGATGAAGCCGAGCGTATTAAGCACCAGCCAGGTGACTACAATCCGTTTGAGCCAGCTGGATGCTTCTGCCACGGCGCGTTCGTTGCGGGAAATCATGCGCACCAACAGTGCAACGGAAGCTGCAGTGACCGCCACGATGGTGGAGATACCGACCAGCTTCCCGTATACATCTGCCATGATGTCGGAAAACCGGGTCCAGATCGTATCACCAGCGGTTGTGCCGTTGGTCGCCAGTGCGGGCTGGAGACAAAGCATGGTGGTCATGCACAACACACTGAGCATTCTCATTTTCCCCCGGAGCTTGTCCCCAATCTTCTTGAGTTTCTGCGCCATACCGATACCCTCCTTTCTGCGATTTTGGCAACAAAAAAACGCCGGTCTCGAAGCGAACTTTCTCGCAGTCAAGACCGGCGTTATGCCAGTGCCCAGTTTTGGACGGTATCAGTATAGCATTTTGGTATTCTCATGTCATCGGCGCGGAGTCTGCCATTTATCCTGCCATTTTTCCAGACAATACGGCTCATAGTCCCTCCTCAAGCAGAACCAGCACCTCCAGCCATGCATCCAGACTTCCTGCAGGTGCGGCCCAAAGGCGGATGGACAGGATGTTGATAGCCTGTTGGCGGAGCCGGTAATAGTGCCGGTCAGAGATATCCAGCCGATACAACAGCTCATCGTGTGTCAGCTTCTCTGGGATGATGTAGGTTTGGAAGATGATGTCGTACATTTTCTGCCCGTTTTTGGGCTTCTGCCGCAGAACTGTGATTGCCTCGTTGATCCGATCCATCAGCAGACGGGACTTTTTCACACATTCCAGCCGATGCTCCAGCCGATTATTCTGCATGGCCAGCTGTGCATCGACAGCAGTGAGTAAGGCATCCAGATTGTGCAGCGGCCGATCCAGCTCCTCCGCAACCCGGGCGGGGAAGCATTCCAGTGCCCATGCGATGTCCCGGTAATGCTGCAGCATCTGCTGGGTGTTGTGGTACATGTTCTTGCGCAGAGCTTTGTCGGCGCTGCGAGCCTTTTCGTTGGTGATCTCCTGATCCGGTACGATCCCCTTGCGCTCTAAAAGGCTCAAAAACTGTTCGGCGTGAGGAGTGAGCTGAGCAGTAGGCAGGCTACCACAGCGAGACTCCATCAAATCTGCCATAATCGATTCCTCCTTGGCGATTCACGGGGCCATCGCGTGGAGAGGCCCCGGAAAAGTAATCTTGTTCGCGCGCACATGGGTAATTACCCAGGCAGTCCATACTGAGACTCTTACAACTCCCACAGGGAGAAATATACGCGCGTAATATAGGGGGTAAAAGCGCAACACGACCCTGAACAGCTGTTTCTGGTGCTGGTGTCATGCCCAGTTTGGTCAGCACAGTCTTGCTGTACCAAGCAATCATGCGGCCCAGTTGTTCACGGTCGGTGCCCTGAAAATGCGTATTTCGTTTCATTGTGCGTATTTCATTGAAAATGCGTACAACTTCTTCGGAGGTCGGGGCTGCCACGGGCGAGCTGGTTGGGTAAGCGATGTTAAAGATGAGGCATCCGAAAGAACCTGGCAGCTTCAGAAGCGGGAAGGTATCCGCGTGTTTTCTGAAGAAGCGCCAGACCTTCGTTTTCTCCCATCCCCACCGTTTGCCCAATGACTCCAAAGAAAAAACAGCCCCATGCGGTCCGAGCTGGACAGCAGGTGCTGTGTGAGAAAAAGCATTGCGAGGATCTTGCCATACTGTATGGCACCAGAGATCCAGCCATGCGTCTGCCTCTTCAAAGCAGTAATGTTGTTTTACGAGCCGATCTGTGATGTTGCGGGGGAGGCATAAAAAGCCATAGCCGGGTGTAGCGTAGACTGCGTCCGTCTCATTCATACAGGCGGCGCCGGAACAGCGGAACACCCAGTCGTTGATTTGATAGGTGAGCTTCTTTGTGTTTGGATCTAATTCATGGCTGACATATCCGAGTTCGGAAAGAGTGGTCAGGGTATCCATGGCCTTTTGACGGTTCTTGATGCCGAGGATGCTTTTCAGCCCCACGACACCACCTGACCAGGATCCTTTCTTGACCTCGTTGATGTGACCGCAGTACGTGGCTTGCCCGTTGCGGAAGGCTGCTCTGGAGGCCAGTCGGGCCCATCCACCCATGATGCCCTTACCACTGGGCAGCTGATTTCGGGGCAGCTTGACCCATTGGTACTTAAATAAGCACTTCATGCTGATGGCCTCCTATACATTATAATATAATAGTGTTACGCGCTTGCGGATGACAAATGACAGTGATATAATCTGGCTAAGTCGGAAAGGGCCTTTTTGGAGTTGCCCTCAAAATCGGGGTTTTAGCTGCTCATGTTCTCTAAACTTCTTGCTATTTGGCGAAGAGAGCAGTACAGACACCTGTTTCTGCATGGTGCGCTATTTGCAGATAAATGTTTGCAGAAAGTAGGCTGTTTTTGAAAAAACATGAACAAACAGCAGTACAAACAGGTTGTCCGGAACACTTGGTAAGGATGAGGTCGGCAGTTCGAATCTGCCCAGCAGCTCCACAGAAAAACCTTGAAACCGCAACGGTTTCGAGGCTTTTTCTTTTTTGCGTGTGTGGTGAGCAAATGACAGAAACCGCAACAAAAACCGCAACGGGGCATAAAAAGAACGCCGGGAATCCTCCCGGCGTTGCTCTTTAATTGTTCCCGCCCTGCTTTGCCTGCTCTGCTGCCTGCTCCTGCAAGGTCATAATGAGTGCTTCATAAACAATGCGGCTTGCGTTCATAAATCCCATGCAATACGCCTCGCTGCTGATCCACGCCATTTTCTTTATCGTTGGCCACTTTTTGAATGATCCCTCTGCACCCTCTGCCTTTTCCATTGCTGCGGTGCGTTCTCCGATTTCCTTCAGAAGATTATAGGCTGATTCCTCGTCCATCTGCGCTTTTACGCTTTCATAAACTTTCAAAAGCTCGTCATCGGTTGGGATCTCCAAATCAATAATTCCATTGAAGTCGATTTTCATTTTAATTTCCTTTCAGCTGTAAATGTGCCCTTGCATTTATTTGCGGGAGGCGGTACACTATATTTGCCGGCCTCCCTGTGGTGGTTGGTGGTTACGGCTCTCTGTGCCTTGCTTTGGTCGGCGTGGGTACAGAGGGCTTTTCTCATGCCACGCAGAACCGGCGGGCGGTGGTGGTCTTGGTGAACTGCTGTGCGAGGTCAGGCAGCGCCTTTTTCAGCGCGGCGGTGTCGATTCTGGCGGTGATTACGGCCTTGTAGGTGATTCTATACTCGCCGGCCTGTACGCTCTCAGCATCGCCCATAGCGGCCTTGATCGCGTCCTTGAGGGCTTCAGCTTCTGCCGTTGCCTCTTCGATGAGGGCTTGCAGCTCCCGCAGCTCGCGGGCTTTGCGTTCCATTTCGTTAATGCTCATTGTGTTGTCCTCCTGTCGATTTGTTGGGGCGGCGATCTCCTGAGGCTCTATCCCTTTGGGATTTTCTATCAATCTCTTCTGATCGTCAGTTGTGAAGCATTGTTTTGCTTCCCCCTTGCTGTGATTATAATATAACATATCTGTGTAGATATATCAATAGGCATAGAATACATATTTGCGCAGATATATTTGTGCAGATTGTATATTTACACAGATAGATAGTGCGTGATATAATGCGGATAGTGGAAAAGTGACGTCCATTCTGTACACCCTCACACACGCAAAAGAGGAAGGAGCGAATATATGGCAGTATCAAAAGCGCAGCAAAAGGCGGTAAATAAATATATGGCCGCTAATTATGACCGCATCAACCTAACAGTGCCCAAAGGCCGGAAAGAGGAAATCCAGGCATTTGCAGCGCAGACCGGCGAAAGCGTAAACGGCTTTATCAACCGCGCCATTGGTGAAGCTATGGGAGAAAGCCCGCAGCAGCCCGCAGGAGCGCCGCAAGGCACGGGGACTGTCCTTACCCCTGCCGCACTTAAAACGGCGCAGGAGGCCGCGCAGAGGGCGGGAGAAACCGTTCCGGCGTTTGTTGGTCGAGCGATTGAGACGCAGGCGCAGCGCGATAAGGTCATACAGGCGATGAAGCCGAAAGAAAAAGCCCCGGATAAATCCGAGACTTAAAAAGAAGGGCGGGGCTGTTGCCCCCGCCCTCTATCTATCAGTTGTAATGGCACTATACAAACTCCCCGCGCCCTTGTACTTTAGGGCGCTGCCTGCCGCTGTACTTCGGGCAGGACTTCACAAGGGGACAAAGGATAGGCAATCCCGCCGCCCTTGCCGCCTGCTGCCGGTCTTTCTCCGACTGGTGGCCTCTGTATCACTCCTTAAAGGCGTTAGAAAGCGGCAATCGTAGCGCTGGCAACATCTTCCCAATGCGCGGCCATATTGGCGATATAATCTGCGCCGCCGCGCGCACCTGTGAGGCTCTGGCCGCTGCAACGGTCGGCAATTTCGGAAAGGTTGTCCCACTCGCGCAAAGCCTTCCCCTGACCGCTGCGGCAGGCTAACGCGATAGCATTCAGGGTTGCGGCCTCTGTTCTGTCCTCCGTGTTCTTTGCTGCCTCGCCAGCATAGCGGGCGATTAGACGCAGCATTGTACCGTTGTTGTCGAACTTCACCGCAAATGCGGAATAATCGGCGGAGGTCATCACGCCGGACTCAAGCAGTTTCAATGCGGCGGTGTCGATTGCATCGGGGTCAACAATACTGTTCGCCTGAAGCTCCGCGGCTAAAGCGGCTCTCAACTCGCTGCGCTTGCTATTGAAAGATTCCCACGCGGTAGAGTTACGCAGGGCGTTTTCTGCATCCTTGTAAGCGACTGTCGCCCGCATGATGGCGGTCTCTTTCTCCTGCTTACTCTCGCTGGGCCGCCAAGCCTTTGCGCTCTCAAGTTCATCTTTTGCCTTGTTCCGTTCGCTAACAAGGCGCGCATGCTCGTCACGAGCTTCCTTGAAAAAGGTATCGAGCTGTCGGGCGTAACTATTGTATCTACTCATAAAATTTCCTTTCTGCGGTCTGTCCCGCCGTCATAGTTCTAAAATGGATTTGCAGTCAGCCAATGCTTTCCGCGCTTCTGCCTCGGTTGCAAAGATTGACTTTTTGTGAATTGTGCTTGCGCTGAACGCCATCCACGAATCAGATAGGCGAATCAAAATACCACCATTAGGCCGCTGTGCGTCCATTTGCTTCTGCAATGCCTCGATGCGTGATTTAATATCGTTCATTCGGTTCATCTCCTTCCAAATCAGGCCAGTCCAGTCGCCCAGCTTCTATTGCTTCGTCGATCATCTGATAAAGGGAGAGGGACAACGGGTCAACTCCTTCCACCGGGTGAGGGTAAAGTACAATGCGCCGCCCGTCATGGGTAAATGCCCCGTGTTCCCGGAGATAATCAAAGGGATCTCGCTTCGTGCGGTACTCTGTGCCGCCCTCGATAATGAATACTGTTTCTTCGGTGGAACGGGATTTGAGAAATTCCCACAAAGTTGCAATGCGAGCATCAACGGTTGCCATCGGTTTCGTCCCTCCATTTCTCCAATTCGCGCAATTGCTCCAAAATGTCCACCTGTTCGGTCAGCTTTACGGCGTATTCCAGCACAGAACGGGCGGCGGTAATACGCGCTTGCGCCTGCTCGTCTCCGTCCTCCATGATCTCCCGCAAAGTAGACAGGGCGGGATTGATTGCCTGCTGCGCCTGTCGTGCAGCACTCTCAACAAGATCGCCGAACGCCTGCCGGTATCGGCTTTGAAATTCAGGCTCTTGTAGGTAGCCGCGCAAGGTGCTTTCACCTATACCGGCCATCTGTGCCGCCTCCCGCCTTGTACGGCACACAAGCAGGGCTTGCAGGGCTTTTTCCTTTCGCGGTGTTATGAAGTATCATTCCTTTCTTTCGTTGGTTTCTGCGGCTTTCTGACGGCTATAAAGGGCTATCCAGTCCTCAAGGTGCATACATACAAGCCACGGGGCGCGGTTTTTCCTCCAAAAGATAGCCGGTAAACCGTCCTTAAATTTGCCGCTGTCCCGCTGCGCCTGCTCGATCCACTCATAAATGGCTTGCTTTTCGGTGCGTTTGACCTCAATGTGTACGCCGTCAAGCCCGGTTAAATCGGGCGTGCTGCCATAGCTCACGGCCTCGCCCGGTTGCACGGGGTAGCCGTAGCCTTGCAATAGGCGGCACAATTCCAGCTCCCCAGTGCGGCCTTTAGCTTGTGACCGTTTTCCGCTCGTGTCTTTCACCCCTTTCAATAAAGCTCCTCGTAAAATCGGAGTTCCCTAATTCTTCCGCTGAAAAAGTGGTTGATGTTATAATCACAATGCCGGTACTTTGTTGCAAAGTGCCGATCGATCATGGCAATGTACCCCGCTGGGGAAACATCCTCATAATAGCCGCCCCTGTTCTCTTGATTGATATAGGGCATATCCTGGCATATCCGCACGATCTGACTTGCTTTGATAGGCGGATGCGGCCTCCCCATGTGCTTTTCGTACTGCTCAAAGTAGTATTTGAACACGGTCAAGGCGTCTTGCAGAGTATAGACGCTCGGCGGGTACACGCTCGCGGTTATCCTTTCGAATTTCTCAAAATCAAAGGTCATAAAACGCTCCCTTATACAAAAAGAAGAAAAATCAAAAATATATAATATCGGCGGTGGTGTGCGCGCAGCGCACCCTTATACATGGTGTGGAATGACTTGTCATTCCCTTTTACTTTTCTGGTTCTTCTTCTGTTTCTGGTTCTGTTTCTGGTTCTTCTTCTGTTTCGCTCGGTATCGGTCGATATCATTCGGTATCGGTCGATTTGCCTTTTCTTGCGCTTACTCGCTGCTCGTATCGCTTCCATGCCTCTTCCATATCAGGGAAAAAGGCTGAAAAAGCAATTTTTTCCATTGGCTGCAAATTATCGGGAATTTCGCAAGTTTCAAGATATTCCCAACAAGCAAGGAGAACATTGACCGCAGTTTCCGGCGGGAGTTGCTTGATAAGTTGCCGCCGTTCGATCTTCAGCTTAAACCATGACGGGTGTTTTTCTTTAACCTCGGACACCTGCTCACCACCCCTTTAGAACTTCTTGCCCGGTCATCCGCCGCAAAGTATCCTCGCAAGCATCGCGCGTCCGGCGCACTTCCCGAAGTCGACGGTCAAGCGAGCGCAGATAAAGCCAGAGTTCGTTCGGGTCGCCCATAAAGTACCCCCGGCGCTCGCCGCTGACAGAGGCGCAGATCGGTTGACCGGCGCGGCGCTCGCGCTCGATTCTCTTTGATAGTTCGCGCACAGACTTGAAGCCCATAGCCGTTGCGAGTGACCTTCCATCAACGGCATTTGCTGCGCCGTGCGGGAGAAAATCGGCCACTTGACGCGCGGGCGTTGTCGTGGTAAACTCACCATAGAATGAAGCTGCTGACCCGCCAAGTGCCGCCGCTTCTGCCCGTTTCACGGTTGCCGCCGTGGAGCGGGCTTTTTCGTTTTGGCTCATTCCTCTGCACCTCCGTCCGCATTGAGCTTGCGGAGAAGCGCAGGCACGTTGACAAGGTAGACGGTGCCGGACATGATGTGGGGAATGCTCCCGTCCCTGCAACCTCGGCGCAAAAAATACTGCGACAGGCCGGTTACCTTACTTGCCGTGGGGATCTTCATAAAGGGGATTTGCTGATTTGCTCCATTCATTTCTTGCTGTCCTTTCAAATATTTTTTTGAAAGCTATTGCCTTCTGTGGTAAATTGTAGTACAATTTGTACGGAAATTGAAGTGACATTCGCACAAAATGTATGTACGGAAAGCTGAGGAAGAAAATGAACAAGGAACTGAAAGTCGCACAAACGCCCGGGGCGCGGTGTAGACTGTATCGAAAACGAGCAAATATGACGCAAGAAAAACTGGCCGAGAAAATACATTGTTCTGTTGATCTTGTATCGGCGATAGAACGTGGAAGTAGGACGCTGACAAACGAAAATGCGGCGGCGATGGCATCCGTTTTTGGCGTTCGAAAAGAATGCTTGTTGTGCTTTGATGATCTGGAAACAGAATTCGAAAAAAAAGCCATGCCGTTTGCGGAGAGAGTTGTAACACGGCAGATGGAAAAAGAGGCGTTTCGCATATATGCGGGGCTATATGGTTGTAATGTTGTGCTGGTTGATAACTCGAAGTATGCAAGGATGTCTCTTGATGATTTTACAGGAAAAAGCGCACAAGAGCAGGCTTCGATAGTGTCGGACATCTGCGATAATTCTGATTTGCTTTACTACTCTTTTCAAAATAGGGATGGAGTAGAAATCGGACGATGTAGCTCAAATGAATACAACGCAATGGTTAAAGAAATTTCTGAGTTTGCAGAGTTTAAAATAAGAAAAATGTGTGAAGGAGTGATTCAAAATGCCGTCGATTCGAGAAAAGCAGACTAAGGATGGGCGCACATTTTATGAAATTCAAGTTTCTCGCGGTCGCTCCCGTTCTCGGTTAACTTCTCGCTGGTATCCGCCGGAGGGATGGAGCCAAAAGGCCATTGACCGCGAACTTGCAAAAGTAGCCGCCGAATTTGAGCGCCGCTGCGACAATGGCGAGGCTATCAGTAGAGCCGAACAAAAAGAAAAAGACCTCCTGCAAAAACAGGAGGCCGCAAAGATTCAGACTTTGCGCCAGTATGGTGAACGGGTGTTTATGCCCGCAAAGACCGTCACAATCAGCGAGAATAGCCGAAGCAGCTTTCAGGGCAATCTTGACCGCTGGATATATCCAGCACTCGGAGAAATGAAAATGCCGGATATTACGGCGGCGAATATATCGGCGCTGCTGCTGGATATGCAGGCGCAGGGGAAAGCGCACGCAACCTGCATCAAGGTCTACACGGTGCTAAAGTCGCTTTTCAAAATGGCGTATTTGTCTGACATTATCCAGAAAAACCCAATGGATAAAGTAGAGCGCCCAAAGCAGAGAAAGGACGAAGTACGGGGCATAGAGGCAGAAGCATACACGATAGAAGAAGTAAAGCATATTCTATCTTGCCTTGAAAAAGAGCCGCTAAAGTGGCAAGCATTGATTCGCCTGCTGGTGGATACGGGGATCCGTCGCGGGGAGTGTTGCGGCCTACAATGGAAAGATGTCGATTTCAAGGGTAATACCATCACCGTTGCAGGAAACCTTTGCTATACGCCGCAAAAGGGCGTATACCTCGACATACCGAAAAACGGTAAGACGCGCATCATAGATGTTGACGCGGATGTGATCGCCCTTTTGCAGCAGTTAAGGCAGCAACAGGCCAGTCACGCCCTGAGTGCGTTTATATTTACGCAGGACAACAGCCCGGAGCCAATGCACCCACAATCACCTACACGCTATTTGAAAAAGTTTGCCGCTCGATATGGTATTGACGATCTACACCCGCACAAGTTGCGGCATAGCTTCGCAAGCATCGCCATTACCAACGGTGCAGATATTGCCAGCGTTTCAGAGAAGTTAGGGCATTCCGATAAGGCGGTTACGCTGCGAATGTATACCCATGCCGACGCAGAGAGCATGAAACGTGCAAGCCAGATTTTCAGAGATGCGCTAAAAAAGGCGGTTCAATAGAAACCGCAACAAAACCGCAACAGTCATCAAAAAACCGCAACAAATAAAGCGCGACAGCAGACAACAAGAAACGACAGGGAAACCGACAAACACAAGTGATACCAATGCTTTCGGAGAATAAGAAACAAAAGGGTACAACGAGAAAAAGCAGACGATAAATATTTGGTAAGGATGAGGTCGGCAGTTCGAATCTGCCCAGCAGCTCCAACAAAACCCTGTAACCGCAAGGGTTCATGTTCATAGGTACACAATGTGACCTATGGGGCAGACCGGACGGTACAGGGCACGAAAAAATAAGTCGGGGGAAATTCCCTCGACTTATTT
>ERZ833963.1102-NODE-1102-length-34802-cov-20.955795_pt1 | contig 34802 bp, 32 predicted proteins | sample MGYA00519693_ERZ833963 | MGnify/ENA primary metagenome ERZ833963 (study PRJEB31850, sample SAMEA3708748) | human gut metagenome | biome: human gut; feature: human-associated habitat; material: faeces | place: China | collected 2014 ... | reverse complement strand
AGTGCCGGCAGCGTTCCAGCCAATCACAGGGCTTTTGCGGACGACGGCATACTTAGCAAGTATTTTTTCTTGCCTTAAACCCAACTTGAGGGTATATCATTTCCAAGTAAACAACATATTTATATAAATAATAAGCGTTTAATGAAGAAGTTTAATAATTCATGTTGTAAAATATAATTACATGATGCTTTCAAAGGAGTTTAAAAATGGTTACAGAAAAATCAGCAATTTTTATTATTTTTGGGGGATCTGGTGATTTAGCTCATCGAAAACTGTATCCTTCCTTGTTCCGCTTGTATAAATCGGGATTTTTAAAAGACCACTTCGCCGTTATCGGTACTGCCCGTCGTCCTTGGAGTGATGACTATTTCCGTGAAACTGTTATCACTTCTTTGAAGGACTATTTTGATGATAGTGAAAATGTAATGAAAGAATTTGCACAACATTTCTTCTATCAATCACATGACGTCAATGATTCAGAACATTATATTGCTCTAAAGAATTTGGCTGCTAAACTAGATGATCAATTTTCTGCTGGCCACAACCGCGTTTACTACATGGCAATTGCTCCAAGATTCTTTGGAACCGTTGCTGAACACATTAATTCAGAAGGTTTGAAGACTGATGGTTACAACCGTTTAGTTATCGAAAAACCATTTGGCCGTGATTTAGATTCAGCTTGTGAATTGAATGGCAATATTTCTAAAGCTTTCCCAGAAGACGATATTTACCGTATCGACCACTATTTAGGTAAAAAGATGGTTCAAGTTATTCCTGACCTTCGTGCTCACAACCCTAAATTTGAAAAAGCTTTGAATAACAAGTATGTTTCAAATATTCAAGTAACTTTGGCTGAAAAAATCGGTGTTGAAGATCGTGGTGGATACTATGAAACTGCTGGAGTCCTTCGTGATATGGTTCAAAACCACATCATGCAAATTATCGGTGCCACAGCCATGGACGAACCAGAAGCTACTGATGCCAAAATTATTCACAAACACAAGTGTGACTTATTCGCTTCTTTGAAAGAAATGACTCCAGAACAAGTTGATCAAGATTTTGTTCGTGGACAATATGACACTGATAAACTCGGTGAAGAAAATGCTTATCGCCAAGAAGACAAAGTAGCAGCAGATTCTAACATTGAAACTTTCACTGCTGGTAAACTTGAATTTGATTCAGATCGTTGGAGTGGTGTACCATTTTATGTTCGTTCTGGTAAGAGAATGCCAGACAAAACTTCAAGAATTGATATTGTTTTCAACGAAAAAGTTGATGAACTGGGCATTAAACCTAATACAGTCGTGACACTCTTGATTGAAAGAAAAGACGATCACAGCATTTTGATCAACGGAATTGACTACAAAGAGTCAGCTCAAGATTTCATCAAATTCCCAGAAGAAAAAGACTTCGATAATGCTCGTGAAGCTTATGAAAGCTTGATCATCGATATTCTTTCTGGAGATCGTGTTCACTTCACACTTTGGGATGAACTAAGAAGTACTTGGAAGTACATCGATACGATTGAAGAACGTTGGGCTAGTCAAACACCAGAATTTCCAAATTACATTAGTGGCACAATGGGACCAGATGCTGCAGAAATGTTACTTGAACGTGATGGTAATTCTTGGGTTTGGGATGATTAGAGGTATTAATTATCTTCTTAAAAATACCCATTAAAATTGAAGAAAACAGAAAAGTCATCCATGTTGATATGGATGCTTTTTTCGCTTCTGTGGAAGAAAGAGAACATCCCGAATACAAAAAGAAATGTTTGATAGTAGCTCAAGATCCACGAAAACACCATCATCACGGAGTAGTAACCACAGCTAATTACAATGCTAGAAAATACGGTGCTCATTCAGCCATGCCAGCTCAACAAGCAGTTGATTTGATTCCTAAAGAAAAACTAGTCATCACGCCACCGAATTTTGAATTGTATCGTAATGTTTCCAATCAAATTCATGATATTTTTGCGGACGTGACGGACAACTATCAATCAGTCGCTTTGGATGAAGCCTACTTAGATGTCACCAAAAATAAACTCAATGAAACTAACACAATCAAGATTGCCAATTACATTCAACAACGAATCGTCAAAGAAACGAATTTAACTTGTTCTGTCGGTATTTCTTATAACAAATTCTTAGCTAAGATGGCTTCTGATTATCGCAAACCTTTTGGCCGAACGATTATATTGGGTAAGTATGCTAAAGAATTCCTCAAGCCGATTCCAATCGAAAAATTTAACGGTATCGGCAAAGCTATGCAAGAAAAACTTCACGAGATGGATATTTATACTGGTGAGGATTTACAAAATCTCGATCAAGATACGTTTTTACAAAAATTTGGCAAGATGGGTTACGTAATTTATAAACGTGTCCACGGTATCGATGATTCTCCAGTTGAAGGACATCGTTTGCGCAAATCGATCGGTCGAGAACGGACTTATAATCGTAATTTAGTTACCGAAGAACAAATTTATCAGGAATTGGATTTTTTGGCTGAATTAGTCAGTCAAGATTTAAGAAAAAAACGTCAGCACGGTAAGACAGTCGTTTTAAAATTACGAAATTCTGACTTTGAAACGATCACTAAACGAATGAGTTTTCAAGATTATGTCCAAACAAAATCAGAAATTTATCGTGTTGCCAAAGATATTTATGATAAATTAAAGGTAACTGATCAAAAGATTCGCCTCTTGGGGATTACGGTCACTAATCTTGACCCATTGTCATATGAGGAAGTCTCTTTGAATTTGTCTTATAAGGAGGACAAGTATGAATAGCTTTGCGCAAATAATTGCAACAATCAAAAAATATGATAGAATTATCATTCTACGTCATCAAAATCCTGATCCTGATGCATTGGGATCTCAAGCTGGTTTAGCCACAGCCATTCGCCAAGCATTTCCAGAAAAAAATGTTTTAATTGGTGGTAACAACACTGAAGGTTTGAAGTGGCTTTCAACAGTTCAAGAAGTAACTAATGAAGACTACAAGGGTGCTTTGGTAATCGTTACAGATACTGCCAATCGACCAAGAATTGACGATCAACGTTTTGATGATGGAGCTTACTTGATCAAAATCGACCACCATCCTAATGATGATGCTTATGGAGATCAACTTTTTGTTAATACTGATGCTAGTTCTAGTTCAGAAATTATCGCTGACTTGATCGACAGCAGTTCTGAATTGACTTTGACTAAAGAAGTCGCTTATTACTTATACGCTGGAATCGTTGGTGATACAGGAAGATTCTTGTATCCAGCAACTACAGAACATACAATGCGTGTCGGTGGTAAATTTATCGCTTTGGGCGTTGATACAGCAGCAATTAACAACAAGATGAACGAGATCACTTTAAAACAAGCCAAACTTCAAGGAGTCTTATTCGATATTTTACAAATCGATTCTACCGGTGCAGCCTACGCCGTGATCGACCTTGATATGATGAAGAAACTTGGTATCAATCAAGAACAAGCTAATTCAGTCGTTTCTACACCAGGTCGTTTGAAGGAAGTTTGTTCATGGATGGAAGCTGTTCAAAAGGACGACGGAACTTTCAGAATGCACTTGCGTTCTCAAGGACCAATCATTAATGAACTAGCCAAAAATCACAATGGTGGCGGACACCCACTTGCTAGTGGAGCAACTGCCAAAGATCTTGATGAAGTAAAACAAATGTTTGAAGAACTAAAAGACTTAGTAGCTAAATATAACCAGAAGGGTGAATAGATGACTAAATTTTCACAATACAACTTTAATGATGCTATTAACAAATCATTAAAAGAGATACATTTTGAAGAACCAACTCCAGTCCAAGAAGCAGTAATTTCATTGATCAACAAGAAGAAGGATATTATTGTTCAATCAGAAACAGGTTCTGGTAAAACACATGCTTTCTTATTGCCATCAATGAATGCCTTGACTAGTGATCAAGAAGTACAACTTTTGATTGCGACACCTAGCCGTGAGTTGGCATACCAAATTTATGAAGATACACAAGCAATTTTGAAAAACTATCCCGAAGAATACAATGCCTTTATTTTCGTTGGAGGAGCTGACAGGGATCGTCAAAGAAGAAAACTAGAAGCTCACCAACCACAAATCGCTATTGGTACTCCCGGAAGACTTTGGGACCTTATCAGTGACAATTCTTTACACGTTGAGAACGTTCAAAGATACGTCATTGATGAAGCTGATATGACCCTAGATATGGGATTCTTGGATGTTGTCGACAAGATTACTGACAAGTTGCCAGAAGACCGTGAAATGATGGTCTTTTCAGCTACAATTCCACAAAAACTAGAACCATTCTTGAAGAAATACATGCACGGACCTCAAAGAGTTGAGATCAAGAACAACAGTATTATTCCGAAAAACGTTGACAACTGGTTGATGTTCTCACACGGTCGTGACAAGAAAGAAATTATTTACCAATTAATGACGATTGGTGAACCTTACTTGGTCTTAGTATTTGCTAATACTAAGAAGACTGTTGACGAAATTTATCATTATCTTCGTAACAAAGGTCTCAAAGTCGCTCGTATCCATGGTGGTTTAACACCTAGAGAACGTAAGCGTACGATGAAACAAGTTGAAAATATGGAATATCAATTCGTAGTTGCAACTGATTTGGCTGCACGTGGAATTGATATCAACGGTGTTTCCCATGTTATTAATGCTGAAATTCCTGACGATTTGGACTTCTTCGTTCACCGTGTTGGTAGAACTGGTCGTAACAAGATGTCAGGTATTGCCATTACTTTGTACGATCCCGGTGAGGAAAACAAGATCGATGCTATTGAACACATGGGTATCACTTTTGAACCTAAGGACATCAAGAATGGTGAAATCGTTGAAGCAGTTGAACGTGATCGTCGTTTCACACGTAAGGCTAATCAAGAAAAACTTGATACTAAATTAGTTGGTTACGTTAAGAAACAAAAGACGAAGAAAAAACCTGGCTACAAGAAGAAGATCAAAAAGGCGATCAATGAAGAACATCGTCAACAAAGAAAGATCAAGATTAGACAAGAACGTAGAAAACAAAGAGATGCAAGACGTAATAGCTAGATTAATAGTTAGCTCAGATATAAATATTGACAATTTTTAAGTTGATGGTTAATATTTTCCTTGGATATATCTTATATTGAGTACTTCGCAGAGAGGGCTAGTTGGTGAAAAAGCCTAAATATTGAATATAAAGATGCTGCCAATTTAAATTGTAAATAATAAGTGTTGAGAGGCTAACGAAAATCGTTGCAAACAAGGTGGTACCGCGCAGTGGCGTCCTTGGAATGCAGCGATTTTTCGTTTTTTTGGGGAGATAAAATGAAGAATTTATCAAGTGCTGAAATAAGAAAAATGTTTTTAGACTTTTTCCAATCAAAAGGTCACATGATTGAACCTAGTGCATCACTAGTTCCACATGACGATCCTACTTTGTTATGGATCAACTCTGGTGTTGCTACTTTGAAGAAATATTTTGATGGTACAGTTGTGCCAAAGAATCCACGTATCACTAATGCTCAAAAGTGTATCAGAACAAATGATATTGAAAATGTTGGTAAAACAGCTCGTCACCAAACATTCTTTGAAATGCTAGGTAACTTTTCAGTTGGTGATTACTTCAAGAAAGAAGTTATCCCTTGGGCTTTTGAATTCTTAACAAGTCCTGATTGGATTGGCATGGATGTCAACAAGATGTATGTGACAACTTATCCTAAGGATACTGAAACTCAAAAACTTTGGGCTGAAGTAGGAATTCCTCAAGATCACATCTTAAAAGCTGAAGACAATTTCTGGGATATCGGTGAAGGTCCTTGTGGTCCTGATTCAGAAATCTTCTACGACCGTGGTCAATCATTTAATAATTTGTCTGAAGATGATCCAGAAAACTATCCTGGTGGCGAAAATGAACGTTATCTAGAAGTTTGGAACATCGTGTTCTCAGAATTGAATCATTTGCCAAATGGTCAATACGTTGAACAACCACATAAAAACATTGATACGGGGATGGGACTAGAACGTCTAGTTTCCATCATTCAAGGTACTAAAACTAACTTTGAAACTGACTTGTTCATGCCTTTGATTGAAGATGTTGGTCAAATTAGTGGCAAGAAGTATGGCGAAGATGCTGAAAATGACATTTCATTCAAGATTATCGCTGACCACGCTAGAACGGTTTCCTTTGCTATCGGTGATGGAGCTTTGCCTTCAAACGAAGGTCGTGGCTACGTTATCAGACGTTTGATCAGACGTGCTGTTTTGAACGGTAAGAAACTTGGTATCAATGGACCATTCCTATACAGATTGACACCAATCGTTGGTAAAATCATGGAAAGCTACTATCCAGAGGTTAGCCAACAACAAGAATTTATTTCTAAGACTATTCAACAAGAAGAAAAGCGTTTTTCAGAAACTCTTGATGCTGGTCTTGCTCTACTTAATGGCGTTATTGCTGATTTACGTAAGAAAAATGAAACTGTTATCGATGGTGCTAATGCTTTCAAGCTTTATGATACTTACGGTTTCCCAATGGAATTAACTCGTGAATATGCTAATGATGAAGGTTTGTCAGTTGATGAAGCTGGTTTCAAGGAAAACATGGAAGCTCAAAAGCAACGTGCTCGTGAAGCCCGTGGAAACTTACAATCAATGGGTATGCAAGATGAAACTTTGATGGAAATCAAGACACCTAGTGAATTCGTTGGTTATGATCACAATGAAACACAAAGTACTTTGAAGAACATCATCGTTAGTGATAAAGAAGTGAAGTCTGCTACTGAAGGTCAAGCTCAACTAGTTTTTGATACAACTCCTTTCTATGCTGAAATGGGTGGACAAGTTGCCGATGCCGGTAATATTTATGACCTTAAAGGTAATCAAGTTGCCGAAGTGGTTGATGTTCAACATGCACCAAATGGTCAAAATATTCACTTGGTAAACATCATGTCAGAAATTGACGTTGATACCAAATATCAATTGAAGATTGATGCTGACTTCCGTGAAAAAGTTCGTCACAATCACACAGCTACTCACTTGTTGGACCAAGCTTTGCGTGACGTTGTAAGTTCAAGAACTCACCAAGCTGGATCATTAGTTGAACCAGACTACTTACGTTTTGACTTCAACAGCAATGCTGCATTAACACCAGAACAAATTTCAGAACTTGAAAAGATTGTTAATGAAAAAATTTGGGCTGCTATTCCTGTTAAGACAGAAGTTTTGCCTATTGAAGAAGCTAAGAAGAAGAAGGGCGCTATTGCACTTTTCAGTGAAAAATATGGCGACACTGTTCGAGTAGTTGAAATTGATGACTATTCAACAGAATTCTGTGGTGGTACACATGCCCGTAATACTTCAGAACTAGGTTTGTTCAAGATTACTTCTGAATCAGCTATCGGTTCAGGTACTAGAAGAATCGAAGCCGTAACTGGTGAAGAAGCCTTTGAATACTTGAACGAACAACTACAAACATTGCAAGAGACAGCTAAGAATATGAAGGTCAACCAATTAAAAGATGCTCCTAGTCGAGCAACGCAAATGGCTGATGAAATCAAAGCTCTTAAACGCGATAACCAAAACTTAAAGACACAACTTACAAATCAAAAATCCGCTGAAGTCTTTGACAACGTGGAAGAAATCAATGGCTACAAAGTCATTTCAAATATTGTTCCTGCCGACATGTCAGCTCTTAGACAATTAGCTGATAAGTGGAAGAATGATAACAGTTCCGATATCTTAGTACTTGGTGCTAGTGGTGATAACAAAGCCAGTCTAGTCGTAGCAGTTAATAAAAATGCTCAAGACAAAGGTGTCAAAGCTGGAGATTTAATCAAGAAAATATCTAAAGAAATTCAAGGTGGCGGCGGTGGTCGTCCAGATATGGCGCAAGCTGGTGGTAAGAATCCAGCTGGTTTAACAAATGCGTTACAATTAGCTAAAGATATTATTAAATCTCTATAAAGTGGGCTATAATTGAAATGAAGCTTTTCGGTCACTTAAATTTTAGTTAGATGGAGGTTTGCCATGAGTTCACTTGATAAAACTATGAGTTTCGATTTTAATGAAAACAAGGGCAAAGATGTCAAAGAAACACTGCAAAGTGTTTACCAATCACTAGAAGAAAAGGGATATAACCCAATTAACCAAATCGTTGGATACCTACTTTCTGGTGATCCAGCTTATATTCCAAGACATAACGATGCTCGTAATTTGATTTTGAAGCATGAAAGAGACGAGATAATTGAAGAATTAGTCAAAAGTTATCTCAATCAAGGTAAATAAATGAGATTATTAGGTTTAGATGTTGGTTCGAGAACTGTTGGTGTTGCTTGCAGTGATTTATTGGGATGGACTGCTCAAGGAGTGGAGATCATCCGTATCAATGAGGATAAAGAGGAATTTGGCTTAGATAGATTAGGCGAAATTATCAAAGAAAAGCAACCCACAGGAATTGTATTAGGCTTGCCCAAAAACATGAATAATACTGAAGGGCCTAGAGTAGAAAAATCTCGCGAGTACGGCAAGATGGTCGAAGACAGATTTCATTTACCAATTGATTTCATCGATGAGCGTCTGACAACTGTTCAAGCTGAGAGAATGTTGATTGATGAGGCCGACGTGTCTCGTAAAAAACGAAAGAAAGTTATCGATAAGATTGCCGCTGAGATGATTTTACAAAATTATCTTGATGCTAAAGGTAAACTAACACGAAATTAAGGTGATAAACATGAGTGAAAAACAACCACCAAAAGATTTAGACGAAGTTATTTTAAGTGATGACCAAGGTAATGAAGAAGTTTACAAAATTCTTTTTACTTTTGAATCAGACGACTATGGTAAGTCATATGTATTCCTATATCCTAAGGCTAGTGAAGATGATGAGGAAATTGAGATTCAAGCATTTTCATTTAAACCTGACAAAAATGGTGATGTCGATGCCGGAGATTTAGATCCAATCGAAGATCCAGAGGAATGGGATATGGTTCAAGAAGTTTTGAACACCTTCACAAGTGACGAAGATCAATAAAGCAAAACACTTAACGATTGGCATTCGCCAATCGTTTGATTGTATCTAGTCCTATGATTTATAAATTCGCTTTTTAGCATGATTGAAGTAAGGGGAAATAATGCTGAGTCTGTTACTTATTTTACTTTTGATATATGGTTTTTATATTGGCGCTCGCCGTGGACTTGCCATGGAGGCATTTTATGCGGTCGGATATGTACTATTCTTTGCTTTGGCATTGGTGACTTTTAAGGCACTGGGGCCTAAATTTGAAATGTTGGTACCATATCCTTCTGCTAATTTAGGCAGTGAGTTTGCCTTTTTCTCAACAAAAGTTGGTATGGAATTGGATAATGCATTTTACCGCGCTTTTGCTTTTATTTTTGTATGTTTCATTGGTTGGATCATCGTTAGATTCGCTGGACTTTATTTCAAGCGTTTAACATATTTTCCAATGTATAATGACATCAATATCCTAAGTGGAGGTATCATCGCTTTTGTCGTTACTTACGTGGCCATTTTCATGGTCTTGTTAATGATGGCAATGGTGCCTGTGAGCGGTATTCAACATGCTTTGGAACATTCATTTATAGCTTCAGCAATGATTAAAAGCACACCAGTTCTGACTGATTTGCTTAGTCATTTATGGATTGGAGCTATCTAAACTTTAAGACTGAGACGTTTGTTTCAGTCTTATTTTGTAATAGGAGAGAATATGAATAATAAAGCTTTGAAAGTATTGGAATTTGACAAAATCAAAGCTGAGATTGCCAAATATCTAATTACGACACGTGGGAAAACTCTCTTAAAGAAATTAATGCCGATGTCAGTCGAATCCATCGTACAAAGATTGATCGACCAGACTAAAGATGGTGCTGACATTATTCGGATTAAGGGTGAGATTCCAGTTAGAAAACTGGCTGATTTACACGATCAAGCCAATCGTCTAAAAAAAGACGGTAATTTAAATGGAACAGAATTGGCTCAAATTGGCCAAGTTCTACAGAATACTAGTGAATTAAAAGAATTTTTTGAAGATTTAAAAGATGAACAGTTGGATTTGCGTCAGTTGTATGATTTGAATGACAATTTGATCGACAATCCAGAATTAACTAAACGTTTGGCACGTTCACTTGATGATACTGGTCGAGTTTTGGATACTGCCTCAGAAGATTTGAAGTACATCCGTAATCAGATCACTCGTTTGAATGACCAAATTCGTCATACGATGGAACAATATACTCGTGGTAAGAATACTAAGTATTTGACTGAGAATTTAGTGACTTTGCGTGATGACCGTTTTGTTATTCCTGTAAAGACTGAATACAAGACGAAATTCGGGGGTGTTGTTCACGACCAAAGTGCTAGTGGACAAACACTTTATATCGAACCACAAGCTGTTGTGGGAATGAATAATCAATTACATGAAGCGCAAGTTTCTGAAAAGGCCGAAGAGATCAGAATTTTGAATAAACTATCTGATTTAGTGCGTCCACAAATTGATGAAATTTTGGAAAATAATGAAGTTTTGGCTCAATTTGATTTGATCAATGCTAAAGCTAAGTACGCTAAAGAAATTAAGGCGACTGAGCCAATTATTTCCAAAGACCATATAGTTGACCTACGTGATGCAAAACACCCTCTAATCGACCCAGATAAGGTCGTAGCTAATGATATTAAGATGGGTGAAGGTTATAAGACAATGTTGATCACTGGTCCTAATACTGGTGGTAAAACTATTACGATGAAAACTTTAGGTCTGATTCAATTGATGGCTCAAGCTGGATTATTTATTCCTGCTCATGAAGAAAGTGAAATTGCTGTTTTTGACGAAGTTTTCGTTGATATCGGTGATGAACAATCAATTGAACAAAACTTGAGTACTTTCTCATCACATATGGATAACATCATCAATATTATTCGTAAAGTGTCAGAACATAGTTTAGTTTTGATTGATGAATTGGGTGCCGGAACTGACCCTCAAGAAGGGGCTGCAATTGCGATTGCTATTCTTGAGAAATTAGCTCAGTCACGCTGTTTCATCATGGCAACGACTCACTATCCAGAATTGAAGATTTTTGCTTACAATACACCAGAAACAATCAATGCCAGTATGGAATTTGATGAGAAATCATTGAAACCAACTTATCGTCTGTTGATTGGAATCCCTGGTGCAAGTAATGCCTTTAATATTGCTGCTCGTTTAGGGATGGACAAGAGTGTCGTTGACCGTGGACAAGCTTTGATGGACGGTGAAAGTCAAGACCTTAATAATATGATTGCTGATTTGGAAAATCGTCGTAAGGAATTCGAGCAAAAGAATGATCAATTAAAGATTCAATTAGCTAAGAACAAAGACGTTCAAAAGGATTACGAAAAGAAGAGCGATGCCTTAGACAAGTCGAAGAATTCCGAAATTCAAGCGGCTAAGGTTCGAGCAAATCAAATTGTTTCCAAGGCTCGTAAAGAATCAGACAAAATCATTGCTAAATTGCACAAACTAGAGCAAGATGGTGTGGCTGTTAAAGAAGACCAAATTATTGCCGCTAAAACTGGTTTGAAAAACTTGCATCAAGATGAAGCTGTTAAGAAGAACCGAGTATTGCGTCGTAACAAGCGTCGTCAACAATTAAAAGTCGGCGATACCGTCAAATCATTGCAATATGACCAAATTGGTACAATTGTTCGTAAGAATAAAGACAATGAATTTGAAGTTCAACTCGGTATTTTGAAGATGAAATTTGGTGCCGATGAACTTGAAAAAGTTCAAAATCAAGAACCAGAACCAGAGAAAAAACCAACGATGGTCAAGAGAACTAAGAGTACTGGTCTTTCTAGTAAGTTGGATCTTCGTGGTAAACGTTACGAAGAGGCAATGTCTGAGCTTGATCAATACATTGATTCAGCGTTGTTGGCTGGTTATAACCAAGTTACCATCGTCCACGGTTTTGGAACTGGTGTTATTAGAAAGGGAGTTACTAAGTACTTGCAACGTAATCCACGTGTGAAGTCATTTGGATATGCTCCAGCAAGTTCTGGTGGCTCCGGGGCAACAATTGTTGACCTTTAAGCAAATCTTTTTTTAAAATAAATTAGTAATGATAGTATTTAACTTATTGAAGGAGTGAATAAAATGGTTGATGAAGTAACTGATAAGGATTTTGAAGAAGAAACAAAAGATGGTGTCGTCTTAGTAGATTTTTGGGCAACATGGTGTGGTCCATGTCGTATGCAATCACCTGTTGTTGAACAATTGTCAGAAGAAGATGATTCAGTTAAGTTTTTGAAGATGGATGTTGATGCTAACCCTGATACACCTAAGAAATTTGGAATCATGGCTATTCCAACATTGTTAGTTAAGAAGGATGGCAAGGTTGTAGAAAGTCTAACTGGTTTCCACAACAAAGCTCAACTTGCAAAGATTTTGGATGGATATTCAGATTAATAACTAAAAAAACTCCACGATTACGAATAAATAATCGTGGAGTTTTTTTGCATAAATTAGCATTTAAATAGCTTAGTGACTGTCATTTTGATCATTTTTTGGTGTATACTTTAGTTTCGATCAATTTGTATCTTAATTGAAACGCTTTTGGCTTTACTGTTTACAGTATATGTTCCCAAACAATAAGCTGCGATTGTTTTTTCAACAGTTTCAGCAATTATCCCTGTTTCCAGTGAAAATTCTGGATCATCATTATTAGTATCAAAACGTTGAACGACTTCTGGCCCAGTTAAATTGTAAGTATAGCTTTTTGGAGTTTGCTTAGAAATTTCTAACTTGCCAAAGCCAGCTTTTTGGAATAGTTCTGGTAAACTATCCATATCGAGAATTAATTGTCGACTGAGATTTTTACCTGCCCAGTATAGTAGTTCAACAGTATCTTTATCAAGAAGGTCGGGAAGAATAAAATCACGAAGGACTGAAACAGCAAAATAATTTTCTGTTAAAGTATCTTCATTTTTTTGTGGAGCTTCTGATGGTGTTGATTCGTTAATATCTTTAGATTTTGCAGACATTGCTTATAACTCCTTTTTCTGACAATTCATTATATCATTAGAATAATTGCTTTTTAAGTTATTGTAAAAGATAGCACATAATTATTTTTATAGGTACAAATAATTCTTAAGTGAGGTAAATATTATGAGTGATCAAAGACCAATTGGAGTATTAGATTCCGGCTTGGGTGGTTTAACTGTCGTCCAAGAGGTAATTCGCCAGTTACCAAATGAAAGTATCATTTTTATCGGTGATGAGGCTAGAATGCCTTATGGGGTGAAGACTCATGAACAAATCATATCTTATACTCGAGAAATGGTACAGTATTTAATTGATCAAAATGTCAAAATAATCATTTATGGTTGTAATACTGCCACAGCCCAAGCTTTGGATGCTATGGAAAAAGAATTTACGATTCCAATGATTGGTGTAATCAAACCAGGCGCTAAAGCCGCTACTAATGTTACTAAAACTAATCATATTGGAATTATTGGTACGCAATCAACTATTAATTCAAAGAGTTACAATGAAACTATCAAGAATCTTGATCCAAGTGCCGACGTTTTAGGCATTGCTGCTCAAAAATTTGTCAGTATCGTTGAGTCAGATTCAGCTAATACTAAACAGGCTAAAGAAAATATCGAATCGACTCTGAAACCTTTTAAAAATAGCGACTATGACACTTTGGTCTTGGGATGCACACATTTTCCAATGTTGAAAAAACAAATCAATGACTATTTGCCTGATATCAAATTAGTTGATCCCGCATTGAAGACAGTTGAAGTAGCTAAGAAATATTTATCAGATAATAATCTTTTGACTGACAGTAAGACACGAGTTTTGCAATTGCACGCGACAGCTAACATCGACGACTTTTCAAAACTTGCTAAACGTTGGTTAGACGTGAAAATCGATGAAATCAATTTGGTCGATTTAGAAGATGCAGTCGCAATGGGAGGAAAAAATGAAAGAAATAATCATCGCCACTAAAAATCCTGGTAAGGCTCGGGAATTTAAACGAGTTTTTGATGAACAAGAATTTACCTTGAAAACTTTGTTAGACTTTCCCGATTTTCCAGAAATTAGAGAGACGGGAACTACTTTTAAAGAAAATGCTACGATTAAAGCTCATGCCGTCATGGAACGCTTTAATTTACCCGTGATTGCTGATGACTCTGGATTAGAAGTTAGAGCTCTCTATGGTCAACCAGGCATATATTCAGCTCGTTATGCTGGAGATCACAATGATGCAGCTAATAATGCCAAGTTGTTAAGTGAATTAGGTGGAGTTCCTAAAGAAAAAAGAGATGCTCGCTTTGTTTCTACTTTAGTTTTTGCTAATCCCAAAAACGAAGAAGATTTAGTCGTTGAAGGCGAGGTCAAAGGAATCATTGCTCAATTCCCACAAGGAGACGATGGCTTTGGTTACGATCCTTTGTTTTACTTGCCAGAATTAAAAAAGACGATGGCCGAATTAACTGTCGATGAGAAGAATCAGATCAGTCATCGTGGCAATGCAATTAAAAAACTCGAAAAACAGTGGCAAGATTGGATCAATTGGTAATTAATTGCCCATAAATTGTTATAATGCTAATATGAAAGTGCTATTAAAACATAGGAGGGTAATATTATGACTGGTGGACAAATTGCAGGATTAATTGCAGCCGTTGCTTTTGTAGTATTGGTTGTATACTTAGCCAGAACTTTAGTTCAAACAGCTAAATTGCTTCAAGAATTACAAGAAACAATGAAGGAAACAACGAAAATGGTTGAGGTTCTTTCGAAGAATACTGAACAAATCATGGATCAAAGTACGAAATTAGTTGATAAAACTAATACTTTGTTGGAAGACGTTAACCACAAATCAGATAAGTTGAATCCTTTGTTTGATACAGTTGAGAATATCGGTAAGAAAACCGCTAAGGCTACTGAAGAAAAGTCAAACAGTGGTTTCAATTTCCAAAATCTAATGACAATCGGTAATTTAGCAACCGTTGCAAAAACAGCTGCCAAGATTTGGCCAAGAAAGAAGAATAAATAATTATGAAGAATAATCACTTTTTACTAGGCCTAGCCTTGGGTTGTGCATCAGGATATGCCGCTTCTAAATACTTAACTAGCGAGTCAGGCCGAAAGTTACTAGAAAATATCAATACCATTCGTAGCGACTTCAATAATGGAGGCGTTGGTCTTAACAATAATGATTTAGTTGATCATTTCAATGAGAAAACCGATGCTTTGAAAGATCACATGGCTTCTACCGTTGATAAGATCAAAGAGGATGAAGATACTTCTGATATTGTTTTTGATGAAGATGATTTGAATAACGAAAAGTAATTTCGAGTATTGATTAAAAATTCCGTCCTCCATAGCAAAGCAAATTTGACTGGAACAATGTGGGCACGACTTGGAGCCTTTGCTATTCCGGACTGGATAGTGGTTCTAATTTTAGTATAAAAAATAAATGGCATCTATTCGGAAATTTTGGATAGATGCCATTTTTTATATACTGGAAGAAATTCTAGCAAGACTATTTTTTTATCAAAAAAGACATTATTAGAATCTAGTAATACGATTCCCATAATGTCTTATATATTTACGAATTATTTGATATATTTCAATTCCTTACTTGTATGTGTGAATGGTTCGCAACCATCTTCAGTGATGTAAACACAGTCTTCGATTCTAACACCGGCAACGTTTGGAATGTAGATTCCGGGTTCGATTGAGAAGCACATACCTGGTTTTAGAACCATGTCGTTTCCTTCCATGATTGAAGGGAATTCGTGTTCTGAAGTTCCCATACCGTGGCCTAGTCTGTGAATGAAGTATTCACCGTAACCAGCTTTAGTAATGATGTCACGAGCAACTTTATCTAATTCAGCGGCTGTAATACCGGGCTTAGCAGCGTCCATGGCAGCGTATTGAGCTTCTAGGTCTACTTTATAGATGTCGAGTGATTTCGCGTCAGGTTGGCCAAAAGCAACGGTTCTAGAAGCATCACTGATATAACCGTTGTGAACTGTACCAAGATCAAACAAGATCAATTCATCCTTTTTAACAGGGTTCTTTTCAGGACCACCGTGTGGATTAGCGGCATTGGCTCCAGCTTGAACGATTGTATCAAAGCTCATGTGCATAACGCCTTTTTTCATCATTGCATATTCGATTTCAGCAACGATTTCTTGTTCAGTACGTCCTTCTTTGATAGCATTGAAAGCTACTGAGAAGGCATAGTCAGCTTCAGCACCGGCAGCTTTTAATTCTTCAATTTCTTCAGGGGTTTTGATCAACTTAGCATTTTCCATGTAACGAGAAAGGTTAACAGGGAAGGTTGCATCTGGGAATTGGTTAGTCAAAGCTTCAAGTTTTTGAACGGACATATCATCTTTTTCGATAGCCCATTTAACTGGATTACCAGCAACATCTTTAATGTGGCCAGCCATCAAGGCAAATGGATCTTCGTGGTCGAGATATCCGAAAACATCTTTATCCCAACCAACTTCTTTAACAGCTTCAACTTCAAGTTGAGGGGCAAATACAAAGGGGTCTTTGTCAGGGAAAACTAATAGTGCAAGAATTCGCTCTACCGGATCACTGTAAAAACCGGTAAAATAGTGAATGTCGTTTGGATTTGAGACATAGGCTGCATCAAGTCCGTTTTGTGCTAGATATTCTTGTAGTGCTAATAATTGTTTCTTCATGAAAATGCTCCTTTACAGATAATATTTATATGTAGTATATCATTCAAAAGCAAATAAATTAAAAAATGCTTGTTTCTTCGTAAATAGAGCGGTAGGATTGCATGTTGGCTTTTATTGAAAATGATTTTCTTTTTGAAAAAATATGAAAACTTGCAACAATAATGTAGAAACCGCTTGCAAAATGTAAACTTTTTTGATAAATTAGAGATAATTAATGAAAATATTGTTTGAGAGAGTGAATATTAATGGAGAAAAAAGTAGTAACAATCTATGACGTGGCCGAGGCTGCCAACGTTTCAATGGCAACAATTTCACGTGTAGTGAACGGAAATGCCAATGTAAAGGAAGAAACAAGAAAACGTGTTTTGGAAGTAATCGATCGTTTGAATTATCGTCCAAATGCGGTAGCCCGTGGTTTAGCAAGTAAGAAGAGTACAACAATCGGAGTAATTTTGCCAGATATTACTAACTTGTACTTTGCATCTCTAGCCAAAGGTATCGATGACGTTGCTTCAATGTACAAATACAACATCATTTTGACTAGTTTACAAGAATCTGTTGGTGATGAAGAACAAATCTTGAATAATTTGTTATCAAAGCAAGTTGATGGACTTATTTACATGGGCAAACAATTGTCTAAGAAACTAAAACGTATCCTTGCAAACTCAAAGACACCAATCGTTTTGGCTGGTTCAGTTGACAAGAATAATGAAAGTGCCAGTGTAAATATTGATTTCACTGATGCTGTAGCTAGTGTTGTTGGTCAATTAACACAAAATGGTCACAAGAAGATTGCCTTTGTGGGTGGCAGTCTTGAGAACCCTATTGATGGTAAATACAGACTAGACGGTTATAAGAAGGCTTTGAAGAAAGCACATCTTAATTTCTCATCTAACCTAGTTTTCGAAGCAGAGTATTCAGTAAGAGCTGGAGAAGCAATCTGGGATGCTGTTCACAGCAGTGGTGCCACAGCAGCATACGTAACAGATGACTTGTTAGCTTCAGGTATTTTGAACTCAGCCGTTAAAGCTGGTGTTAAGGTTCCCGATGATTTTGAATTAATCACAAGTAATGACACGATTCTTTGTGAAGTTACACGTCCAAAGATGAGTTCAATTGAAGAACCATTGTACGATATCGGTGCGGTTGCTATGCGTTTATTAACTAAGATGATGAACCAAGAACAAATTGATGACAACACAATTAAGTTGCCATACAGCATTGTAAAACGTGGTTCAACAAAATAAATTGTAATTAAAAATAAAAACTTGTATTGCCTAATTTAGACAATGCAAGTTTTTTTATTTTTCATTAGTTTTTCGTTGTTTGTGTAAATCCCAAATGATAACGACGATGTAGCCAAGAGCCACCAAGGATAAACCATTAGTGACTACAGAACTCAACGTAAAAGGTAAGTTGACAAAGCCACCCAAAATTGAATAGAGGGTATTTAATAAGACGATGGAAGCTAGAGTCATCGTCTTATCCCAAATTTTAATATTATGTTTAATTTTATAAATAACCACTGCCAAGATGAAAATAATCAAAACTGCAGCGACGACGTACAAAGTATTTTGTAAAAAGCTTGGACTAAAATACATAATTTTCTCCTTAAATCAAAGTAACGCTCTAATTCTATCACAATTTATCAAATGTAAAAAAATAACTCCAATGACCAAGTGATCATTAGAGTTATTGAAATTAATCTTCAGTAGAACCAGTACCAGTTTCGACATTGCCGGTAACAGCATTACCAGTTGAACCAGCAGATTCTTGATTGGAACTAGTGCCAGTTTCTAATCCCGTAGTTGAATTTGAAGAAGAACTTGAATCAGATCCGGAACTAGAACCTGAACCTGATCCGGATGATGATCCAGTACCAGTTTCAGTTGTACCGTTTGAAGTAGTTGAATTAGTAGTACTTGAAGATCTGGTTGTAGAAGAACTAGTTGTGACTTCAGAAGAACCACTGCTATTAGTGCTATTGCTAAAGCCGGAAGTTCTACCACTACCATTTTCATTGGCTAATTCATTAGCTGATTTAGAACTTTCACCTAATCGTTTTACTACTGAGTAACTGTTGCTACGACCAAAGTAATTATCCCAGAATAGTTTATAATTCTTAGATTTACCGCCAATAGCGAAGTTATTGTAAGACATCGCTTCAGGGCGACCTTTGTAATAAAGCGAGTTAGTAGTGTGTTGATTTACCTTAGTTGTTATGCCGTTGTACTCGATCGAACCGGTATAAGTACCAGTCTCTTTATCAACTTTATAAGATTCAACGCCACTAGGTTTCTTGAATGACTTATTGACATTGAAGACAGACTCATCTTCATCGTACAAAGCGTTAGCCATTTTTGCCCAGAGTTCTTGGTTGATATCAGTTGAGTTACTTGCAAGGTTGTAATTGTCATGATAGAAGTTATCATATCCAATCCACGATGCTAAGGTCATACCATCAGTACTTCCAATAAACCAGTTATCACGATAATCATTTGATGTACCAGTTTTACCAAAGAGGTTCTTAGTATTGAAGTTAGCTTCATAAGAAAGAGCAGAAGCAGTACCTTTAGTAACAACGCCATGAAGCATGTTTTTAATGATGTAAGAAGTTTGTTTAGAGAAGACACGGGTCTTTGAACCTTTGTGCTTGTAAACTGTCTTACCAGTTGGATCAGAGACGCTTTTGACAACATAAGGATCAACGTGGACACCTTTGTTAGCAAAAGTAGAAAAGGCGCTGGCTTGTTGAAGAACAGTGACACCATTTTCAGTACCACCCAAGGTAATACCTAATTGGTTGTATTCTTTGTTGCTCAAATTAATACCCATCTTCGACATGTATTTCTTAGAACTGACACCTTGTTGTTTCAAATAATTATACAAATTAATAGAAGGTATATTATATGATTCTTCCAAAGTTTCTCTAGCTGATACGAAACGGTTTTGAATCGTTTGACCGTAATCAGTTGGAGCATACTTGCCGAAACTAGTCTTAAAATCGGCTAGCATAGTTTGTGAACCAATCAAGCCATTTTCAATTGCAGGCCCAAAAGTAATCAAAGGTTTGATTGATGAACCAGGTGATCTTTGAGTGTTGAAGGCGTGATTCAATTGTGACTTCTTGAAATTGACCCCACCGACAAAGGAAAGTACTTGACCAGTCTTATTATCTAATAGAACGGAACCGTTTTGAACGGGCTCTGAGACTTTGACAGTCTTGCCAGTATTAGCATCAGTTCCTGAACCAGTATGAGTAGTTCCTAGATTGCCTTTAAATTGCTGAGCTTGTTCGTTCATAGCATCATAAAGTTTCTTGTTGATCGTACTGTGGATCTTGTAATTCTTGTTGTGCAATTCAGTATTGGCTTGTGTGTAATATCTTTCGTAAAGGTTTTTATCCTTTTTGACAGCACTATATTTAAGACCATCATTTTTGGCTAAACGTTTCATCAAAATAGTTCTAGCTTGTTCAGTCAAAAGATTGTAAATATAACCATATTTGATATCTTTAGAACTAGCTTTAGCTGGTTTTAAGAAATCTTTTTTCAAGTCAAATTTTTTGGCACGATTGTATTGAGCTTCAGTAATTTGCTTGTCACGATACATTCGATAAAGAACGATATCCTTACGTTTCATACCAAGGCTCATGTCATCTTTGAACTGACCACGTTGTTTATTACCGTTTGTTCCTGAGACGACACGATTATAAGGTGTATAGACGGAAGGACTTTGAGGCAAACCAGCAATAAAAGCTGATTCAGCAATATTTAGGTCGCTAGCATTTTTACCAAAGAGACCTTTAGCAGCAGCTTGAACACCTTGAATATTTTGTCCTTTGTTATTAGCACCAAAAGTTGCGGCATTTAAATAATCTTCAAGAATTTCATCTTTGGAGAAATATTTATCAACACGCATGGCTAAGAAAATTTCGACTGCTTTACGTTTCCAAGTAGTTTCAGATGATAACATCTGCATCTTAACTGTTTGTTGCGTCAAAGTGGAACCACCAGTTTGAGCACCGATTCCAGTAACGTCAGAAATAATAGCTCTAAAAATTGACTTAGGAACGACACCCTTGTGACGATAAAAGTCACTATCTTCGGTAGCCACAATGGCTTTTTTCAAATAAGGCGACATTTCAGATAATGAAATTTTCTTACCTTGAAGGTCTTTTTGTAAATTATCGACCTTTGAACCGTCACTAAAGTATAGTGTGGCAGAATTATTCACATCTTGAAGTTCGGACTTCATTTCTTGCTTAGTAGGTACTTCGACTTGACTCGTCAAAGCAGATACGTAACCTGTACCAAGACCGATAGCTAAACTCAAAAGAATCAAAATTCCAGCGATGGAATAGAGAATAATTCGGCGAATAACTTCAATCGTTAGATTAGCTTTCTTAGCAAAGTCAGACCAGCTTTTAATACTTTTGAAGCTGTTGACGATGCTATTCCATAAATTTTTCACTTTAAAATAAGCTCCCTTAAAAAGTTACATACCGTAATTATATAATAAAATTGATTTAGAAGTGTAAAAACAAAAAAAGTTCTGTCGAAATTATGTTCAACAGAACTTCTTTTATTTACTTAATTAGGCGGTAAATGGCGTCTGCGTAGATAGCAGTCGATTTTAATAATTTATCAATATTAATATATTCATTAGGTTGATGCATAACGTTTTCGTCACCAGGGAACATTGCACCATAGGCAATTCCGTGTTTTAGGATACGACCATAAGTTCCACCACCAACAGTGAATGGTTCTGTATCATCGCCGGTGTGATCACGATAAGCGCCAACTAAAGCTTGAACCAAAGGATCATCAGCATCGACGAAATGTGGTAGTTGATTGTGTCCTTCGATAACAGCTGTGACATTTTCTGGTAGATGATTGTTGATCTTTTCAGTTAAAGTATCACCAGTGTCACCCTTTGGATAACGGATGTTTAACAAGATATTAGCTTTGTTTTCATCGTATTCATAAATATTAGGTGAAAGTGTCAAATCACCCATAACAGCGTCGGTATTATTAATGCCAAGATGTTTGCCGGCGAAGTCTAAGTGTAAATCATTAGCAATGAATGAGAAATAAAGCTTTTCACTGTCATTTAAGTCTAATGTTACTAAGAATGATGCTAAATAAGTGGCAGCATTGATACCATTGAATGGTTCCATGGCATGGGCACCTTTACCAATAATCTTGATTTCAGCAATATCATCTTTGACTTCTAGACTGCCCTTGATTTCTTTGTTAGCAACTAGGAAGTCGTTAAATTTAGCTTTCAAATCATCAGCACTGATAACGTTGAGATCGATTTGGCAGTCAGCATTTTGTGGGACCATGTTAGGTCTAATGCCGGCTTCGAACTTCTTAACTAAACCAATTGTTGGTGTAGGGAAGTTAACTCTAAATGATACGATTCCTTTTTCACCATTGATAGCAGGAAATTCTGCATCTGGAGAAAAACCAGTTTCAGGCATGGTTTCTTTTTCCATGTAGTGATTGATGCCGACCCATTCACTCTCTTCATCAGTTCCCAGAATCAACTGCACACTCTTGGATGTAGGCAAGTCCAATTCCTTGATGATTTTCATAGCATAATAAGCAGCAAGTCCAGGACCTTTATCGTCACTGGCACCACGAGCATAAAAGTTACCGTCTTTAATTACGGGTTCAAAAGGATTAGTTTCCCAACCTGGTCCTTGGGGAACGACGTCCACGTGTGACAAAATAGCAATCGCATCATCGTTGTCACCTAATTCAATTCTTCCAGCTAAGTTATCAACATTCTTAGTTTTGAAACCATCACGATCTGCAAAATGTAAAAATGTTTGAAGAGCTTTGGCTGGTCCAGGACCTAGTGGAAAATCGCTAGTCTTGTGTTCTGTATCTCTAGAACTATCAATACTTACTAATTCAGAAAGATCGTTGATCAATTCATCTGAACGATGTGCAACCTCTTTCTCCCAATCTATCGACATATTTTCTATGACCTCCACATGAAGTTTTTTTTATTTTACCAAAGGTTGAGCTTAAAGGCTAATCGACCTATATTTCATTTATGGAATCGCTGTCAAAATTTTCCGAGAAATTAATAAATGAATTATTAAAATCCCTGATTAAATCAGCATTTTGGACTGATTGGTCGTTTGTTGGTAAAGCAAAAGAAATATTTTCTAGTAAATCAATATTTTTAAGTCGTTGACCTTTAGGCAAGCTTTCGTAGCTTTCCTCTGAATTGTTACCTAGATAATTGTTAGGGTTCAATTGAATCAAAACATTTTTAGCATTGATCCAACCACCTTTTAATTTCAACCAAGTTTGCGAACCGACTTTTTGAATGGCTAAAATTCTTTGTGGCTTGTTAGCTTCCAAACGATTGCTGATGACATCAGTATTTGGTTCTTGATAAAGCAAGTTATTCGGCTGTTGATTACGATAAATAGCTTTGGCACCAAAGTATTGTCGTAAATCACTGAGTGAATATTCAGAATTAAATCCTGTCGCGTTAGCAAATTGATTTTCACCAACTTGAACGTATTTTTCACCGTTTACCTTGACGATGTTAGTAATGTGATAACCATCGAGTGGGTTAACATGTTTTTTAGTTTTGATCAAGCGGTAAGGATTCTCGTAAATTGGTTCTGGTTTTGTTGACATGTAATAAACGTTTTGATTAAGTGCTTCTGATTTAGACTTATCCTTCAATTCACGATATTCATTACCAGTTCCAGGATAATTAGTAACCACACCGTCGATTGGCATGTTGATTAAAGTATTCCACTTTTGCGGACTCTCGTTCATTTCATCCCAAGCGTAAATTGTTTTGCCCATGAAGTGCATCGTATTAATAATTTCTGGGGTAATGATCTTTGAAGAAAGGTTGACGCCACTGACATAGCTTAACACTTCAAAATTGACTCGCTTAATAGTTCCGGCAATGAAAATTCTAGGGATGTTAGGCATTAATTGAGCTTCGTTTTGTAAACTCTTAGTAGAGAAAGAATGAAACATGACACGATCTTGCATACCATATTGATCAATGACTTGTTTTAGTAATTCTTCCATATTCTGGGGATTGCCTTTTTTAGTCTTCTTAGTTTCAATCAGAAATTTGGCTTTAGGATTATTTTTATAATGCTCAAAGACTTGATTCAAACTGTGGATTGGTTCACCATTTTTTTGTGTTAGCTGTGATAATTCGGAGAAATTATGTTGAGAAACGATGGCTGAAGTTCCTGTGACTCTTTCTAGATCACGGTCATGCGAAATAACCAAGACATTGTCTTTGGAAACGTGAATATCTAGTTCGACATAATCGGCACCTTCATCAAAAGCTTTGTTAATACTTTCAAAGGTTTCTTCCGGAGCATTGATTGGATCGCCACGATGACCGATGACAGTAAAACCACTAGCAAAAAAGAAAATCAATAAAGCTAGTGATACTTTAAAAATTTGGAAACTTTTTGAAATCATAATTAACTCCCTAATTTTTTAGATATTATATACTAGAGTAAGTAGTGAAATGTGAGGTATTTATTAATGAATAACGAAAAACAAACATTAGATATGATTGAGCAAATTACTCGTAATGACGGAACTAAGTATTACGAACTTGCTAATATCGTAATGAACGGTCGAGCTGAAAAAGCTGCTGAATTAGGATTGATCAAAGAAGTTAGAATTCTAAAACTTAATATCCCACATTCTTCAGCTGTTAGCGTTTACGAAGATTACGTTAATCAAAATTATACAGTTCCACCAATGGAATTAACAGAATGGGTTGAATATAAAAAACCAAAGGGGAAAGTGCTAGACGCTTTTAATGAAATCTTGAAAGCTAATCACATTACCACAGAGGACAGTGCTGAATAATGAATTATTTTATAGCAGATACGCATTTTTATCATTATCAATTGTTGCAGCCAAATAACTTTGCACCACGTCATTTTGGCAATGTTGATGAAATGAATCAAGCGATGATCGATGCTTGGAATAGTCGCGTAGATGAAAATGATCGAGTTTATCATCTAGGTGACATTTCGATGCGCCCTCAAAATACGCCAACCGATGAAGAAACGTATGATATGTTGCGTCAATTGAATGGACATATGACTTTAATCAAGGGTAACCATGATTATCGCTCCCTGTTCAAATTCTTAGATAAGCACAATGAAACTTTGTCTGACGGCAAAAAAAGATTTGAATTTGAAGATGTTGGTGCTTTATTGAAATTTGATCATCATCAATTTTATTGTACTCACTATCCTTTGTTATTGGGAAAAGTTGAGAAAATCATCAATCTTCATGGTCACATTCATCACTATGCCGTGCCAATTCCTGAAAACATTAACGTTGGAGTCGATGCACCAGAACGTGACTACTTATCTGAGGATTTACCATGGGGTTCGCCTTTACGTGGTGAAGAAATTTTGGAAATGTATGATAAGAAGAAAAAGGACTTAGCTAGATTACAAAGAAAGTAGGATATTATGGAGAAAATTCAAATAGTTCATACGAATGATTTACATTCACACTTTGAGAACTTTCCAAGGGTCAAACGTTTCATTGAACAATCTAGAAAAAACAGCACTGCTGATGATTTTTATTTATTCGATATCGGGGATGCTATGGATCGAGCTCATCCTCTATCAGAAGCTACTAATGGTCAAAAAAACATCGAATGGATGAATCAATTGCATTATGATGCTGTAACGATTGGTAACAATGAAGGTCTAGGTAATAGCCATGAACACCTAGAACATTTATATGATCATGCTAATTTTCCAGTCGTGTTGAACAACGTCTTTGAAAAGAATCCATCACGCTTGGCAGATTTTGCTCAAGCTAGCAAAATTGTTGAGACTAAAAAGGGTACTAAAATCGGTATTATTGGTTTAACGGCACCTTATATTTTGACGTATCCTTTATTGAATTGGGACATTCGTCTAGTGCAAGAGATGTTGCCCAAATCTTTAGAATTAGTAAAAGACTGCGATGTCATAATTTTGCTATCACATTTAGGTGTTTCCATGGATAGATTAATTGCTAGCAAACGTTCAGAAATTGATGTTATCATTGGTGCTCATACGCATCATCTGTTCCCTAAAGGGGAAATGGATAATGGTGTTTTACTAGCTGCTGCTGGTAAGTATGGTCAAAATATTGGTACTATCAATCTGGAACTAAATGATGATAAGCAAGTTATTAAAAAATCTGCCTTTACTACTAAGACGGAAACTTTGCCGGAATTATCAGGAGATGAAGCTTGGATCAAGGACCAATTTGATTTGGGTGAAAAACTGCTTGACCAAAAGCAAATTGCTAATTTACCAGAATCCTTAAGCGCCGATTATAAAGCTCCTAATTCGATAATGAATGAAGCTTTGTCAGCTGTTCAGGAATTTGCAGATACTGATGTTGCCGTTTTGAGTTCAGGATTATTTTTGAAAGATTTACCAAAGGGTATCGTTACTCAAAAAAATCTTCATGACATTTTACCACATGCGATTCACGTAATGAAAACCACTATGACGGGCGATAATGTTTGGCGACTAGTCATGGAAATGGAAAAGAATCGTCTATACTTACGAACTCACGCACAAAAAGGCATGGGATTTCGTGGTAATATATTTGGCGAACTAGTTTATCGAGGAATAACGATTGATAACAAACGCAATGTTTATATCAATGGACAAGAATTAGAGAAAAACAAAGAGTATACTTTAGCATTATTGGATCATTATTTATTTGTCCCTTACTTTCCATCAATTGAGATTGCAGGAAATAATGAAATCTTGTATCCTAAATTTTTGCGAAGTGTATTCGGTGACTATTTAAGTAAAAAATATCCGATTTGAGGTGATTATTTGCAGGATATTGAGGAAAAGAATGTTACAAAAGTAGCTGACGTAATTAAGTTGGCTGATAATTTAATTGCTATTAATAAAACACAGTACAAAATAGTTGAAGATCACGATAGTGGTTTTAATGAAGAAAGAATTGAAGAACGTTATAACAACGTTTTAGATAAATATGATTATATCGTCGGCGATTGGGGATACGATCAATTACGCTTTAAGGGTTTTTATGAAGATCAGCGTAAAGAAAGTACGCTCGATAATCGTATTTCACATTTAGAAGACTACCTATTAGAGTACTGTAATTTCGGTTGTGCTTATTTTGTTTTGGAGAAAGTCAAAAAAGCTCCACTCAAGAATAACCATCGTCGGACTAATCATCGTTTTAAGACGAGAACTAATAAGTTTGTCAAAAATAGCAGTAAAACTAAGCCACACAACAATCAACATAGAAGAAAGTCTACTCGACATAAAAAGACAACTGTCAGTGCCAAGAAGACTTTTAAAATTAGAAAAATAGGTGAAAAGAATAAATGAAGTATCAAACATATTTAATTGATTTAGATGGAACAATGTATCGTGGAAAGGAAAAAATTCCTGAAGCTCGTGTCTTCATCGATAACTTGAATCAAGCAGGTATTGATTATTACTTTTTGACGAACAACACGACAAAGACTCCACAACAAGTGGCCGATAATTTGGTCAACAACCATCAAATCAGAGCTACAGCAGAACAAGTTGTTACACCATCACTTGCTACGGCAGCATATATTCAAAATATGTTTGATGATGATATTACAAATCACAGTGCTTATGTTATTGGTGAATATGGACTAAAGAGCGCTGTATTTAATACTGGTATTAAATTAAATGAAGATAATCCTGACGTTGTAATTGTCGGATTAGATTATGATGTTACGTATCACAAGTTTGAAGTAGCTACTTTAGCTATTAAAAAGGGTGCTTTCTTTATCGGTACAAATGCCGATACTAATTTGCCTAATGAGAGAGGACTAGTACCTGGTGCTGGTTCAGTTATTTCATTGGTAGAGACTTCGACTCAACAAAAAGCTCATTATATTGGAAAACCAGAGCCCGATATGATTTTCTTTGCTGCTAAAGAGAAGGGCTTTGATCCTAAGACTTCTGTAATGGTCGGAGACAATTATAATACTGACATTAAGGCTGGAATCAGCGCTAAAGTTGATACTTTGTGGGTCAATACTGGTGTCAGTACACATGCTGATATCGACAAAGAGAAGATTAAACCAACTCACCAAGTAGAAAGTCTGGACCAGTGGGATGTCTAATACGCAAAAAGACTTGTTTTATACAATAGCTTTAGCCTTTTTTATTTTGACGGCGGCTATTACTATTACGATTTTTGCCAGTTATTTGTTGTTTGCTTTCGATATTAAGCATTATTACTTAGAGCAAGCAGTTAGCATGAAATATTCTACGATTATGAAAAACTATGCTCAGATGATGGACTATTTGATCAATCCTTTTAATTGGCATTTTCAATTGAGTGATTTCACTTCGTCAGCTTCAGGTAGACTGCATTTTGAAGATTGTAAGAAACTGTTCTTATTGAACTTCGGTGTATTTATCGGAAGTGGTTTGATTGTAGCTAAATTTAGAAAAATTCGGGCCCGATTTAATAAGATGTTTTTATGGATAGGTATTGTCGGCATTGTTGTGGCAATATTGATGTTATTGAATTTTGATGAGTTCTTTGTGATTTTTCATGAAGTTTTATTCAGAAACAGCGATTGGTTGTTTGATCCGGATAAAGATCCAGTCATCAATATTTTGCCAGAAGAGTTTTTTACGCAGTGTTTCATTTTGTTCTTCATTTTATTTGAAGGACTGAATTTTTGGAAAGCTAACAAAAAAGCGTTTAGGAATTAATCCTGAACGCTTTTTTTACGTTTATTTTTAAGAGCAGTAATTAAAACTGGAACAAGTGATACTAAGACGATTCCAATAATAATCAATGAAAAATGTTCTTGGACTGCAGGGATGTTACCAAAGAGATGACCTGCAAGAGAACAAATAGTTACCCATAGGAAAGCACCAATGAAATTGAATTTCAAGAATGTACCGTAATGCATGGTTCCACTACCGGCAACGAAAGGAACGAAAGTTCTTATCAAAGGAATGAAACGACCAATGGCAATAGTTTTGCCACCATGCTTTTCAAAGAAGATGTGAGCATCGTGTAAATGCTCCTTATTGATTAACTTACTGAGGTATTTATTCCTCGTCGCGTATTCTCCAAAATGTTCACCGATTTCGTAGTTCATCGAATCTCCCAAAACGGCTGCTGCTAGGAATAGTATGAACAACACCCATGAGATCAATCCATATTTAGGATTAGCGGCTAACGCCATAGCTGCGAAGATTAAAGAATCACCAGGTAGGAATGGCAAAATGACCACACCAGTTTCGATAAAGATGATTACAAACAAAATTAAATATGTCCAAAGACCGAAATTATTCACGATATTAACTAAATGACTATCAATATGTAGAATGAAATCGATCAGACCAGTCACGTAACTCAACAAATCAACTCCAAAAATTCAAATTAAACTACATTATAACAGCTTAACTTAAAATAAATTTAAATACAGGCTAAATTAAAGATTATTTTTCAAAAATCGAAGTACTGTGTTCAAAGTAGTCTTTATCAGGGTAGATATTTCTCAATGCCTTAGTAACAGCGATAGGACCCTCAGCAAAGGCCGTAGCAATCAATTGTAATTTACCAGGATAGGTCACGACGTCCCCAATAGCGAAGACATTAGGTAGGTTAGTTTCCATTTCTTGAGAAACCTTAATAAAGGGACCATTTAACTCCAAGTTCCAATCACGTAAAACCTTTGAATCGGATACGAAGCCATAGTTAACTAGCAATTTATCAGCAGTAATTGTCTTTACATCGTCAGATTTGATCATCTTTAAGGTAACGTCAATTTTAGATTTGTCAGTTTTGTTGAAATCAACGTTTTTAATGATATAAGGATTGAGTTGTTCGACAGATGATTGATTCAGTTTGTTGACACTAGATTCCATAGCCCGATACTTGTTTCTTCTATGAATGAGGGATGTATGATTAGTGATTTTATCTAAGTCGATCGACCAATCAACAGCTGAGTCACCACCACCGGCTACTAAAACATCTTTACCTTTGAAGTCTTCTAAACTATTAACAAAGTAGTCGAGATTGTTTTCCTCTAGAGTCTTGTCGTAATCAAAGGTTAACTTTCTAGGCTTAAAGGCACCATTACCGATAGCAATGATAATTGCCTTACTATAGATAGTTTCTTTATTAGTAGTTAGTTCCCAGATGTCATCTTTTCTATTAATAGAAGAAACTGAAGTTTCTAAGTATTGATCACAGTTAAGAATTTGCAATTGATCGAGTAATTGCTGAGTTAACTCACTCCCGGATACTTTAGGTAAAGCCGCAATATCGTAGATATGTTTTTGCGAGTAAAGTGTTTCTGGTTGTCCACCTAGTTTAGGCAGGCTTTCTATTAAGGCAACGTCGAGATTTCTTAGACGTCCAAAGTAGGCTGCAAACATACCAGCAGGACCACCACCGATAATAGAAATGTCATAAATTTTCTTATTCATATCATAGTCACCATTTTCTGTTATATAATCTATAGATATATTGTCACACATTTATATTAGAAAAAAGGAGGAAATTAAGTGAAAATAGGAGATAAAATCACAGGAACAATTTCTGGTGTTCAGTCATACGGTGTTTTCGTTAAGATTGATGATGAGCACCAAGGCTTGATTCATATATCTGAGTTAAAGCATGGTTTCGTTTCGGATTTGAATAATCAGTACAAAGTAGGAGATCAGGTCGATGTAATTGTAATGGGAATCGATGAATATAATCAAAAGGTAAGTTTATCAATCCGTGCTTTACATCCTCAAAAGATAGGCAGACCGATTTTGCATAAGCATTTTTGGACTAATTATCGTGATCATATAGGTTATAAGACGATTGCAACTCACAAAGAAGCCTGGATTAACGGTGCAATGAAGCTAATTTCAGAAAAAAAGCAAAAAAATTCAACTTTTTTGTAAAAAGGGGTTGCGCACCTCTATTCTAATTGGTAATATATATCTTGTTGTTGCGACAGAGCAACGGCGTCAACGGATTCAAGCCTTACAGCTTATCCAAGACGTCAAAAATTATTTTAAAAAAGTGCTTGACTTGCTCTTGCATCTTCGATAAGATAATTAAGTTGTCTGTTAGACATCACCTAACAAATTATCATTTACTTGATGATTTGTTAGAAAAATTATTTTAAAAAGTTCTTGACATTAACTTGTCAGCTTGATAAAATAATTAAGTCGCTGATGAGCGTAAGCGCTTAATCAGCTGGTAGACCTTTGAAAACTGAACAAAGTTTTAACACTAAATTGTGTAGGCCAACATTTATTTGTTGGATTTACAACGAAGTCAATTCGCTAGTATAATTTTTTATGAGTCACAAACTTTTAATATGAGAGTTTGATCCTGGCTCAGGACGAACGCTGGCGGCATGCCTAATACATGCAAGTCGAACGAACCATCCTGAAGATTGAAGCTTGCTTCATGATTCAGATTTTGGTGAGTGGCGGACGGGTGAGTAACACGTGGGTAACCTGCCCAAAAGTGGGGGATAACATTTGGAAACAAGTGCTAATACCGCATAACAACTACTTTCACATGATCGTAGCTTGAAAGATGGCTCTGCTATCGCTTTTGGATGGACCCGCGGCGTATTAGCTAGTTGGTGAGGTAATAGCTCACCAAGGCAATGATACGTAGCCGACCTGAGAGGGTAATCGGCCACATTGGGACTGAGACACGGCCCAAACTCCTACGGGAGGCAGCAGTAGGGAATCTTCCACAATGGGCGAAAGCCTGATGGAGCAATGCCGCGTGAGTGAAGAAGGTTTTCGGATCGTAAAACTCTGTTGTTGAAGAAGAACATGCGTGAGAGTAACTGTTCACGTACTGACGGTATTCAACCAGAAAGCCACGGCTAACTACGTGCCAGCAGCCGCGGTAATACGTAGGTGGCAAGCGTTGTCCGGATTTATTGGGCGTAAAGAGAATGTAGGCGGTTTATTAAGTTTGAAGTGAAAGCCCTCGGCTCAACCGAGGAAGTGCTTCGAAAACTGGTAAACTTGAGTGCAGAAGAGGAAAGTGGAACTCCATGTGTAGCGGTGGAATGCGTAGATATATGGAAGAACACCAGTGGCGAAGGCGGCTTTCTGGTCTGTAACTGACGCTGAGATTCGAAAGCATGGGTAGCAAACAGGATTAGATACCCTGGTAGTCCATGCCGTAAACGATGAGTGCTAAGTGTTGGAGGGTTTCCGCCCTTCAGTGCTGCAGCTAACGCATTAAGCACTCCGCCTGGGGAGTACGACCGCAAGGTTGAAACTCAAAGGAATTGACGGGGGCCCGCACAAGCGGTGGAGCATGTGGTTTAATTCGAAGCAACGCGAAGAACCTTACCAGGTCTTGACATCCCGATGACCGGCCCGTAACGGGGCCTTCTCTTCGGAGCATTGGAGACAGGTGGTGCATGGTTGTCGTCAGCTCGTGTCGTGAGATGTTGGGTTAAGTCCCGCAACGAGCGCAACCCTTATTGTTAGTTGCTACGCAAGAGCACTCTAGCGAGACTGCCGTTGACAAAACGGAGGAAGGTGGGGACGACGTCAAATCATCATGCCCCTTATGACCTGGGCTACACACGTGCTACAATGGTCGGTACAACGTGTTGCGAACTCGCGAGGGCAAGCAAATCACTTAAAACCGATCTCAGTTCGGATTGCAGGCTGCAACTCGCCTGCATGAAGCTGGAATCGCTAGTAATCGCGGATCAGCATGCCGCGGTGAATACGTTCCCGGGCCTTGTACACACCGCCCGTCACACCATGAGAGTTGGCAATACCCAAAGTGCGTGATCTGACTCGCAAGAGAGGAAGCGCCCTAAGGTAGGGTCAGCGATTGGGGTGAAGTCGTAACAAGGTAGCCGTAGGAGAACCTGCGGCTGGATCACCTCCTTTCTAAGGATATGATGCTTAGCATCAACGGAAATACACAACGTTAAAACTTTGTTTAGTTTTGAGGGGTCTACCCTCAAACTCGTACCTTGAAAACTGGATATTAAGAATTAATGATTTAAAAGAAACACCGAAAACTGCGCGATAAAAATGGATGTATTTCCATATTTTGTCAAGATTAAGTTATAAAGGGCGCACGGTGGATGCCTAGGCACTAGGAGCCGATGAAGGACGTAACTAACGACGATACGCCTCGGGGAGCTGTAAGTAAGCTTTGATCCGGGGATCTCCGAATGGGGGAACCCAAATATCGTAATGGATATTTACTTGTTTGTGAATACATAGCAATCAAGAGGAACACGCAATGAACTGAAACATCTAAGTAGTTGCAGGAAGAGAAAGAAAATTCGATTCCCTGAGTAGCGGCGAGCGAAACGGGAATAGCCCAAACTATGAAGCTTGCTTCATAGGGTTGTAGGACTGATGTTGTGAGAACAAAAGGTAATGATAGTTGAACAAGTTGGAAAGCTTGGCCAAAGAGAGTGAAAGCCTCGTAAACGAAATCTGACCCACTCCATTCAGTATCCTGAGTACGGCGGAACACGAGAAACTCCGTCGGAATCCGGGAGGACCATCTCCCAAGGCTAAATACTCCCTAGTGACCGATAGTGAACCAGTACCGTGAGGGAAAGGTGAAAAGTACCCCGGAAGGGGAGTGAAATAGATCCTGAAACCGTGTGCCTACAAGTAGTCAGAGTCCGTTAATGGATGATGGCGTGCCTTTTGTAGAATGAACCGGCGAGTTACGTTAACATGCAAGGTTAAGATGAAAAGTCGGAGCCGTAGCGAAAGCGAGTCTGAATAGGGCGACTAAGTATGTTGATGTAGACCCGAAACCAAGTGACCTACCCATGACCAGGTTGAAAGTGTGGTAAAACACACCGGAGGACCGAACCCGTGTATGTTGAAAAATGCTGGGATGAGTTGTGGGTAGCGGTGAAATTCCAAACGAACTTGGAGATAGCTGGTTCTCTCCGAAATAGCTTTAGGGTTAGCCTCGGGGATTAGGATCGTGGAGGTAGAGCACTGTTTGGACTAGGGGCCCGTCTTGGGTTACTGAATTCAGATAAACTCCGAATACCATTGATCTATACCCGGGAGTCAGACGATGAGTGATAAGATCCACCGTCGAAAGGGAAACAGCCCAGATCACCAGTTAAGGTCCCAAAATTCATGCTAAGTGGAAAAGGATGTGGAAACGCATAGACAACTAGGATGTTGGCTTAGAAGCAGCCATTCATTCAAAGAGTGCGTAATAGCTCACTAGTCGAGTGATTCTGCGCCGAAAATGTACCGGGGCTAAGCATGATACCGAAACTGTGGATGTGTCGTATGACACGTGGTAGGAGAGCGTTGTAAGAGCATTGAAGCTGTACCGTGAGGAGCAGTGGAGTTCTTAGAAGTGAGAATGCCGGTATGAGTAACGAAAGACCAGTGAGAATCTGGTCGGCCGCAAGACTAAGGTTTCCTGGGGAAGGCTCGTCCTCCCAGGGTTAGTCGGGGCCTAAGATGAGACCGAGAGGTGTAATCGATGGATAACAGGTTGATATTCCTGTACTAGTTTATTTTGTTTGAACGATGGAAGGACGCAGGAGGATGATGTGTGCGCGCTGATGGATATGCGCGTCCAAGCAGTAAGTCTTGATATGAGTCAAATGCTTATATCTTTAAGGACAAGCTGTGATGGGGAGTGAAATTTTAGTAACGAAGCACAATAACTCACACTGCCAAGAAAAGTTTCTAGTTAGAAATAAACTACCCGTACCGCAAACCGACACAGGTAGTCGAGGAGAGTATCCTAAGGTCAGCGAGTGAACTCTCGTTAAGGAACTCGGCAAAATGACCCCGTAACTTCGGGAGAAGGGGTGCTGGTGTAACAGCCAGCCGCAGTGAATAGGCCCAAACAACTGTTTATCAAAAACACAGGTCTATGCTAAATCGTAAGATGACGTATATGGGCTGACGCCTGCCCGGTGCTGGAAGGTTAAGAGGATCAGTTAGCTTTTGCGAAGCTGAGAATTGAAGCCCCAGTAAACGGCGGCCGTAACTATAACGGTCCTAAGGTAGCGAA
>ERZ833963.1090-NODE-1090-length-35060-cov-120.611427_pt1 | contig 35060 bp, 27 predicted proteins | sample MGYA00519693_ERZ833963 | MGnify/ENA primary metagenome ERZ833963 (study PRJEB31850, sample SAMEA3708748) | human gut metagenome | biome: human gut; feature: human-associated habitat; material: faeces | place: China | collected 2014 ... | reverse complement strand
CATTGTTTATTCCTTTCTGTTTTATCTCCATATTCTTTCTTTGTTCTATTCTATTCAAGAACCACCGCATTGTGGACGGCCTTCTTTGCATCCTTGCCCCAGGAAAACAGTGTTCACAAAATATAATCTGTATTTAATTATTTAAACTGAGCCAGACGTTCCTCTACCTGAGCCATCATCTGCTCATACTTTGCAAGCTTGTCCTTTTCCTCCTGAACCTTTTCAGGCTTTGCATTGTTTAAGAATTTCTCATTTGAGAGCATGCCCCTTGAGCGCGCAAGCTCCTTTGTAAGCTTATCCTTTTCTTTATTGAGTCTTTCCTTTTCCTTCTCGAAATCAACAAGGTCCTCAAGCGGCAGGTATGCAACCGCATCAGGTATCACTACTGATACAGCGTCATCTCCAATACCGGCCTTGCCCTGCTGTACTGTAATCTCGCTGGTAAATGCAAGATTTACATATACCTCCTTGTTGTCCTCGAATACCTTTCTGACTGCCTCATCATCACTTGTGATGAAAAGCTTTGCCTTTCTTGAAGGTGGAACATCCATCTGTGTACGGACATTTCTGATACCCTTTACGAGGTCCTTGCAGTGCTCGATTGCTGCTTCCTCAGCCGGGAAATTCCACTCTTCCTTGTACTCAGGCCATTTAGAGAGCATGATAGTCTCCTCGTCTGACTGAAGTGTGCAGAAGATTTCCTCTGTGATAAACGGCATATATGGATGAAGGAGCTTCAGTGCATTTACAAGTACTGTCTTAAGTGTCCAGAGTGCTGCATTTGCTGACTCCGGGTTTTCATCCTTCTTGTAGGTACGAACCTTTGCAATCTCGATATACCAGTCACAGAACTCGTCCCAGATGAAGTCGTATACCTTTTGTACTGCAATTCCAAGCTCGAACTTGTCCATGTTTTCTGTGGCATCCTTTGCAAGTGTATTTACCCTTGAAAGAATCCACTTGTCCGCTGCATGAAGTTCATCAAGCTTTGGTTCTCTAAGCTCTACACCTTCAAGGTTCATCATGATAAATCTTGATGCATTCCATACCTTGTTGGCGAAGTTTCTTGAAGCCTCAACTCTCTCCCAGTAGAAACGCATGTCATTTCCCGGTGCATTTCCTGTGATAAGTGTCAGACGAAGTGCATCTGCACCATACTTGTCGATAACCTCAAGCGGATCAATTCCGTTTCCGAGTGATTTACTCATCTTGCGGCCCTGAGAATCTCTTACGAGTCCATGAAAAAGCACTGTGTGGAATGGTGCCTTGCCCATCTGCTCATAGCCTGAGAAAATCATTCTGATTACCCAGAAGAAAATGATATCGTAGCCTGTTACGAGCACATCGTTTGGATAGAAATAGTCCAGATCCTCTGTCTTTTCAGGCCATCCGAGTGTTGAGAATGGCCAGAGCGCTGATGAGAACCATGTATCAAGTGTATCAGGATCCTGTGTCCAGTGCTCCTTGCCACACTTAGGGCATTTGCCAGGCTTTTCTATTGAAACTACCATCTCTCCACAGTCATCACAGTACCATGCAGGTATTCTGTGTCCCCACCAGAGCTGACGGCTGATGCACCAGTCGCGGATATTGTCTGTCCAGTTGAAGTATGTCTTGTCCATTCTTGAAGGAAGGAGCTTGATTTCTCCGTTCTTTACTCCCTCAACTGCAGGCTTGATCATCTCGTCCATCTTGACGAACCACTGCTGCTTGATCATTGGCTCAACTGTTGTGTGACAGCGGTCATGCACACCTACATTGTGTGAGTGTGGTACAACCTTTACTAAAAGGCCCTGCTCCTTAAGGTCCTCAACCAGTGCCTTTCTGCACTCGTATCTGTCCATTCCGGCATATTTTCCGGCCTTTTCATTCATTGTGGCATCATCATTGATTACAACGATTTCCTCTAAGCTGTGGCGTTTTCCTACCTCGAAATCGTTAGGGTCGTGTGCAGGTGTAATCTTTACACAGCCTGTTCCAAATTCTTTATCTACGTATGAATCTGCGATTACAGGAATCTCTCTGTCTGTGCATGGAAGCTTTAAGGTCTTTCCGATGATATCCTGATAACGCTCATCATCAGGGTTTACAGCTACGGCTGTATCTCCGAAAAGTGTCTCAGGACGTGTTGTTGCTATCTCTACGAATCTGCCTTCCTCGCCAACTACAGGATAGTTGATGTGCCAGAAGAAGCCGTCCTGTTCCTCATGCTCTACCTCTGCATCTGAAATAGATGTCTTACATACCGGACACCAGTTTACGATTCTTGAGCCCTTATAAATCCAGCCCTTCTTATAAAGCTTTGTAAATACCTCCTGTACTGCGTGTGAGCATCCCTCATCCATTGTAAATCTCTCACGCTGCCAGTCTGCTGATGATCCGAGCTTACGAAGCTGCTTTACGATACGTCCGCCGTACTCTTTTCTCCAGTCCCAGCATTTTTCCAGGAACTCTTCTCTTGTAAGGTCTGCCTTGTTGATTCCCTGCTCTTTAAGTGCCTGGATGACCTTTACCTCTGTTGCGATGGATGCGTGGTCTGTTCCCGGCTGCCAGAGTGCATTGTAGCCCTGCATTCTCTTGTATCTGATAAGGATATCCTGCATGGTGTTGTCAAGGGCATGTCCCATGTGCAGCTGTCCTGTGATGTTTGGTGGTGGCATCACGATTGTGAATGGTTTTTTGCTGCGGTCTACCTCAGCATGGAAGTAGCCATTGTCTTCCCACTTTTTGTAAAGACGGTCCTCGATGTCCTTTGGATCGTAGGTTTTGTTTAGTTCTTTGCTCATGTTTTCCTCCTTTTATATGAATGACGCAAAAGCTTTGGGGGCTTTGTTGTGTCAGGTCGCGCATTATGTATGGAATTATGTTCATGATTACGCTGCCAAGACACTGTAAAAATTATAATTAGGGATTGCTTAGACCATGACGCAACCGGCTTTTAGCGCCGTCCATGGCGCTAACGCCTCGCCCGCACGTCCATGTGCGTGCGTTGCTGGGCTGTGTACATAATTTTAACAGTCTCTAGGCAGCTCCATAAATCACATAATTCCATACATAATGCGCGGCCTGATAATTCAGGCTGTGAGCTTTTGCTGTTTTTCTTTTCATTTAGCTATGGGCGACCGATTGGATTGCATGCGCAATCTTCCGGTCTGGGTACATAAAAAGACCCTCCCGATCATTGACCGGAAGGGCGAATTAGCGCTGTACCACCTTCGTTTACATCGGAGCATATATATGCATATAAACTCGAATGCCTCTTGTCCTGTAACGTGGACGAATCGGAAGAACTTATGCCGCTTGCGGCTTTCTGGGTTCTTCAGCTCAAAAGCTACCTTCCATGATTTCTGTCTTAAGCACCTTTCAGCCTGCCAAAAATGTATCACCATCTTACGGACCGGATGCTCTCTCTGAAAGCTTTCGTCATGTACTCCTCTTTCTTATGCCTTTAAATATTTGCCTGTTTCTTTCTACAATATTAAAGTGCATTGGGTGATTTGTCAATATGATTTTTCAATCATCATAATGACCTTTACATGAAACAATATAAATTATCTCATCTTTTTCATAATAAACAATTCGATTAGTGTCATCAATGCGTCTGCTCCACATACCACTAAGATTTTCCTTTAATGGTTCCGGTTTACCTATACCCTCAAACGTACTTCGCTGAATATTCTTGATAAGTCCATTAATTCTTTTCAGTGTTTTCTTATCCTGCGTCTGCCAGTATAAATAATCGCTCCATGCCCTATCTTCCCATAGTAACCTCATTAGTCCTCCTCTATCAAATCATGCTCTGCGAAGTGAGCTTTGCCATCCTTAATATCGCGCACGATATTTTCCAAATAACGGATATTGCTATCAGAATAAAACGGATCTACCGATACCTCAAAAGGAATACGCTTTTCTCTGCCTACTTTTTTTGCAAAAACGGTGAACGCTGCACTCATAGAAAGACCTAATTCCGAACACACCTGTTCCATGCTTTTTTTTACATCTGCATCCAATTTAAAATTAACATTAACTGACTGTGACATATACAACACTCCTTTCTTGCTTATAGTATATGCAACAGCAAAGAAAATATCAATAAGATTTCTTTATTTTTTCTTTACTTATATTCAACATTCTTAGTTGCGACTATATCCACACCGGTTGCTGCAACATCGCTTAGCAGTACATCACCTATATGCACCGGTGCCTCTACCGTGATTTGGTTGATACACTCCATCACATCCATTATCTTTTCCTTTGGAATATCCTGTGCCGTCTTTACGGATACCATCGGTATTGTGCCATTTTTCACACAGACTGTACTTGTCACAATTCGTGTCGGATGCGTTACTTCCTTTGCTCCGTAGTCTGCTCCGCGCTTGCAGGTATTTCCGGTTACTGTGACATTTTCTCCATCTATTGTCACCTTAAGGGCACATCCCAGAGGACAGCCTATACATGTCAAATTTCTTTCTTCCATGATACTATGCCTCCTCAATCTTTATCGTAATTGTGCGGGGATTGTCTGTTTCGATGAGCTGCTTCTTCTTAAGCACTACCTGCTCCATCTCACCCGGCGCCATAACAGGACGCTTGCGGTGCTGCAGCTGTTTATCATCCAGATATACTGCAATATAGCAATTCTTATACACGGCTCCCACTCGAAATCTTACCGTCACAGTATCATCCATTTGTGCAGTATTTATAGTGCTTGGAACAGTGTATCTGACTCCGCCTGTAGCAGTTATCGATATTTCTTTTCCATCGCAACTCTTATCACCACCATTTTTCACATACTCTGCGGCATGGCGGCCTGCTGCTGTCGCTTCCTCTGACACGTAATCCACGAGGTCATGCACATGAAGCACATTTCCGCAGGCAAATACACCGGGCACATTTGTCTCAAGGCTTTCGTTTACGACCGGTCCGCTTGTTACCGGATTGAGCTCTACACCTGCTGTTTTTGAAATCTCATTTTCCGGAATAAGTCCGCATGAGAGTAAAAGCGTGTCGCACTCGTAAAACTCCTCTGTTCCCTCAATAGGCTTGTTATGCTCGTCCACCTGTGCGAGAGTGATGCCCTCCACACGCTCCCTGCCCTTTATATCAACCACTGTGTGACTGAGCTTAAGCGGGATTTTAAAATCATCAAGGCACTGCACGATATTACGCTTCAAGCCTCCTGAATACGGCATGAGCTCTGCAACCACCTGCACCTTGGCCCCCTCTAATGTCATTCTCCTAGCCATGATAAGACCGATATCTCCTGAACCGAGTATTACTACCTTTCGTCCCGGCATGTAGCCCTCTATATTCACCAGTCTCTGAGCTGTACCCGCTGAGAAAATTCCTGCTGGTCTGTAGCCGGGTATGTTAAGAGCACCTCTTGCTCTCTCCCTGCAGCCCATCGCAAGTATTACGGTCTTTGCAGCGATATGGAAAAGTCCGTCTGTGCGGTTCATAGCTGTAACTATTTTATCGTTTGCCTCATCTTTTATCTTGACATCATGCCTGTCATCTGCCCCGTTTTCGAACTCGTCACCTGTCGAGATGTCCATGACCATCGTATTGAGCCTGTACTCTATGCCAAGCTCTTTGACCTCCTTGATAAATCTGCCGGCATATTCAGGGCCTGTGAGCTCCTCCTTAAAGGTGTGCAGGCCAAAGCCGTTGTGTATACACTGATTTAATATACCGCCAAGCTCACAGTCTCTTTCCAGTATAAGTATTTTATCTATTCCATTTTTCTTAGCGGAAGCTGCTGCCGCAAGACCTGCCGGGCCACCTCCTACTATCACAATATCGTAAAATTCCATATTGCCCCCTATGTTAATCTGATATTAATCCAATATCAATCTATCGTTACCTATCTCTTTGAAGTAAGACAGACTATCCTCGATTCTTGCTCATTCCAACAACTATCTTTGACTTTCCACCGCTTTTGGTGATGTCAAGCTGCGAAATTCCCTTCTCTCTGGCGATAATCTCCATAGTTCTCGGAGAACAGAAGCCTGCCTGACATCTGCCCATTCCGGCTCTGGTGCGTCTCTTCACACCATCAAGTGACTTTGCGCCAAGTGGTCTATTTACCGCATCCATTATCTCGCCCTCCGTAATCATCTCACAGCGGCAGATTATATTGCCATACTCAGGCTTTTCTTTTATCAGCTTTTTATACTCATCCTCTGAAATCTTCTTTGGATTTAAAATACCTTTTCTTGTCTCGATGAAATCCGCATTTTTAGAAGGATTAAAAAGCCCCTCAACTATTGCTGCCACTCTCTCACCGATAGCCGGCGCACTTGATAAGCCCGGTGACTCTATACCTGCGCAGTCAATAAAATACGGTGCGTCAGAAAGCTCCTCGATGATAAACTCATGTCCGTCCTCATGTGCACGGTTTCCTGCAAACGATGTTATGACCTGACGCATAGGAAGTGACGGCACCGAACGTGTGCCGGATGTCACAACATGCTCTAAACCTGCTCTCGTTGTATTTGTACCATCCTTGTCCTCATGGTCATCTGCTGTAGGTCCGATTAGGATATTTCCGTGTACTGTCGGGGTTACAAGCACGCCCTTGCCGTATTTTCCCGGAAGCTGGAAGATTGTCTTGTCAACGATACCTCCCGCAGCCCTGTCTAAAAGCTCGTACTCTCCGCGCCTTGGTGTGATATGGATTTTGTTTTCACTCACCATGTTGTGAAATACATCAGCATATACACCGGCTGCATTTACAACGCAGCGTGCATGAATTTCTCCATTTTGAGTAATGAGAATATAGCCTGCCTGCTCCTTTTGAATCTCCTTCACCTCGGTATTAAATAAAAACTCCACACCGTTTGCCGCAGCATTCTCAGCAAATGCAATATTCATACCAAACGGACATACAATGCCTCCTGTCGGGCAGTAAATAGCTGCCACCACCTCATCAGACAGATTCTGCTCCATCTCATGTGCTTTCTTTGAATCAAGAATTTCAAGTCCCGGCACGCCATTTGCGATTCCCTGATTGTAAAGCTCCTTAAGCCTTGGCATATCGTCATCGCTAAAGCACACTATCAGTGAGCCGTTTCTTCTAAACTCAAAATCAAGCTGCTTCGAAAGCTCGTCCATCATCTCATTTCCACGGATATTCATCTGTGCCATAAGTGTACCGGTCTTACAATCAATTCCGGAATGGACAATAGCACTGTTTGCCTTTGAGGTGCCACAGCACACGTCCTCCTCCTTTTCCACCACACAGATGGACAGGTTATATTTCGAAAGCTCTCTGGCACAGGCGCTTCCCGATACTCCCGCTCCTATAATTACTACATCATACATGTTATTTTCTCCTACCAATTTCCATGCATTGTTTAATTGCCGTATCACTAAGCTCATTTAAAACAATGCAAGCATAAGCTATTATTCATCCTTCGCCCAGTTAAATGCGCAGGCGACAGCCTTTTTCCACATTTTAAGCTTCTTTTCTCTCAAATCAGCCGCTATCTCCGGCTCAAACACACGGTCAATAGACCAGTTTCTCTTTATATCATCCATGCTTTCCCAGTAGCCCACCGCAAGCCCTGCGAGGTACGCTGCGCCCATGGCTGTTGTCTCCACGCACACAGGCCTGTTGACCGGTGCATTGCTGATATCAGCCTGCATCTGCATGAGCAGATTATTGGCACTGGCGCCGCCGTCCACCTTAAGTGATGTGAGATTGATGCCCGAATCAGCCTTCATTGCCTCAAGCACATCATTTACCTGAAATGCCATTGATTCCAGAGTCGCTCTTATAACATGGTACTTGTTTACACCTCTCGTAAGCCCCACAATGGTTCCTCTGGCATACTGGTCCCAGTACGGTGCTCCAAGCCCTGTAAATGCCGGCACCACGTAGCAGCCGTTTGTGTCTTTTACCTTTCTCGCCATGTATTCTGAATCTGTTGAAGAATCGATAAATTTCATCTCATCGCGTAGCCACTGGATAGAGGCTCCTGCCACAAATATTGATCCCTCCAGCGCATATACCACCTTGCCGTCTATGCCCCAGGCTATAGTGGTAACAAGTCCGTTCTTTGAGGATACCGGCATCTCACCTGTATTCATGAGAAGGAAACAGCCTGTACCGTATGTATTTTTTGCTTCTCCTGCCCTAAAGCAGGTCTGGCCAAAAAGCGCAGCCTGCTGGTCTCCTGCCGCTCCTGCGATAGGAATCGGACCGCCGAAAAACACAGGATTCACCTCACCATACACACAGCTTGACGGCATAGGCTTTGGAAGCATGCTCTTTGGTATGTCAAGCTCCTTAAGTATCTCATCATCCCACTTTAAGGTATTGATATTAAACATCATGGTTCTTGATGCATTGGAATAATCCGTAACATGCACCTGCCCCTGAGTGAGCTTCCATATAAGCCACGTCTCGACTGTTCCAAACAAAAGCTCGCCTCTTTCGGCTCTCTCCCTCGCTCCCGGCACATTGTCAAGGAGCCACTTGAGCTTAGTTGCCGAAAAATAAGCATCTATCACAAGCCCTGTCTTTTTTCTGAAGGTCTCGGTAAGCCCCTTTTCCTTCAGTGAATCCGCATACTCTGCCGTGCGTCTGCACTGCCATACTATCGCGTGATAAACCGGCTCACCGGTATTTTTGTCCCATACAATTGTGGTCTCTCTCTGGTTAGTAATGCCTATCGCACATATGTCGGCTACCGTAGCCTGAATATTGGCCATAGCCTCCTTTGCCACCTCAAGCTGTGTGGCCCAGATTTCCTCTGCATCATGCTCCACCCAGCCCGGCTTTGGAAAAAACTGCGTAAATTCCTTCTGTGCCACACTGCACATCTCGCCCTTCTCATTGAAAAGTATACATCTGTTGCTGGTCGTGCCCGCATCTAATGCCATAATATACTTTGCCATGTAAAAATCCTCCAACTCTCTATATTTCCAGCTTTTTTCCTTCTATCCTGCTACAATTCTTCCTCTACCATGCTCTTCTCTCTGTTGAACGCATCATAGATACATGGAATTACTATAAGCGTAAGGATGGTTCCGTATACGAGACCTCCTATTATTGCGATTGCCATCGGCCTAATCATATCTGAGCCATCTCCGATACCTATCGCCGATGTAAACATTGCGAGTATGGTGGTCATCGCTGTCATCAGTATTGGACGAAGCCTTGTACGGCCTGCGTCTATGATTGCCTCATGCTTGCTCATGCCCTCTCTCCTGGCCTGATTGATGTAATCAATGAGCACGATTCCATTATTTACAATGAGACCTGCCAGCATGATAAAGCCAAGCATTGAAATGATTCCGAGCTCATTTCCCGTGATGAAAAGAGCTATAAATCCTCCTGTAAACGCAAGAGGTATACAGAACATGATAATAAACGGTGAAAGCAATGACTGGAACTGCGCCACCATGATAAGATAGATAAATATCACTGCAAGCACAAGCATAAGTCCAAGCTGACTCATTGACTCATTTATTGTCTCATCCTCACCCTCCATGTCTATTGAATAGCCATCAGGAATGCTAAGTTTATCAATTTTTGATTTAATTTTATTGCTTAGTAATGTTACATTATGGTTTTCATCAACCGCACCTGATACTGTAATATATCGGGTCTGAGCATCTCGATGAATGGTACTCAGTGTCTGTTCCTGTGAAATAGTGCAGATATCACTGAGCGGAATCTCCTTTTCACTGCCATCATTATCCTTATAGGTAAATGTAAGGTTTTTGATGTCGTCCACAGTCACATCAGACTGCTCTGCAGATTGTAAGTATACCTCATAGTCCTTTATGTCGGTCGTAATGGTTGTTGCGCTCTTTTGAGATGATATCTCACCGGATACGAGCTGGTATACCTGAGCCACCGTATAGCCATACTTTGCTGCTTTTTCCTTATCCACAGTTATCTTAAGCTCATTAATTGTATCTCCAAGACCGTCATCTATATCTGTCACTCCATTTGTGTCCTTAAGGATATCTGCCACATCACCTGCAAGCTTCTGCAGCTTGTCTATATCATTACCCTTAATCCTGACAGAGAGACCACTTCCGAAAAACTCTGATGAGTCCATAGCCTGCGAAGATGCTGTTACCTTGCAGTCCAGATTCTTTGTGCGTTTTTCAATTTCATCTATTACCTTATCCGATGAAACATCCGACTTCTCATCAAGCAATATATACATGCTCACGCTGTCGCTTCCTGAGCTCATCAGGTTCATGGTCGAGCTGCCGCCTGCTGTAGCTCCTATTGTGTCTATGCCCTTTATATCAGATATTTTGTCCATGACCTTATCAGACAGCTCTGTAAGCTGCTTGAAGTCAAGCTTTTCGTCATCCTTTGCCTCTATGGTAAGTGAAATCTGATTTGACTCCATGTCCATATCCATAAATGTCATTCCCCTTGACATGCAAAGTGCGCCACTGCTGACTAAAAGCACTACTGCCGCAATAAATACCACCGGCTTAAATCTAAGACATGTGCCGAGCACATTTCCATACCAGTCCTTAAAACGGTCAAACCATGGATGCTTTATATCCTTCGTCTTTTTGAGCATGCCTGAAGCAATTGCCGGTACAAACGTGAGTGCCACTACAAGAGATGCCATAAGAGTAAACGCTACCGTAAGTGCCAGGTCTACAAAGAGCTGTCTCGTGATTCCATCAGTAAAAATGATTGGCGCGTACACACTTACCGTGGTAAGTGTAGAGGCAAAAATGGCTCCTGCCACCTGATTTGCACCCTCAACAGCTGCCTTCTTTACCGAATATCCCTCTCCCCTTAATCTGTAGATATTCTCGATTACTACTATTGAATTATCCACCAGCATTCCTATTCCAAGCACAAGTCCCGACATTGAAATGATATTTAAGGTGATATCCGTAAAATACATAAGCACCACTGCAACAATAACCGATAGCGGTATAGATGCTGCGATAACAAGTGTTGGCTTTATATCCTTTAAGAACAAAAGCAATACGAAAATGGCAAGTATTGCTCCCACTATCATATTCTGCATCACACTTTTTACTACCATGTCGATGTATACGCCCTGATTCATGAGCACTGTGGTGTGTAATCCGTCATTTTCCTTTTCCAGCGAATCAAGCTTGTCCAAAAGACGGTCTGTGACGTCTCCTGTAGAGTAGCCGGTCTGCTTCTCCATGGAGAGCATTATTCCGGGATTTCCGTTGACTATCGCATATGTCTCATCCGAGTTGTCAGTCATCTCAACATCTGCCACATCACCGACATGAATAGGAGCTATTCCATCAAGCTTCATATCCATAAGCACCAGATTTGTTAAATCATCAATTGATTTTATCTCATCTCCCACCTGTACTATGTACTGCGTGCCATTTGAATCATTTACATAGCCTGCAGGCATATCAAAGTTCTGTGCGACGAGCAGCTGCGAGAGTGAGTCAATTGTTAAAACTGCATTTAAGTTTGACTTGTCAAATGCATCATCCTTACTCTTTTCAAGCTCCTTTTTTGAGCTGTCAAGAGATGCCGCTGCTGTTGCAAGCTGTGCCGACTGCTGTCCTATGCTTATCGAGCTTATAGCTGCCTGACTGTTTAGATTATCATATGCATCTAAAAGTGCTGTCTCTCCTTGTGCTATCTGGTCAAGCCCGCTTTGGCACTGCTCTATACCTGTATTCACTTGAATGAGAGTCTGTGCTATCGCTGACGCTGCCGCAGGCAGATCATCTGCTGTGTTTACGGTGATTCCAAGCGCCGAGAGACCTGAAAACTGTGTTGCAATCTGCTTATCAACCTGCTCAAGCTGCGCTTTGAGTGCTGTGCCCGCTTCACCCGGTGCATTTGCGCCCTCTTTGAGTGACGGAATTGTCTTTGTATATGTATCACTATTCATGAAGTCTGAAAGAGCTGACTGAATTGTTTCAAGCTGGCTCTTCTGCTCATTTAAGCTTGAAAGTGTGCTCTCTAGCTGAGTCTTCTGCTCTGCAAGCTTTGCCTTTTGCTCCTTTAGCGTATCCACTCCCGCGCTCATATGATCCGATGCAGATGTGATTGCGTTTTGTCCGCTCTCTATCTTTGCGCTTGCATCATCCATCTGACTTTTTGCATCGTCAAATTTCTTTGAAACGGCATTATTTATTTTCTCATTGAGCGCATCTATCTTGGCCTGATTCATCGTGACCTGTATCTGCTCGGTGAGCTCACCTGTTGCAGTCACTGATGCGACTCCCTCTGTACTCTCAATTGCAGGCTTTAGTGTGTTTTCCACAAAGTCTGTGATTTCCGACTTGCTTTTCCCATCCATATCCACAGCAGTCATCATGATTGGAAGCATGTCCGGATTTATCTTCATAATGGTCGGAGTACCCACTCCATCCTTCCAGCCAGCCTTGACCTGATCTATTTTCTGCTGCATCTCTATCACTACAGAATCCATGTTGGCATTCTGCTCATACTCGCATGTCACCAGCGAATAGCTGTTATATGACATTGAGCTTACGTTTTTGATATTGGACGTAGTTGCCATAGCTGCTTCAAGCGGCGCGGTGACATCGCTCTCCACCTCCTGTGGACTTGCTCCCATATCTGTTGTCACGATAAGTGCATACTGAAAGCTCATATCCGGCAGCAGATCTGTCGTCATCCTGCCAAGTGATACAACACCGAGTACTATTACCAGCAGTACTCCTACAAGTACAGTAAAAGGCTTTTTTACGCTATATCTTGATATCATCTGACCCCTCCTTTTTCTTTTCTTTGATAATGTCCTGCCTTAGTTTCATAGACATTGTGATTACTACGATTTTCACAATAAATTTAATTCGCTGTTATACTTTTATTATACAATGTGGCGGATTGCAACTCAATTGGTTTATACTTTTTTAAGAGTTTTTGACAATAAAAAGACACCCAATTATACGATTAATATAATTCGATGTCCTTAAATGTCCTTAAATGTCTTTTAATATCTTTTATTTATTTCAGCTTCAAATGCCCTCTTCCTCAATCTCATCCTCATCATCATTGATACCTGCAACAGCACTTGTAACAGCTCCGATTACAGCGACAAGCGCAAAGATGATAACTAAAAAAATAACTATAAAGAATGCTACTAAAAAACCTGTATCTGTCATATAATTTACCCCCATAGCTGTCTCACAGCTTCTTTAAAATATAGTTTTAGTTTAACACACTTGTCTGTAAATAACAATATCGTAAGGGGCTAAATTATTGACTAAATATTGACTAAAATATTGATTTATGAAATTACTCAGTCCTTGATCTGCATACCGTTTGCATCCATATGATAGCCTTCAGTCATGATCAGCTTTGATACCGGAACTATCTCATAGCCCATGTCCTGCAGCTTTGTGAGCATCTCATCGAGTGCCTGAGAGGTGTATTTGGCGCCTAGATGGCAGAGTATTATCGAGCCACAATCCAGGCTTTTATGATTGCACACTGTATCTATAATGTTTTGCATACCATAGTTTTTCCAGTCGAGTGAATCCACATCCCACTGGATTGGATAATAGTCACAGCCATACACTGTGTCAATCAGTTCATTGTTGTACGAGCCGTATGGCGGTCTGAATACCTTCATATCCTTTCCGGTCAGCTCCTTGACCTTTTTGTGCACATCCATTATCTCCGTCTTCATCTCGCCTGCCGTGATTGTTGCCATATCATAGTGGTGCTCACTGTGATTTCCGGGCTCATGCCCTTTTTCAACCAGCGTCTTTACACATTCAGGATTATCACTCACAAACCCTCCTGTCATAAAAAATGTAGCCTTTACGTTGTGCTTGTCAAGTGTCTCCATCATACTGTCAAAATCCTCTGCTCCCCAGGCACAGTCAAATGAAAGGGCTATCTTTTTTTCTGTTGTCTGAACCGAATATACAGGCAGCTTTCTGTCCCCGAACTGACTCACAGCACTGCTAAGTGTCTCCATCACCTCTATATTTTTCAGCTGTGATATGTCATACTCTCTACCATATAAAGCGCCTGTAATAAGAAGCGCCGACAGCAGCACTCCAAAAAGGAATCTATGTCGGCGTTTCTTTCGTTTTGTCCCATTATGTAGTTTTGTATTTTGCATGTATGCTCTGTATTCACTCATGCTATATACTATTCTTTATTATCACAAATTATGAATAATGAAATAACTCTATTTCAGTTCTTCTGCCCTTCCGATAAACTCAAGCACTACCTCAATCGACTGATGCGCAGCCTTCTCCGCAAAGGTCTGGTAGTCTGTCTCGCCTCCATCGCCATCTGATATTGAGCGAAGAATGGCAAATGGCACCTTGTTCACATAGCACACATGACCGATGCTGCCGCCCTCCATCTCTGCTGCGATTGCATCAAAGGTATTCGAAATATAATCCTTCTGCTCCTTTGTGGCAATAAACTGATCTCCTGTTGCGATATTGCCCTTTTTGTAGTGGATATTCCTGTCAGCTAAACATGAGCACATGAGCTCCACCATTTCTGTATCTGCCGGAAGCAGAATCATATTGATGCCTGAGAGAAGTCCCTTCGGATCTCCGATTGGCGATGTATCCATATCGTGCTGCAGCACGTTTGTTGCTACTGCCACGTCAAGCACATTTAAGTCCTTTGTCAAAGTACCAGCCACTCCGATATTGACAATCATGTCGACATCATATTTCAAAATCATGGCCTCTGCACATATTGCCGCAAACACCTTTCCTATTCCGCATTTTGCCGCAACAACATACTGATCACCGATTTTGCCCTCAACAAACTCCACTCCGCTGTAAACCTCTGTCTGTGTGTCTGTCATCTGAGCCTTTAAGTCATCGACCTCCATCTGCATTGCACCAATTACACCTATTGTCATTTTATTTCTCCATTCTGTTTACTGTGGATAAGTAAACTCCATATTTGTCTGACTCTCAAGCACCTTAAGATATGCACGGCACTCCTTCTTTGCCTCGTCAAGTGACAGATTCTCGTAATGTCCGCACTCTATGGCTGATGCACCAAATACCGGTCCATCATACTCAAGTATCTGTTTTAAGACCTCTTTGGTGATTTCAAAAACCTTCCCCGGCTCGACATCCCTCACTACGAGATAGAAGCCTGTCTGACAGCCCATCGGTCCAAAATATACCACATCATCTGCAATCTCAGAGTTTCTCACACATGTTGCAAACATATGCTCCACTGAGTGCATAGCTGAATTGGACATATAATCGCCTGCATTAGGTTTTCTTGTACGAAGGTCGTATGTAACGATTTCTCCATCTTTTCTTGAAATATAAAATCCAGGTTTAAGAATATTATGATTGATTGTAAAGCTTTTAATTCTTTCCATAAAAATGTTTCTCCTTACTTAGTTGCTGCCTCAAACTGCTTCAGATAATCCTCAAATACATTGAGTGCATCATCCACAGGCTTTGGTGTGCTCATATCGACACCGGCACTCTTTAGCAGCTCGATTGGATTCTTCGAGCATCCACCGCACAGGAAATTTCCTATATACTTATCCACAGCAGGCTTTCCCTCCTCAAGTATCTTTTTTGAAAAAGCAACTGCTGCCGAATAGCCTGTCGAGTACTGATATACATAGTACGGTGTGTAAAAATGCGGTATGCGCATCCACTCATATGATATCTCATCATCCACTCGCATATCCGGTCCGTAGTACTGCACATTCAGCTCATGCCATAACTCATTTAGCACATCCTTGGTAACCGGCTCGCCCTTTTGCATTTTCCGGTGAGCTATATGCTCAAACTCAGCAAACTGCGCCTGCCTGAAAAGTATCGTCCTGAAGCCGTCCAGAAAATGTGTCATGAGATATTTTCTCTCATTCTCATCCTCACAATGCTCAAGCATATAGTGCATTAGAAGCGACTCATTGCAGGTGGATGCAACCTCTGCCACAAAAATCAGGTATCCCGCGTAGGTGATGCTCTGATGCTCATTTGAATAGTATGTATGCATCGCATGTCCCATCTCATGAGCCAGCGTAAACACACTGTCCAGATTGTCGGCATAGTTCAAAAGCACATACGGATGAGTGCCGTAAGCGCCCCATGAATACGCACCGCTTCTCTTGTTCTCATTCTCATATACATCTATCCAGCCACTCTCCATGCCAGACTTAAGTGTGCTGACATACTCATCGCCCATAGGCTCAAGCGCCTTTGCCACAAGCTTTTTCGCCTCATCATAGGTGTAGGTGGTCTGTACATTGTCCACAATCGGTGCAAACAAATCATACATATGCAGATGCTCCACACCTAAAAGCTTTTTCCTAAGCGCCATGTACCTGTGCAGAGCCGGCAGATGTGCGTGAACCGTCTCGATCAGATTGTCATATACGCTCTCAGGAATATCACCATCGGATAAATACATGGCCCTTGCACTGTCATATTTTCTTACCCTTGCATAAAAAGTGTCATTTTTCAGCTTGCTGATGTACATCATGGAAACAGTATTGCTCCACTTCTTGTACGAATCATACACTCCGCGGAACACCTGCTTGCGCAGGCTTCTGTCATTGCTGCTTAAAAAATCTATGAAATTGCCGTGCGTGATACGGATTTTATTTCCCTCGACATCAGTAATATACGGGAATTTGATATCCGCGTTGTTGAACATGCTGAATATATTCTCCGGTGCTGCAGCCATCTCACCGCACTGCGCCAGGATATTCTCCTCTGCAGCCGATAAAGTATGCTCTTTCTGGCGCATTATCTCATCAATCGCACGCTTATAGTGCATAAGCTCATTGCTCTCACTGTAAAAGCTCTTAAGCCTTTTATCATCTATCTGCAAAATCTCCGGACTCGCAAATGCCAGCGCACCTGATGCCTGAACAGTCAGTGTCTCTGCCTTTGACACATATGCCTGATATTTCGACACGGCAGTGTCCTGATGTGAGCGCTCATTCGCATAAACCACTATACGCTCCAAATAATAAGACAACTCATCCTGCTTCTTAAAAAAATCAAGCAGCGTTGCTGCACTGTCGGCCAGATGTCCCTTAAGTCCGGATAGCTTTTCTGCAAGCTGTGACGCTTTTTCGCACTCAGCCTCCCACAGCTCATCTGTCTCATACATATCCTCAAGCTTCCATTTGTACTCGTCTGAGATTTCATCTCTCTTTTGAAGCCTTTTCTCACTCATTTTGTGTTACCTTCTATCTTACTTTTCTTGTTATCGGGGGTTCTGAATAGTTACCTTGTTTTCAACTCTTCAGAACCACCCACGCACATTTGCAAAACCGCACGATGTTTTTATAAAACTACCCACACATCTGCTCTGCAAAATGCATATAGACGTGTGGGATATGTGTGAATTATAACAATTAAGCTCTACTTTGTAATTAAAGTGCCCATACCACCTGAAACTGTCTTGCCCTCTTTGTTGAGCTTTGTGATAAGCACTGAACGGATGGCAGAGTCACCGATAAAGTCGATAGCCGCCTCAATCTTTGGAGCCATGGTACCCTCATCAAACTCGCCTGCTGCAAGGTACTTCTTTGCCTCATCGACAGTCATGGTATCAAGTGGCTTCTCATCCTCCTTGCCATAGTTCAGGCAGACCTTGTCAACGCTTGTAAGTATAACAAGTCTGTCAGCATCAAGAGTATCTGCAAGCTTTCCTGCTGCAAGATCCTTCTCGATAACAGCACTGGCGCCCTGAAGCTTATTGTCCTGTGCTAAAACAGGGATTCCACCGCCACCGCATGCGATAACAACCTGATCCGCATCAACAAGAGCCTTAATAGCATCCTTTTCCACTATATCAACAGGCTTTGGAGCTGCCACAACTCTTCTGTAGCCTCCCTCAACCTGTGTCACATGATTGCCCTTTTTCTCCTCTTCCTCAGCCTCAGCCTCTGTCATAACACGGCCAATGATCTTTGTCGGATGATAAAAAGCCTCATCATATGGGTCAACAACCACCTGTGTAAGTATTGTTGAAACGGTCTTGTAAATTCCTCTGCCAAGAAGCTCTGTACGGATAGCATTCTGTAAATCATATCCTATATAGCCCTGGCTCATTGCAGAGCAGACTGCTGTAGGTGTAGCTGTATACTCAGGATAAATCCTGCAAAACTCAGACATAGCGGTGTGAATCATGCCCACCTGCGGTCCGTTGCTGTGTGTGATAACAACCTCATAATCGTCCCTGATAAAATCTGCAACTGCCTTTGCTGTATGCTTTGTAGCCTCGTGCTGCTCCGGAAGAGTTGTTCCAAGAGCATCATGTCCGAGTGCAATAACTATTTTTTTCTTCTTCATGCCGACCTCCTATGCTGCATCCGCTCAATGTGTATTATATCTCATAATCATAAACCCATATGTATACTATGATAAATACACTTATGAACCATCAATTTTGAATAATTCTCATGCGGTGCAAAATCAAAATTATTTATATACATTATCTAATATTTTATGGAATTTGTCTAGTACTTTGAACTGATTTGAACAACATTAACCAACATTCTGTCACAATGCAGCGAACGTAAGCCGAGCGTAGCGATGGCGCACACGTAAGCGCATATCTACCACAGCGTAAGGGACGTAAGCCCCGGGCACCGGTGGCGCACACGTACTCTTGCAGGAGCGAATAGCGAAGTGGCTTAGATACTGTAGAAATTATGTCCATGAAACGCAGAAACACCCCTGCATGGACGCAGGGGTGAGGAGAAAACGCGCCACGGACGGCGCGTTTCGACGGTTTCGTCAAGCATAGAAACCCTTCAAGCATAATTTCGTACAGTATCTTAGCCACGTAGCATAGCGACCGCAAGAGTACGTGTGCGCCGCCGGTAGCCGGGGCTTACGTCCCGACCTCCCACCAATACACTGCGCAGGAATTACTGCTGGATATCCTTTGCAGAGCTTAAGGTTACTTCAACCTTGCTCTCTTCGTACTGTCTGCCACTCTGACGGGCAACAGTAAGAGTAACCTTATCTCCGGCCTTGTAGCTCTTTAACGCTGACTGCAGCTCTGTCATAGAAGAAATCTTTGTGCTGTCAACAGCAGTGATGATATCTCCCTCCTGTAAGCCGGCATTTGCGGCACCTGAACCAGCTGAAACAGATGAAACATACACACCCTGTGGGAAGCCATAGGCTACCATCTCAGACGAAACATCGCCGCCCTTTATTCCAAGGTATGCCTGATTCTCGTTTGTATACTTTCCATCCTGGATGAGGCTCTCAATAATAGGCTTTGCAACCGACATTGGAATTGCATATCCGATACCCTCAACATCTGTCGAAGAATATTTTACGGAGTTGATACCGATGACCTCGCCGTTTTCATTTAAGAGTGCTCCACCACTGTTTCCCGGGTTTATTGCTGCATCTGTCTGGATGAGATTGTTGTTAGTTACAGTCTCACCTGTCTGTGAATCCTGTGTAGTTACGGTTCTGTTAAGTGCACTTACTATACCTGTTGTGACAGACTGTCCGTATCCGAGTGCATTACCGATAGCGATTGCCGGGCTTCCAACAGCTACACTGTCTGAATCTCCGATTGTCGCAATCTTGATATTTGAGTAAGTATCTTTTCCAAGGTCTGATTTCTTTACACGTACAACTGCAAGATCATCATCAGGATCCGTTCCTCTGATTTCTGCCTTTACCACAGAATCATCATCAAACTGTACTGTAAGCTCCTCTGAATCTGCTACAACATGGTTGTTTGTAGCAATGTAGAGATAATCATCATCCTCACTCACAATGATACCTGAGCCGCAGCTCTGTGACTGCTGTGACTTCTTTCCGAAAAAGCTGTTGTAGGTGACTGTTCCTGTATTTGTGATAGCAACGATGCTAGGCATGACCTCATCGACAACTGATGATACATCTGTCAGATCCTTTGCATCCCCTGAGGATGTCTGCTTAGTCCCACCGGATGTTGTAGTGGTAAGCTTTGCACTTGCAGTAGAAGGATTTGAAATAGCTCTCGTGCCAATATAGCTTACTCCTGTGAAAACGCCGCCTCCAACGAGTCCGAAGATAAGAGCTGCCGCTACTGTCTTTGTTGCAAATGGTCCGAATGCACCAGGCTTTCTAGGTGCTCTCTGTTTCTTAGGCTTTACAGTCTGCTGGTATGCCTGACCATTCATATTCATCCGGCTATATGAGTTGTCTGTCGAACCAACTGATGTGCCGCCATATGCATTATTATTTGTGCCTGAATTATACGACCGATTAGAATAAGGCTGGTTTGCATATGACTGATTTGCATTTGGCTGTCCTGCTGCAGAAGCCTGCGAATATGGATTGTAGCTCTGTGAATAGCTTTCAGCTGATGTATTATTAGTCTGTGCAGCCTTCTGTGACTCATCCGGATTGTAAGGATTACCCGACATTGTGAAATTTACACCTGCATCAGATGCGTTACCTGTTGTATTAGCATTGTTGACGTTGCTGGTATAATCGCTGTTGTTTGTACCATTAGTATTATTTGTATCATTCATATTTCTATAATTGTTATCCATAATAATTTCTCCTTTCGTTTATATTTAGAAGTATACTGTCAATCTGTGTTTAATTTGTGACGGGATTATTTATTTTTTCATAAATTGTAATCCCCGTGCTATTCTCCGAATAAAAATAACTGCTCATCGGCAGATACATCTCTAAGTCTGCGATAAATAGAAATTGCAGAATATCAATACATCCCTGCCAATGAACAGTTACCATAAATCATATATTAAATTTCAATTCCGTTCTTCTCAAGAAGAGCTCTCGCTGTTTCAACCGAATCTGTACCTGTCGCATTCTTTACAGGTGCAAACTCCTTCTCTCTGTCTACCTCAAATGGCAGGCTATTGTCCATCATGTATACCATATCGAGGATGAGTGTCTCGAACTTGTATGCATTCGGAGTCTCAGGCTTGTGCTCTGTACCATTCTCATCAATGTAAGGTACCTTCTTCTCTACCACATGAAGAGGAAGGCTCTTCTCTGCGATAGCCATGAGCTTGTCCACGCGGAATAAATAGTTTAAGATAACACCAAAGCCATACTGCAATGAACCATTCTCGTTCTTTGCCTCTGCCATCTCAGGAGTAAGCTCGTAATACTCAACAATCGAAGGCTTGCCATTCTCAAGACACATAGCACCAACTCTCTCATATGGATCACATTTTCTGACCACCTTAGAGCCGCTGACACAGCCGGACTCGATTGTAGCACCTACAAATACAGGATCTGCAATCTGCTGAAGCACATTGTCCACAGCAAATACATTGAGCCACTCAACACCCTTGTCCTTCAAATCCTTGTCAAGACCGGCATTGATGAGTGACTTGAACCATCCACCGTTTCCGTTTGGTGACATGGCAAGTGAATCCTCAGATTTCATTAGCAGATTTCCATCAAAATCAACTGCCGGAACCATCTCCTGCACGAAAAACTTCACATAGTCCTTGTTGTATCCAAAATAATCGTGCTCTTCAAAGAACTCTCTTGTCATGCTATCATTTATCTCGCTTGTCATAACATACAGAGGCACCCATGTACCGGTCTGATTTGTAACCTTCATGAGGTTTGCGACAAGCTGCTCAAAGATGTAGAGTTCCTTTGTCTTTCCGATATTGAACATGCCCTTAGCCTTGTCAAAGCCAAGACGTGTACCCTGTCCACCGGCAAGAAGAATTGCACCGACCTTGCCATTCTTGACAGCATCAAGACCTGTTGCAAGGTATTTGTCCTTATTTGCCTCTATCTCTGAAAGCTCCATAGCAGCAAGCGGTGAAAATGTGCCTCTCTGCTGCTCCTTGTTGTGAATCATATCAAGGTATGACCAGTCCATGTGCTCAAGCTGGCTCTCAAGCTTAGCCGGAGCTTTCTCTGTTAAGAATTTCTTTAAGTATTTCTGGTTTGTTGCCGTGATTTTTTCTTTGATTTCCGGTTTCATAATAAATAATCTCCCTAATAGCTAACTTTAATTATTTAATTTTTTAATCATCCGAATCATCTGATGATGATTTTTTTTCTGAACCATTTTCAGATTCTGACTGGCTCTTTTTCAGGGCATCCTGCTTGTCCTTATTTTTTTTCTTTGCCCCTTCGGTTCCATCAGAGCCAACAGTATCATTGTACTGCGTGAGATCAAATGCTGATGTCTTAGATGTAACACCTGTCTTTTTAGCAATCTTATCACTTACTGTCTGAACGGTATCTGTCGGCTGGTAATCAGTCTCATTAAACAGGAACTGATGAAGCTCTGAAACATTCTGTGCCAGGTCTATAGGAATTACGGTATCGCCAGTAGTTGACAGATTCATTGTAGTCAGCTCAAATGGGAAGCCTGTTGTCTCCTTCATCTGAAACTTTGTAACATAAGAAGCATACTGTAATATCTCGGCAGCTGTAAAGTTTGTACTTATCTGACTCATGATATCCTTACACATCTCTGTGAGCGAGCCTAAATCTGACTGTTTAGCCTTGTCAAGCATAGCCTGAAGCACAATTCTCTGACGGGATGCCCTTAAGAAATCATCACCGGAGGTGCTTCTGATACGTGCATAGCATGTAGCCTGAGTTCCATCAAGATGCTGCATACCATCCCCCTCAAGATAAGGAGTATTATATCCTGTAGTATAATCAACCTCAGGAATCAGATAATTGATTTCCTTCATCTCCGCCTTAGTAATCTCAAGATCAAGACCTCCGATATCATCTATAGCATCTACAAGAGCCTTCCAGTCAACACAAACATACTTCGTAATATTCAAATCCAAATTTGAATTAAGCATAGCTACTGCTCTCTTTGCCCCACCATTGGCATATGCTGCATTTGCCTTTGCAAACTTTCCATTGCCTATAGGCAGATACGTATCTCTGTAGACAGAAACAATCTGAACCTCCCTAGTATCATAATTCAGACTAGCGATCATGATACAATCGGAATGCCCCTCATCGTATGAACCATTACTTCTGTTGTCCAGACCAAACAACGCTACATTGAGATATCCATGCATATTGGCAAGAACATCCTCATCAATATCCTCATTGATTCCGGCCTCACTATTTGTCAGCGCATCCTCATATTTAACCTGTCCGAGTGTCTTATTATAAGCCCAAACCACTAACAGAACAATCAACAGCAGCAGGATTTCAAATACAAAGAGTATAATCTTCTTACGTCCACTTCTTCTCTTTTTTCTTCTTCTCTTCTTTGCCATGTTATTTTTCCTTTTTTCTATGAATGTAAAGCCACGCGTCTGCGTAGTCCTGACGTTCCTTCTCTGACATATTGGTATACTTTCCAAACTCCAGATTCGTCAGACGCATCTGCGGCCTGCCACACTTGAAGCATTCAACCTCTTTCCTTCTTGAAACCATCCGTATCCAGCCACAATCCGGGCAAATGTATATTTTCATCATAGTCTTTATTCAAACTGTCCGAGAACCTCAGCTGACAAAGCATCAAGCTTAGCCTGTGAATCTTCAAGAGACACTCCTTTAACTCCAAAATAGAATTTAATCTTAGGCTCTGTACCAGAAGGGCGTACACAGCACCAAGCGTTATCGTTAAGTTCGTAGTAAAGTACATTAGAAGAAGGAAGACCTGTCGGCTCAACCTTTCCTGTTGTCATATCTTTTCTTGTGTCATTCTTGTAATCACGGATAGCAAGCACCTGATAATCACCAAACTTCTTTGGCTCAGCGGCACGTGCCTTTGTCATAATCTCATTTATCTGTGCGGCACCATCAATGCCCTTTAAGGTCATTGTGGAAATGCCCTCTCTGTAGTAGCCGTACTTCTCGTACATGTCAATCATGCCATCCCAGAGTGTCTTGCCCTGTGACTTGTAGAAGGCAGCTACCTCACACAGCATACAAACTGCTGCAGGAGCATCCTTGTCCCTTGCATATGTGCCCGGCAGACATCCGTAGCTCTCCTCCATACCGAATACATAGTTGTTGCAGCCGGTCTTTTCAAATTTGAGCATCTGCTCTCCGATATACTTGAAACCTGTTAAAACCTCGATATGCTTTACGCCATATGCTGCCGCAATTGCCTTACCCATATCTGTAGAAACAATTGACTCAACAAATGCAGGATTCTCAGGCAGAGTACCATTGGCACTCTTCTGGCTTAAAATATACTCACCGATAAGCATAGCTGACATATTTCCTGTAAATGTCACATACTCACCTGTCTTTGTATCCTTGCAGTATACACCGAGTCTGTCGGCATCAGGGTCAGTTGCTAAAACGATATCAGCATCCTTTTCCTTTGCCAGCTCAAGTGCAAGCTTCCATGCATCAGGATTCTCAGGATTTGGATAAGGACATGTAGGGAAATTGCCGTCAGGTACTGCCTGGCTTGGCTCAATGTATACATTCTCAAAGCCCATATCCTTAAGTACTCTCTGTACAGGGCGAAGACCTGTGCCGTGGAGTGGTGTGTAAACAATCTTGATATCCTTTGCCATAGCCTTGATAATCTCCGGATGGATAGAAAGCTTGCGGAGTTCTCCGAAATATCCCTCCTCAACCTCATCAGAGATGACATTGTAAAGGCCTGCCTCAATAGCAGCAGCTTTGTCCATAGTCTTTACCTGATCAAATGATGTAACCTTTGCCACCTCAGCCATGATGCTTGTATCATGAGGTGGAGTAACCTGTGCACCATCCTCCCAGTATACCTTGTATCCATTGTACTCACGAGGATTGTGGCTTGCTGTGATAACAACACCGGCTATTGTACCGAGTGTCCTTACTGCGTATGACAGCTCCGGAACAGGTGCGAGCTGTGGGAATACATATGTCTTGATTCCGTTAGCTGCAAGACAGAGTGCTGTGGCATCTGTGAACTCATCATGCATATTACGTGAGTCATGTGCGATTGCAACACCTCTCTTTACTGCGTCCTCTCCCTGTGAAAGTATGTAATTTGCCAGTCCCTGTGTAGCCTGACGGACTGTGTATATATTCATCCTGTTGGTGCCGGCTCCTATTACACCACGAAGACCTGCTGTACCAAACTCAAGTGTACGATAGAATCTGTCCTCTATCTCCTTATCATCACCTGCGATAGCCTTAAGCTCTGCCTTTGTAGCCTCATCAAAATATGGATCTGTACACCATTTCTCGTACTCCGCTCTAAATTCCATTTATATTAACCTCCTATGTCAGCTAGTAATAAGCCTATTAATGTTAACTATACCGATTTTACCACATTAACGTGCATTTGAAAAGTTTTAGTTCCTTAATATTTTTTTAAATACAAGGCTCCTCATCCAAAGTGGCATCATACAGACAACAAACTGTGCCGCAACCGTAACAAAATAATCGGCCGCACTTATGGTTCCTGTCTTTAAAATACGCTTTCTTCCTGCCTTGTATTTAAGGAAATAATCAAAGCCGCCACGCCTTTTCAGCATATCATCACCGGTTCTGGCATACACAAGAGTCTCACCTATATTTGCCATACGACAGTGATTTCTGATCATATTCGCCCAAAGAAGAGAATCCTCCATAAGCAGACAGTCCTGATAATTGCCTGCAGCAAGCACCGCAGATCTTTTGTACATCACAGTCATGTGATTGAACGCATCGCGCTTTCTCTGATACTGCTTTATCACATAATTTCCGAGAGGCACTGTCCTCTCTGATATAATATTATGCATATCATCGGAAAACTCGCTGATGTAGCCGCCTATGATATCAAGCCCCTGATTTTCCGAAAAAGCATTCAGCTGTCTCTCAAACCTGTCAGGCACACATATATCATCCGTATCCATTCTGGCCACAAGCTCATTAGAGCAATGCTTTATTCCTTCAGCAAGTGCAAGACCGAGCCCGCTGTTTTTTTCAAGCTTTACCGTAACAAAATTTATTTCCGAAGGCCTGCATTCATAATCTCTGATTGCTTCATAAAGCTCATCTGTGAGCCGGCCGTCCTCCACCAGCACTATCTCGTCCGGTAAAACAGTCTGTGAATATATGCTTTCCATACACTCCCTGAAATACTCAGGCTTTTCCTTGTAATAAATTGACAGTAATACTGAAAATTTGACTTTATTCATAAGTATCATCCTCCCAGACAAGCAGACTAATGTATTACCGCAAGCACAGTCTCTATGCACAGTCTGATATCATTTATCAGTGAAAATCTCTTAAGATACTTAAGATTGTACCTCATCTTACCCGGCAGCACCTTGTGTATATATGTGTAATCCACATCATCTGCAGTCTCAAGAAGCCTGTCCTCATCCTTGTACCTGATGCTTGCCTCACTGGTGATTCCGGCAGGCATCAGAAGCGTCGCCATCATCGCTGGTGTATATGCCATGACATACTTCTCCACCTCAGGTCTTGTGCCAACAAAGCTCATATCACCACATAGCACATTTATGAGCTGCGGAATCTCATCAAGCCTGTACTTTCTGATGACAGCGCCGACTCTTGTGATTCTTGAATCGCCACCGACAGTCACGAGTGAGCCCTTTTTGTCAGCGTCATTCACCATGGTTCTGAACTTGAATATGCGAAACTTCCTGCCATACTGTGTGATACGCTCCTGTCTGAAAAAAACAGGTCCTCTGCTATCCACCTTTATCCAGACAGCAAGGACCAGTATAACAGGCGAAAGCAGCACAAGAAGAACAGCGGACATAATCACATCAAAAATGCGTTTGAATACCATGCTTGTCCTCTTTCTGCTCAGATGCCTGTAATATTTAAGTGTAAAATCATTTTTCATGAATGTAGGAATCTCTCCCCATGTTCTCCATCTACTCATGTAAAATCTCCAATAAATTATTAATTATATACTCCACATCCTCATCGCTAAGCTTTGTGTTAAGAGGAAGTGTAATCTCATTCTCATACTGATGATAAGCGTTTGGAAAATCGGCTATGTCAAAGCCCATATTCTTATATGCTGTCATCATCGGAAGCGGCTTGTAATGCACATTTGTGGCGATACCTCGCTCCGCCATCTGCACTATAAGCGCATTGCGCCTATCCACGCCGATGCCCGGTATGCGAAGCAGATACAGATGTCCGCTCGATGTATGCCTGTCTGTAAAATGAGGCACAGTCAAGAGACCAAGCGGCTTAAATGCCGTATCATAGCGCTCTATAATATCACGGCGCCTCTTGAGAAGCCCCTCATATCTGTCAAGCTGTACCAGACCAATAGCAGCCTGGATATCAGTCATATTGCACTTATACGAAGGAGCCACAATATCATACTCCCAGTTGCCCAGACCATTCTTGTGGAAAGCATCCTTTGTCTGTCCGTGGAGTGAAAGCAGCATAAACTGCTTGTAGATATACTCATCATCAAAGCCCTCTATAGGTCTCCAGGTGAGTGCTCCTCCCTCTGCGGTGGTCAGATTCTTGACCGCATGGAACGAAAAGCTTGTAAAATCAGCTACATTGCCACACATAATCCGCTCACCTGCTCTCATGTAAGAAGCACCAAAAGCATGAGCCGAGTCAGCCGCCACAATCACACGTCCGATTGCCCTCTGCACATCATTTGACGGATGAAAAAGAGCCTTCTTTCTCTCCACAATATCAAAAATCCTGTCATAGTCGCAAGGCACACCTGCAATATCAACCGGCACGATAACCTTTGTCTTTTCTGTAATAGCAGCTTCCAGGGCATCGTAATCCATCTCAAATGAATCAGGTGCTACGTCTATAAACTTAAGCGTTGCACCTACATGCACCGCAGGGCTTGCTGATGCAGTATATGTGTATGCACTTGTGATGACCTCATCACCTGCACCTATCCCTAAGAATCTGAGTATCGACTCAAGACACGCAGTAGCAGAGCCAAGAGCTACAGCCTTATCTGTGCCGCACAGCTTAGCAATCCTCTTCTCAAACTCCTTGGTTCTTGGACCTGTTGTGATCCATCCGCTTCGCAGAGCATCAGCAACAGCTGACACCTCTGCTTCTGTTATATCAGGTGGTGAAAATGAAATCTGTCTCTTTTCCATAGTTATGTTCCTCGTTTCCGGCATAAAATATGCCAAACATCCGGCTTTTACAGTCTATATTATGAGCTTCAAAAGATATTTAGTCCTCCAGGTCAGGATGATATGTCTTTACCACAGAGGCTACTATCTGCTTGATATCCTTTGCTTCTGAGGTGCATGCCTTTTCGAGCATCTCAAGCTGCTTCTCAAAGAGCTCATCATCCATCTCAATAGGCTCACCCACATGAATCAGCTTGTTCGGAGTCTCCTTAAGGCCTTCCTCGCTCATCAGCATCTCCTCGTATAGCTTCTCGCCCGGACGCAGGCCTGTGTATACAATCTGAATATCCACATCCGGCTCCAGTCCTGAAAGCCTGATAAGGTTCCTAGCCATATCATCAATCTTTACCGGCTCACCCATGTCGAGCACGAAAATCTCGCCTCCGTGGGCATAGAGCCCTGCCTGCAGCACAAGTGCCACCGCCTCAGGAATTGTCATAAAATACCTGATAATACGCTTGTCCGTCACAGTAACAGGACCGCCATCCTCTATCTGCTTCTTAAACAGCGGGATAACACTACCATTGCTGCCAAGCACGTTTCCAAAACGCACAGCGACAAAATCAGTCTCTGTCTGCCTGTTCATCATCTGTATAACCATCTCACACAGGCGCTTTGATGCACCCATGATATTGGTCGGATTAACCGCCTTATCCGTAGAAATAAGCACGAACTTCTTCACATGGTACTCAGCTGCAATCCTTGAGAGCTTTAATGTGCCAAGCACATTGTTTTTTATTGCCTCATTCGGGCTTTCCTCCATCAGCGGTACATGCTTATGTGCAGCTGCATGATAAATAATCTCAGGGTGATATGTCTGGAATACATAGTGCAGCCTGTTAGTATTGCGCACCGAGCCAATCAGCGTCTCCACCCTTACATAAGGATATTTGCGCTTCAGCTCCTGCTGTATATCGTATGCATTATTCTCGTAAATATCAAAAATGATAAGAAGCTTCGGATCCTCCCTGGCTATCTGACGGCAAAGCTCACTACCGATTGAGCCACCGCCACCTGTAACCATTACCACCTTGCCCTGTAAAAATGAATGAATACCGTCATTATCCACAACAACCGGATCTCTTCCAAGCAAATCCTCAATGCTTACCGGACGCAGATTGGAAACCGACACTCTTCCGTCCACCATCTGATAGATTCCCGGAACCACCGACACATCACAGCCTGTGTCCTTACAAATATTGAGTATATCCTTCCTGTCCTTACCTGATGTAGAAGGTACAGCATACACAATTTTCGTGATATCATACTTCTCAACCATCTCCGGAATGTCATTTCGGTTGCCGACAATAGGCACTCCGTCTATAAAGCGCCCCAGCTTCGCCGGATTGTCATCTATGATGCAGCAGGCCTTTGTGTGCAGATGTGAGCTCATGATAAGCTCCCTGATAAGCATCCTGCCCGCATTTCCGGCTCCTATAATCATGACCTTCTCATCACCGTTTGCAGAGCCTCTCTGCTCAAGCATCTTCTGACCTGTCCTGATAAATCTGTACGCAAAACGGCACGCTGTGCACAGTGCAAAGCTGAGCATCAGTCCGATAATCCAGAAGGCATACGGCATCTTGATCTCATAAACCTCATGAATAGTAACACTCACAACTGTAAGCACCAGAAAGGCACCAATAATATGCATAAACTCGTTGATGCTCGCAAAGCGCCATATACTGTGGTAAAGCCTGAAAATATAAAACACCACAAGTGAAATCACCATAAACAATGGCACAATGTGCAGATAACCCTCCAAAAATGAGAGCGGAATATGTGAATATGAAAACTCAAACCTGATCATCAAAGCGAAAAAGAATGAGATTGCAATGATGCACATATCAATAAAAGCAAGAACCAATGCCCTGAAAACCCATTGCTTGTCATTGCCCATGTATGCGTCCGGCTTCTCCGGACCATCGTATTTTGTTTTGTCTTTTCGATTATTTGTATCTTTTTTCATGTCAAGTCTATTACTCATATAGGATTTTCTCCTTCTGTCCCACACTGCAAAAAGCAGCTTCTATATCCCTATGTAAATCAACTTCTCATAAACTGCATTTAAATTTACGCTTTATTATACCATACACACACTATTATAGTTCTTATTATTTTATTAAATATACCACATTTAGCGATTTTTGAAAACAAACAGCTTGCTTATCACATAGTTGAGCACAACCACAACCACCTGTGCTACCAGCTTCACCCACATGCTGGGATAGTCAAGAAGCGTGATAAAAATAAATATAATAGTCTCTTCAATAACCAGCGTGATGAATCTGCCACTGAAAAAAGCAAACATCTGTACTAAAAATGCCGTCTTTGTCGGCGTTGCAACCTTAAACACCCACTTCTTGTTGGTAACATATGAAAATAGAACAGCAAACACCCATGCCAGCGCGTTCGCAATCAGCTCATTGATACCAAAGAATACATTAAAAATGGCATATGCACCTATGCTGATCACAAAGGTCATATTGCCAAAAACCGTGTATAAAACAAGCTCCTTAAACTCCTCTTTCCTGCTTCGTATTATTATAATATTATCCATTTCTCCACCTATGTGACAGGCTTTAGCCCCTGTCGTAATTTATACGTGTAAGTTGATAGTAATGTTAATTTGCGATTTTTATATAATAACTGCATAGCCAAAATAAGTCAATATGTGATATGATATCTGCATGAAAAATAAAACACAAAAAAACAAGAGTATAAAACTAAACTACATATATAATGTGAGCTACCAGATACTCACACTGATCACACCGCTTATCACAGCGCCGTACCTCTCGAGGGTGCTTAAGGCAGACGGAATAGGTGCATACAGCTATACCTACTCACTGGTATCATACTTTATCATGTTTGCCGCACTGGGCACTGTAAACTACGGAAACAGGGAAATATCATACCTGCAGGAGGACAGAGCAAAACGCACAAAAACCTTCTGGGAGATTGAGCTTCTATCCGTCATCAGCGTGATTGTGTGTCTGTGCGCATATATGGTATTCACACTTGCCTTTCCGCACTCACCGCTCAAAAAGCACCTGCTATTGATTGAAGCCGTGTACCTGATATCAGTTGCTTCTGATATCTCCTGGCTGTTTCAGGGACTTGAGGAATTTGGCAAAATAGTCGGTCGAAACGTGATTTTTAAAATCATAAACATTGCTTTTATCTTCATCGCCGTACGCTCAGAGAGTGATTTGCTCATATATGTGGCAGGAATATGTCTATTAGAGCTTTTTGCCAATATATCTATATGGTTTTACCTGCCTCAATATGTTGACAGACCAAAGCTTAAGGAGCTTAAGCCATTCTCTCATCTAAGGGCTACTCTCACACTATTTGTACCAACTATAGCGACAACCATATACACAGCGCTTGACAAAACCATGCTCAACAACATAACCGGCAGCATGACAGAAAACGGCTACTATGAGCAAGCCAACAAGATATCAAAAATGGTTCTCATGCTTGTAACCTCACTCGGTACTGTGATGCTTCCAAGAATAGGAAGAGCCTTCAGTGAAAATAAAAAAGACGAAGTAAAAGCCCTCCTTTATAAGAGCTTTCAATTCGTCTGGTTTATAGGTCTTGCCCTGTGCTTTGGCCTGATAGGCATCGCACGCAATTTCTCGCCATGGTTTTTTGGTCCGGGATATGAAAAGGTGCCCTATCTCATCATGATAATGGCTACACTGCTTCCAATCATCGGCTTAAGCAATGTAATCGGTATACAGTACCTGGTAACAACCAAGCGTGAAAGCCTGCTGACACGCTCAGTATGTATCGGAGCCGCAGCCAATTTTGTCATGAATATGATTCTCATACATCAGCTCTATTCATACGGTGCAGCCATAGCCTCTGTCATCTCGGAGGTAATAATAACTGCCGTACAACTTTACTTCATACGAAATGAGCTTAGCATACCAAAAATATTTTCTCTATCATGGAAATATCTCGTATCAGCAATCTGTATGCTTATAGTACTGCTAATCATGGATGCAAGGCTGTCCGTCAGCTTCATGCACACAATGATTATGATTGTGACCGGATTTATAACCTATATGGTGCTGCTTGTACTGATGCGTGACGAGATGGTATGGGAAGGCATAAAGCTCATTAAAGCCCGAATCAAATGCCACTAAATAACACCATTCTGCAACGCTTAATTACCCGGCAGCCTCACTTACTTGGCTGCCTCATACTCTCCAACCACCTGTGCCTCTCCTCTGTCAGTATATTCTCTTGCCATTTTCAGAGCTTTTTTAGTCCTCTTCACAGACTTTTTCCATATTGAAAGCTCTGATTTTGCCGTATCAGACTTTATCCCATATTGATTCACAGCCATATTGCCAATATATGCCGTAAGCTTTTTGGCACCATAAGCATTCAGGTGCTCAAAATCAGCGAAGTCATGGGAATCATCTATCCCTGCAATGCTCTCATAATCAGTACTCAGATCAAGAAAATCGTATCCATACGCCTTCGTTATACTTTCAATCTGCTCAAGCCCTGACTTATCAGCAGCCTGTGTCTCATGAGGCGGCTGCAGCAACAGCACATGCTCTATGCCAAGCTTATTGCAGTACGAAAGCAGCTCCTTAAGATATGCCCTGCACTCATCAGTCAACACATAGGCTTCTTTAGTGGGCTGTCCGATATTTGCCAGATTGTCACGGCCTCCGGTGATGCCTGTCTTTGAATAAAAACCCTTCAGATAGCCTCCACCGCTGAGCCTCATATAGGCACGAGTGACAAATGAGGTATACACCGCCTCAGGGTCCTTCCAGTTGCCATGATACTTCTCCAACGGGAAATAAAGGGTATCCGATATGTTATCCTTCACCTCTTCATCATCCTTATTGATATTTTTTGGAATAGTCTCTACCGTGTCAAGCTTGTTCTGTGACATAGGCATATTGTCAATCCACTTTCTCAGATAAACCTCATCAGTCAGATTCCAATTTCCCTGACTAAATGCAGAAGCATTGATTACAAGGAGCTTCGGCCTCTGTCTCTTCACAATCTCCGTGACAATGGACTTGTACATATTGCATGGCACAGCTCCTATTGAAAGATTGCATGACTTAAGGCCATACTCCTCCCACGCCAGAGCCGGCGCATAGCCCGTGTATACCTCACTTGGTCCAATCATGACCATATCAAGGCTGTTCTTTGGCTCTGCATAAAAACCATATATATTTTCAATATCGCTGCTGTCAATGGCAATAAATGCCTTTGAAACTATTTGCATGAGCAATAGGAGAACTATTGCAAATGCAGGAATTTTAATAAATTTCATGGTGTTTCCTTTTCTATTGAAACGCTTTATTTTGATTTTTTTCAGTAAACACTATATAGTATAGCGGATTAGTATTAAAAAGCAACACCCTGATTTCTATTTGTCATTTTCTGATATGAAGCTGTTTACCCGGATAGAATATAAAATCGATAAACCTGATTTTCTTTATGATACACTCATACAATATCCAGCATATAGCAGTGCTTCCTTCAAATCCGCATATACACTGCAGCGCCATATTGGTTATACCAGCCCTGTCCAATATAATCCTGATTCCACCTACAAATATCACATGCATCGCATAAAACGGCATGCTATCACGGCCAATAGTCTGTACCCACTTGGGAAAATCACAATACTCTGATAGAAAATAGCTTACTGCAAATATAAATACTGTCACTATACAGGCGGTAAGCCGCTCAAACAGACTGCTGAAAAAGGGATTGCTGCTTATGTCATCCTGTAATACTATGCCTGACGCCTCTACAAGCACACTCATAACGGCAAGGCTCAGCACAGCATATCTATTATCCAGTTTATCAAGCCACTTCTTAATCAGGCATCCCAGATAAAAGTACATCTGAAAGCCGGCTATGTAGTTAAAGCCCACATAGTGAAAGCTGCCATAGCATGTGAAAGCAATTATTAAAAACAGCACAAATAAAAGCTCCATTTTATAATTAAAATGTGGCAGAAGCCTCGCAAACACATAATCAGCCATATACGCCACACAATATATGAGAAACAGTGCGTATAAATACCATAAAAACTCTATCGGCTTCCATGGTATGCTTATCAAGCTGCTAACAGCAATCGGCTCCCTTATCAAATTTGAAAGGGCAAATTTAATAATCCAGTAAATAACTGAAATCATCACGTAAGGCAGGAGGATATTAAATGCTTTATGACCTATCCGGCTAAAAATGCCTTGTGAAGCATTCCCTACATATTCACTGTATAAGAAGCCTGAAACTGCGATAAAGCAAGGCATGTGAAAGCTGTATATTACATTTGCAATACCATTCATTGTATCATCAAATGAATACATGTCTGTCAGACCCAATGTAGTGTGACCTAAAATCACAAATAAAATAAGGATGCCCTTTATGAAATCAATTGTTTTATCTCGTGTGGTGGTGTTGGTTTGCATGTTGTGTCCTCTGTGGTAATTTTCATAATTTTATAGTTATCTTATTCTAAAATTCAAATTTATTCACAAAATATTTTTCGAAATAATCTGGTGTGTATACATATGCATCTTTCTAACTCTGCTCATGTTTTCTCATTTAATAAAAATATATAAAGTTATTACCATTTTTCATTAACAACTTATAATTTTCAAACTGCTATAGTAAAAATTTCCACATGTCTTTCCATGTGGAAACCTTTACCATAAAATCATTATGACTTTATTCTACCTCATCTATTTGGTAAACTAAACCATTTTTTATATAATATATTTTTCCGTCTAATCCATCAAAAGTCCCATTATATCCAAAGTCAACAACACCATTATTTACATACCATAATCCTTTTTCATTTTTCGCAATTGTATTAGCTGTAAAGTCTACATGACCATTTATTACATACCACCAATTATTATTATAATATGCTAATGTATTGACATTAAAATCTACACAACCATTTTTCACATACCACCAGTTGTTATTATAATAGCCTAATGTATTGGCATTAAAATCTACTCGACCATTTCTTACGTACCACCAGTTATTATTATAATAACCTAA
>ERZ833963.1087-NODE-1087-length-35102-cov-4.090507_pt1 | contig 35102 bp, 20 predicted proteins | sample MGYA00519693_ERZ833963 | MGnify/ENA primary metagenome ERZ833963 (study PRJEB31850, sample SAMEA3708748) | human gut metagenome | biome: human gut; feature: human-associated habitat; material: faeces | place: China | collected 2014 ... | reverse complement strand
CCAAAAACAAAAAGGTCCGGGTAAAGGAGCATACTATTCATTTATGACCAACTTAAAAATCTATATAGACGAAGTTAAAGCACACGGTGGCATACCGGTTTTAGTGACTCCCACCCGCCGTCGCAGATTTGACAAAGAGGGAAAAACAGTAAATACCCACGGTGAATATCCGGATGCGGTACGCTGGATAGCCAATAAAGAAAAGGTTCTTCTCATCGACTTAAATGAAATGACCGGTATCCTTTACGAAGCCTTAGGAGAGAAAGAATCCAAGAAAGCCTTTGTACATTATCCGATGGGAAGCTTTGAAGGGCAGAAGAAAGCACTTGCCGACAATACTCATTTCAACCCCTACGGTGCGTATCAGATAGCCAAATGTGTAGTTGAGGGCATTAAGAAAAATATTCCCGATTTAGCAAAACACCTTCATTCTGTTCCTGACTATAATCCAGCACAACCGGATGATGTAAACCAATTTCATTGGTATCCCGCACCTTTCTTCGAAATGGAAAAGCCGGACGGCAATTAAAATAGAACCAGATAAAGCTTATAATAACAGAATAACATGAAGAATAGATTTTTCTTTTTCACGCTTATCCTCACGACGCTGTTTGCTTTGAGTACACATGCTGCAAAACGCCAAAAATACAACTTTAACAGTGAATGGCGTCTGCAGGTGGGGGACTTTCCACAAGCGAAAACAGCTGATTTCAACGATAATGACTGGAAACAAATTACTTTACCGCATGCCTTCAATGAAGATGAAGCCTTTAAACTGCCCATCAGCCAACACACCGACACTGTTATGTGGTATCGCAAGCATTTCCGGGTAAAAGAATTGAGAGGTAAAAAAGTATTTGTCGAATTCGAGGGAGTTCGCCAGGGTGGTGAATTCTTCCTGAACGGACACTATTTAGGACTGCATGAAAACGGGGTTATGGCCGTAGGATTTGACCTTACTCCCTATATGAAAGAAGGAGATAACGTGTTGGCTGTGCGTACGGACAATAACTGGTTCTATCGCGAAAAACGTACTAACTCTAAATTTCAGTGGAGTGACCGTAATTTCAACGCCAATTATGGCGGCATTCCCAAGAACGTATTTCTGTATGTGACGGACGAGGTATATCAGACTCTGCCTCTGTACAGCAACCTGAAAACAACCGGTGTATACATCTACGCCACCGACTTCGACATCAAAGGCCGCAAGGCGAAGATACATGCCGAGTCCGAAGTGAAAAACGACAGTCGCGAGGCACGCAGCTTCAGTTACCGGGTGACCCTGACCGATGCGGACGGTAAGTCGGTAAAGACCTTCCATGGCGGCAAGACAGTGCTGAAAGCCGGTGAGACGGGAACCGTGAAAGCCGCTGCCGATGTGAGCGAACTGCACTTCTGGAGCTGGGGATACGGCTATCTGTACACCGTGAATACGGCTTTGCTGGACGACCGCGGTAATGTTTTTGACGAGGTTGTGACCCGTACCGGCTTCCGCAAGACAAAGTTCGGCCGGGGAAAGGTATGGTTGAACGACCGCGTCATCCAAATGAAGGGCTATGCCCAGCGTACCAGCAATGAATGGCCGGCAGTGGGGCTTTCCGTCCCCGCATGGCTGAGCGACTACTCCAATGGCCTCATGGTGGAAAGCAACGCGAACCTTGTCCGCTGGATGCACGTCACTCCCTGGAAACAGGATGTGGAGTCTTGCGACCGTGTCGGCCTTATTCAGGCCATGCCTGCCGGCGATGCGGAGAAAGACCGTCAAGGCCGCCAATGGGAACAGCGTACGGAACTGATGCGCGATGCCATTATCTATAACCGTAATAACCCGAGTATCCTGTTTTACGAATGTGGTAATGAGTCTATCAGCCGTGAACATATGATTGAGATGAAAGAAATCCGCGACAAGTTCGACCCTTTCGGCGGACGTGCCATCGGCTCGCGTGAGATGCTCGATATTGACGAAGCGGAATACGGCGGTGAAATGCTTTATATCAACAAGAGCAAGAAGCATCCGATGTGGGCTACCGAATATTGCCGCGATGAGGGACTCCGCAAGTATTGGGATGAGTACAGCTATCCGTTCCATAAAGAAGGGGCGGGACCGCTTTACCGCGGTCAGTCTGCAACAGATTATAATCATAATCAGGACATGCTCGCATTGGAAATGGTTCGTCGCTGGTACGATTACTGGCGTGAGCGTCCGGGTACGGGCTTACGGGTCAGTGCAGGCGGTACGAAAATCATCTTCTCCGACTCCAACACACATTATCGCGGTGAGGAGAACTACCGCCGCAGCGGCGTGACCGACCCCATGCGTATAGAGAAAGACGCCTTCTTCGCCCACCAGGTAATGTGGAACGGCTGGGTGGATACGGACAAGTTCCAGACTTACATCATCGGACACTGGAACTATCCTGAGCATACGGTGAAACCGGTATATGTCGTATCGAATGGCGAACAGGTGGAACTGCTGCTCAACGGCAAATCCCTGGGTAAAGGTAAACGGGAAAGCCATTTCCTTTTCACTTTCGATAAGGTCGCTTATCAAGCGGGCAGGCTGGAAGCGGTAAGTTACGACGGAAAAGGCAGGGAAGTGAGCCGCTATACGTTGTCAACAGTGGGGGAAGCCGCCCGTCTGGAACTTACCGCCATGCAGAACCCCGAAGGTTTCCACGCAGACGGAGCCGACATGGCCCTGCTTCAGGTGGAAGTTGTGGACAAGGACGGCAGACGCTGTCCGCTGGATAACCGTACGGTCCGCTTTACCCTGAAAGGCGAGGCCGAATGGCGCGGCGGTATCGCACAGGGGAAGGACAATCATATCCTGGATATGAACCTTCCGGTGGAATGCGGCATCAACCGTGCGCTGATCCGCAGTACGGCCAAAGCCGGCAAAATAGTTGTCACCGCCGAGGCGGAAGGGCTTCCGGCCGCAAGGCTTACGCTGCAGACCGTTCCTGTGAAAGTGACAGACGGACTGAGTGACTACCTGCCCCAACTGACCCTGAAAGGCAGGCTGGATAAGGGGGAAACTCCGCTGACTCCTTCCTATACGGATACCAAGCGCGACATCGCCATTGTGTCCGCCGAAGCCGGCGCCAACCGCACCGAAACGGGCAACAGCCACGATGACAACGAGTTGAGCGAATGGGCGAACGACGGTCGGTTAAGTACGGCCTGGATTACCTATACATTGGCTGAAAAGGCGAGCGTCGACGACATCTGCATCAAGCTGAACGGCTGGCGTTCCCGCAGTTATCCTTTGGAAGTGTATGCCGGAGACGAGCTGATTTGGAGCGGGAACACGGAAAAGAGTTTGGGATACGTACATCTGGAAGTGGACAAGCCGGTATGTTCCGATAAGATAACCGTCCGTTTGAAAGGCAGCACTACCGACAAGGACGCTTTCGGCCAGATTGTGGAAGTGGCGGGCGGAGCGGCCAATGACATGGAGAAGAAAGCAAAGGAAGGCAAAGGAAAACATAATCTCCGGATTATAGAAATAGAGTTTCTGGAAAGCATTAAGAAAACATCAGCCTCACCGGCAACTATTTTATAAAACCATAGCTATATGAAAAGAAAAATAATGCTCTTTGCACTGATAGCGACCGGTATTTTAGCGGTTTGTATCCTGTCACAAGCCAAAGACAGTTCTTATGACTGGGGAAACACTTCCCCGGTCAACGACCTGGCATGGACTAAACAAGTAGGCTCCCGCCTGCAACCGGCCGGACAAACTTTGTCCGCCAACTCTTTCGGAGCTATCGCAGACAGTACCGTTCTCAGCACAGAAGCAATACAAAAGGCCATTGACAGCTGTGCCGCCAATGGCGGCGGAACAGTTACCTTACAATCCGGTTACTACCTGACAGGTGCTCTGTTTATTAAAAGCGGAGTAAATCTACGCTTGGATAAAGATGTAACCCTATTGGCTACTCCGGATATTCATTGTTATCCCGAATTCCGTTCGCGCATTGCCGGTATTGAAATGATATGGCCGTCGGCAGTCATCAATATTATCGGTCAAAAAAATGCATCCGTCAGCGGTGAAGGGCGACTGGACTGTCGCGGCAAAAGCTGGTGGAACAAATATTGGGAGATGCGCAGATCTTACGAAACAAAAGGCCTACGTTGGGTTGTGGATTACGATTGCAAAAGAATACGAGGCATACTGGTAGAAGAAAGTTCAGACATCAGCCTGACAGGAATTACTTTAATGCGCACCGGTTTTTGGGGTTGCCATGTTCTTTATTCCGACCACTGCACTGTCAAGGGGATTACCGTTGATAATAATATAGGCGGACACGGGCCAAGCACCGACGGTATAGATATAGACTCATCAACAAATATTCTGATAGAAGACTGTATCATAGACTGCAATGATGATAACATCTGTATTAAATCCGGCAGGGATGCGGACGGACTTCGTGTGAACCGGCCTACTGAAAATGTCGTTATCCGTAACTGTACGGCACGTAGCGGCGCAGGATTGGTAACTTGCGGCAGTGAAACATCAGGGAGCATCCGGAATATTCTTTGCAGTGATCTGAAAGCACAGGGAACATCCACCGTATTACGCTTGAAAAGCGCCTTAAGCCGCGGCGGAACGGTAGAGAATATATATGTAACACGCATAAAGGCAGACAGTGTCCGCCACGTACTCACAGCCGAATTGAACTGGAATCCCAGTTACAGTTACAGCAAACTGCCCGATTCGTTCCAAACAGAAGAACTGCCGGAACACTGGAAAACTTTACTGACTCCGGTGGAACCAGCCTATAAAGGCTATCCCAGATTTCGCAATGTCTATCTGTCGCAGATAGAAGCGACCCATGTAACCGAGTTTATCTCCGCATCCGGAATAAACGACTCTTTACGTTTGGAGAACTTCTATTTACATGATATAAAGGCGCAAACTTTAAAAGCCGGTAAAATCAGTTTCTGCAAGAACTTCAACATGACAGAGGTTACACTCAGTACGGCAGACCGTCGCCCTATCATTTCCGAAAATAATTTGTACAGTAACATTCATCCGACTATCAACTAAAAACATCTAATTACCATGTTTATACGCTCGATTCTATTCGCAGTCTTTATTCTGAACGTTTTCGCCGTATCAGCAAGCAACTTCATCTGGTATGACGGACAACAAGCCATTTCGTACAATGTTCCCCGAAACACCTCACCCGTAGTGAACATCGCTCTCGATATGTTTGCAGAAGACATGAAACTGGTGACGGGGCTCCACCCGAAACAGGTGCCATCCAAACATGCCGCCATCCGCATCATCCAATTGGATAAGGCGGATAATAGAACTCAGAAAGACCTGCATGTTGCAGGGATACCGGTAAATGATTTAATTCGGAAGCAAGATGCTTTCTACATCGCAGTTACAGACAACTCTCCCAAACAACAATTACTCATTGTAGGAAGTAATGGACGCGGAACAGCTTACGGCATCCTTGAGCTATCACGTATGGCGGGTGTATCGCCATGGGTATGGTGGGGAGACGTAACTCCGCGAAAACAAACCCAACTGACGGTTGCAAGCGATTTCAAGAGTATGCAAAGCCCCTCGGTCAAGTATCGCGGTATTTTTCTGAACGATGAAGACTGGAGCCTGCAACCCTGGAGTTGGAAAACCTTTGAACCGGGTAATCCCACAGGACAAATAGGGGCACGTACTTATAAGGAAATCTTCAAGCTGCTACTCCGTCTCAGAGCTAATGCCATATGGCCCGGCATGCATGGCATCACCACTCCTTTTTATCTTGTTCCGGGTGCCAAAGAAGCCGCAGACAGTTGCGGAATAGCCATTGGCACATCACATTGCGAACCATTAATGCGGAACAATGTAGGTGAATGGAAAGTCAAAGAACGGGGCGCTTACAACTACATCACCAACCGTAACTCCGTACAGGCTTACTGGACAGAACGCTTAAAAGAGGTAAACCGATACGAGAACATGTACACCATAGGGATGCGTGGCATACACGACGGACATATGGAAGGGGTAAAAACGATGAAAGAGAAGGTCAATGCCCTGCAACAGGTTATCAACGACCAGCGTTCTCTACTTTCACAATACGTCAATCGTGATGTTACCAAAATACCGCAAGTCTTCGTACCTTATAAAGAAGTGCTCGATATTATGGAAAACGGACTGGAAGTTCCCGAAGACATCACCCTGATGTGGTGTGACGACAATTATGGCTATATGACCCGTTTGAGCGATGAAATGCAACAGAAACGCAGCGGTGGCAGCGGTGTCTATTACCACCTGAGCTATTGGGGGCGTCCCCATGACTATATGTGGTTATGTACGACACAACCGGGCCTCATCTATAATGAGATGAAACAGGCCTACGACCACAATGCCCGTGAGGTATGGATTGTCAATGTACACGATTTGAAACCGGCAGCCTATGACTTGGAACTGTTTCTCGACATGGCATGGGACATCAACTCGGTTAGCGGAACTACTCTGAACAACCATCTTGAAGCATGGCTTTGCCGGGAATTCGGCAACCAAGCCGGAAAGAAGCTGCTACCCGCCATGCTGGAATACTACCGTCTGTGCGGTATCCGCAAACCGGAGCATATGGGATGGACACAAGTCGAATTAAGTAACCGTAAAGTACATCCCAGAGGACGTTCGCAAGTTATCAACACCGAGTTCAGCCTTACAGAATTCGGCGGAGAGTTGGACCGTTATCTGGAATCATACGAAAAAGTCAAAACCACTGTTACGGAAGCGGAAAAGCTGGTTACTCCCGACCGCAAAGACGCCTTTTACTCACATATCAAATATCAGGTATTCGGCACCTCGGCAATGGCGACCAAGATGCTTGAAGCACAGCGCGCCCGTTCCTATTCCATGGGACAATGCGACGAAGCATTATGGAAACGTAAGGACGCCATGCTCACTGCATGCGCAAAAAGCCAGAACGCCTATCAGGAAATACGCCGGCTTACAGACTATTATAACAACAAAATGGCAGGCGGCAAATGGAAACATTCCATGTGCCATGACCCTCGCGATTTATACGTATTCTATCCTCCCATACTCCCCGTCGGACTGACGGATGAGGAAGTAAAAAACTATCTCCCCACCTCTGCCGTGGCCAAAGAGCATCCTATCAAAGCCGATAAATGTATTGCCATGAACGCCTGCCGGTACATCCATGCCACAAAAGGAGCAGAAACCATTCAGGCTTTAGGGCACAGCATGAATGCCGTGTCATTGCCTCAAGGAAGTTCATTGACCTTTGAGTTCGACTGTCCGTGGGAAGGCGAAGCCGTTCTATCCACCGCCGTTATCCCCACACAACCCAATGACAAGGGGGATATTCGTTTCAGCGTAAGTATCGACGGTGAAAAACCGCAGATATGCTCCTTCCGCGAAAAAGGCCGTACAGAAACGTGGAAACAGAATGTAATGAGAGGACAGGCCCGAAAAGAGACTAAGCACACATTAAAAAAAGGCAGGCATACGCTCACCATCACCGCCTTGGACAAGCATGTCGTTATAGACCAGTGGATGCTCGACTTCAAAAAAGACCGTAAATTCTATCTATTTCCGTTAGAAGGAGAAAACCAATCATTATAATATATATCTTTATGTCCATGAATAAATTACGAACGCTCTGCGCATTGGCGGCATGCCTCTGCTGTACGCTTATAAATGCGCAAAATACAGAAAAGTTATATCTCTCCGGTACCGGACTGGGAGATACACGCACCTGGGACTTTTATTGTTCCGCCGGAATGAACAGTGGCAAATGGCGCAAAATAGAAGTTCCCTCACAATGGGAACAACAAGGATTCGGAGAATATACCTACGGACGCTTTTATTTGAATAAAGAAGCCCAGCCCAGCAGCGAAAACGGCTTGTACCGGTATAAATTCAAAGTACCTGCCGAATGGAAAGACAAACAGGTAAGTATCGTCTTCGAAGGAGTAATGACCGACACCGAGGTGAAAATCAACGGAGTATCTGCCGGAACCATCCATCAAGGCGGATTTTACACCTTCAGCTATGACATTACCGACAAACTAAAGTTCGGGAAAAAGAACGAACTGGAAGTACAAGTATGGAAAGAATCCTCCAACAAGTCGGTCAACGCGGCCGAACGGCGTGCCGACTGGTGGTTGTTTGGCGGTATCTACCGTCCGGTTTATTTAAAGGCGGTTCCTGCGGCTCACATCGAGCGCATTGCGGTAAACGCCACGGCCGACGGCACGCTGACCACCCGCCTGCATACCCAAGGCAATACTCCGGGATATACCGTAGCCCTAAGTCTCGCGCCGGTAGGAAGCCAACAAACGGCCAGCAAACAAATCATGCCGCTAAACGCCGACAGTGTCCAGACCTTAACCACCTTCTGGCAAGGCGTCCGACCCTGGGAGTGCGAACATCCCAATCTGTATACACTAACACTGGAACTGCTTAATCCGCAAAAGCAGGTGGTACACATACACGAAGAACGGATAGGATTCCGCACCATAGAGTTCCGTCCGCAAGACGGATTTTATGTCAACGGCACCAAAGTCATCATGAAAGGCGTAAACCGTCATTGCTTCCATCCGGACGGCGGACGTACCACCAACAAGCAACTCTCCCTGCAAGATGCGCTGCTCATCAAAGAAATGAATATGAATGCCGTCCGTTCTCATTACCCTCCCGACAAGCACTTTTTGGACGTATGCGACTCTTTAGGTCTTTTTTATCTGGATGAGTTTACAGGCTGGCACGGACGCTACGACGATGAAGTCGGCATAAAGCTGTTGCGTGAAATGATAGACACCGATGCCAATCATCCCTGTATCTTCTTGTGGAGCAACGGTAATGAAGGCGGCTGGAACAAAAAGCTGGATAAATACTTCTCCGAGTTCGACCTGCAGCAACGTCACGTAATCCATGCATGGGCAGACTTCAACGGAGTAGACACACACCACTACCCTGCCTATCAGACAGGAACAGGGCGTCTTGCCAACGGATACAAAGTATTCATGCCCACCGAATTTCTGCATGCGCGTTACGATCAGGGAGCCGGTTCCGGACTGGAAGACTTTTGGAGTAACTATCGTTCCAATCCGCTCTTTGCCGGCGGCTTCATTTGGGCATTTGCGGATGAAGCCGTCAAACGCTCCGACAAGAACGGAATACTCGACTCTGACGGTTCCAACGGACCGGACGGTATCGTAGGACCCTATCGCGAGAAAGAAGGAAGCTTTTACACCATCCGTGAGGTATGGGCACCCATCCAGTTCAAACCGTTACGCATTACTTCCGGTTTCAAAGGGGAGTTCCTGCTAAGCAACGACTATCTGTTCAGCAATCTGAAAGAATGCAGTATGACCTACCGCATATATTCCACTCCTTCCCCACTGAAAGGCGGTAAATGTGCATTGCTGGACAGCGGCAAAGTGGATTTGCCCGCCATCGCCCCCGGTGAAACCGGCAGAGCACGCATGGCACTCCCCGCCCGCTTCTTCGAAGGAGACATACTGGAACTGGAAGCCTGCGACAGAAACGGAAAGAGTATATGTACATGGACATGGCCTATCAAATATACCGCCGCTTATTTTGCGCAACAGCAACCGGCAATATCCGCGTCCAAAGCTCCCGTCATCGAGAATGCAGGGGCACACGTCATATTATCCGCCAACGGTATTGCCGCGACTTTCGATACAGCTAACGGCATGCTGAAAGAAATACGACGGGACGGACAGATTGTTCCTTTCGGTAACGGCCCTCTGCCGGTAGGCATGAAAGCCGATTTAAAGTCAATCACTACTCGTACAGACGGTAATGATGCTCTTCTGATAGTAAAATATACGGGTGCGTTAGATACCGTAATCTGGCGTATGACGCCCGACGGTCTGTTGGGTATGGACGCTCTTATGCTGAACCGTGGTAACGGTGGCAAATATAAAGGCGAATTCTTCGATAAGAAAGTCTATCAGTTGGGACTTACATTCTCTTATCCCGAAAAGGAAGCCAAAGGGATGCGCTGGCTGGGACGCGGTCCTTACCGTGTATGGAAAAATCGTATTCCAGGCACCAACTACGGTATCTGGCAGAAAGACTACAACAATACTATCACCGGCGAAAGTTTTGAAAGCCTGGCTTATCCTGAATTCAAAGGGTATCACGCCAATCTGTATTGGGCTACGATAGAATCGGACACCGCCCCCTTTACCGTGTATTCGGAAACTGATGGTATCTACCTGCGTGTGTTCACTCCGCAGCAACCCGGACAAGGCACCTCCGAAGAAGACAGCATGCATCCTTTCCCCGAAGGTGATATATCTTTCTTATACGATATACCCGCCATGCGCTCATTCAAATCCATCAGCGAGCATGGACCTAAAAGCCAGCCAAGCAGTATCCGTATCAAATCCGGCGATGACGGGCTGCGCATGAAACTCTGGTTCGATTTTAGAAATATGCACAGTAATGTAGCTGAATAAACCGTTATTTCATCCGAAAACAGTTTGCACATTCTCCCCCTTCACCTTTCCATATCCTTTTATATATACGGGATAGCGGGTGAAGGGGGAAACTGTTGCAAACAAATTCATGCTGCGAGACGGCCAAATTCATCCTACAAGATAAAAAAATTCATCCCGTAAGCCGAATAAGTTTATCCCATAAGCTGAAAAAATCCGTCTTACAAGACAATCTTAACGTTGCATCTGTATGTAAAAACGCACTATCCGTTTATGTACGGCACATAGTCTATCAGGCACGGATACATAGTGCGTTTTACCTCAACGGATAATGTGTTTCCCTACGGGGATATTTCTTTTCAAGACTATGTAATCCTGTACATATGTATAGACAAATTGACGCAAAACCGGAAAACACATGAAAAGCACTGAATATTCCAAGCTGACACAAAAGAAGTTGGCTATGTTTGCACTCAGAAAAACAACACTTTTTTTTTAATGTAATATTTATGAGAAACATTCATTTATTGACAGGAGTTATTGCCCTTGTTTTATTAAGCGGCTGCAATAACGACGAGTATGAAGGCCGGGATATTACCGGAGCCAAACTCGCAGTCTACGGAACAGTAGAAAATACCCATACGCGTGTATCGGGTGATAATTGGGAAACGACAGACGCCATCGGTATCACTCTGACTGGCGATAACAGTGACGGCTACAACACAAATATCAAGTATATACTTGCTGATGAAAACGCAACTTCATCCGGAGCATTCACTGTATCAGATGCCGCACATGCACTCTACGTAAAAAGCAGTAATGCGCAAACATTCCAAGCATATTATCCCTATACAGGAGAAGATCTGGCTGCTCCCGAAGAAGTATCTTTCAGCATTGCGGACGGAGACGGTAAATACACTAAGCATGATTTCCTGTATGCCACAGCTGCCGCTACTCTTGAGAAGCCTGAAGTGACATTCGGTTTTGACCACATGATGAGCAAAGTAACTCTAACTTTCAACACCACCGCTGTAACCAAAGCAACAGATGCCGAAATAGAATATACGCTGAATAATATCATTGTAAACGGTACATTCAGTCCGCAAGACGGTACGGTAACATGCGGCAGTACCCTCGGTTCCGTCACAACCGTCTCCGCGATGGGTGGCACGTCATCCGTAATTTTACCTCCGCAAGCCACTACCGGAGTAGAATTATTCATTAAAGTAAATGATAAATATTACGTTACCAACTTTGATTTGAGCACAGAGTCCAAGACCGAGTATAAATACGACGTAAGCATCGATGAAACCGAAGAAGCTCCTACACTCACCATAACAGGTACATCCATCAATCCATGGACCAGCGCAGGAGACGCGAAACCTCTTAATCCGACAGAAGATCCTGCCGAGACGTTACCCGAAATTACCGGCGGACAATGGGAGTCAAGCGGTAATACGGTTACAGACATACCTGAATCCGATAATTAATTTGCCAACTTTAAATAAGTAATGATATGAAACGAAATAAACTTATATACACAATCATGTTTGTTTGCACTCTCGTTGCGACATCCTGCTCTAATGAAGAAGATATCAACTTACCTGTCACAAAAGGAAACATACGCTTTAATTTCAGCGACAGCGGTGTGCATAATACGGTAAGTACCAAAGCGGCTACCGATAAAGAATATCAAACCACATTTGAAGAGGGAGATAAAATAGGATTATATGTTTTTGCAAATGAGGAAACCACTACACCGATTGAAGGTTACAACAATGTATGCCTTACCTACCAAAATGGAGAATGGGTACTAACAGGAGAAGAAGGTAGCGCTTCATTAGACTATGACACGCAATTGAAGGATGCAGTATTCCATGCCTACTACCCATACCAAGAAAATGTTACATTAAGCGGTACACCAAATTCTCCCTTTACTACTTTAATAAGCGATTGGGAAATCAGCTCCGCTAGGTCTTATACAGAGAATGATTTAATGACCGGTTCCGGACATGCTGGTATTAATAGAAATGATATTACCGTATCTATACCCTTGAAGCATGAAATGGCAATGATTGTAGTAGGGCTCTCCGGTGGAACTACTTATAAATTTACCAATAAAAATCCTGAGCTAAGTGATTATACCGCTTCCAGCGGTGAAGCTACATTCTCTATTAATACAGATGATATGACCACCGCGATGGAAACTGTAGACGGAAAGTATCGTTTCCTTGTTAAACCCGACACAGATGCAACATTAAACGTTACTTATGGCGGAAAGACTTATAAACAAAGTGTAAATATTCCGGCAAGCAAATATCAAGAATATTCAGTAGGCAGTAATTCCTCTTCAGAACCCATTGAGTTCGAATTGAGCGTAGGTGATTATTACTGTTCGGATGGTACCTTGATTGAGTCTGATGCAGAACTGACAGATGAAATAAAAGCCAAAATTATCGGTGTAGTATATTATGTAGGTAATCCACAACCCGGTTCAACAGGATTGAATTATAATACCAGCTATATAGATATTCTTGCAGCAGAACATCCAAGTTGTACTCACGGATTAGTATATGCCATTAAAAGTGCCAATACTGATGGTACAATTGCTACATGGGGTGGAGTTTCTTTCGGTGGTGACAAGGTTTCCGATTATTATACCACATACAACTATGCTGTCGGTACAGCCAATAAGTATATTTGGGAAACTAGTAAATCAAATTATGAGGCTCGTATATTAGGCTATGATTATACCGCTGTGCTTAAAGCCAATGGTTCTGATTTTCCTAACTTATTTGAATTCCTGGATAAAGCTGATGCCCCATCAGTAAGTTCCGGTTGGTACTTACCTTCATACGGTGAACTAATACTTCTTGCAAAAGGCGAACTGAAAAAAAGTAACCAATCCACTATCAGCATTGAAACAGAACTTGTAAAAACAAGTTTGAGTAAGATAGGTGCAGAGGCTCTATTTGAAAAGGAAGATGCCCCATACGCCTCAAGTACTTTTACTTATTCCTCAAAAGATACGTTTGCTAACAAGATCCAAGCATACAAGAATGAAGGAGGTCAGATTTCTGGTACAGCTTTACCCATATCCGAAAACAACTTTCCACATAATCTTCGTTTCTCCCTCGCTTTCTAAATAAATAAAAGCCGATACACCTGCACTGTGGCAAGCATTCTGCTTGCCACAGTGCAAGCTATCGAAAGAAATACACATTTCCATACTCCAACACATCAGGCATCATGAGAAGCATCTTTTTTCTTTTCGGATTTTTCAGTTTATTGTTAGTAGGCACTACCGCCTGCACAGACAATGATACATATCTGCTGAATCCGAGTACCGACGAAGAAACATCCGAACCCGCCCCTGAAAAGTCTTCCGGAGCAGGCCGTATGTTATGGGCTTCTATCAATGCAAGAAAAGATGCCACCGGTTCTGTTTTTTCCGGTAACAATAACCGAATATTGGTAAGTTGGCGACTATTGGATACAGACAATAAAGGTATAACTTTCGACCTCTACCGTACAGCGGACGGAAGCAGTGAGACAAAGCTCAATAATGCCCCGATTAACAATACCTGCTACCAAGACAATACGGCAGACCATAACGTGAGCAACACCTATCGGCTGACTCTAAGCGGACAAAACGAGACATTGGACAAACACACTATCACAGCAGAACAAGCCTCAAACGGATTGCCATATATCTCCATACCACTACAAAACACGTCTGACATCAGCAGTACCTACGAATATAAAGCCAATGACGCCAGCATAGGCGATTTGGACGGAGACGGCAAATATGAAATTATACTGAAACGGCTCATAGCCGCTACATCCAACAATGAAAGCAATAATGATGATAGCGACGACACAGGCACTGTAATAGAGAATGCCACACATGCCATGTTATTGGAAGCCTATCGTCTGGATGGCACTTTCTTGTGGCGCATGAAAATGGGACCCAACATAGTAACCGGGAACGGAGGTTCATTCGCCGTCTACGATTTCGATGGAGACGGACGTTGTGAAATAGCCGTACGAACGGCCGAAGGCACAGTGTTTGGCGACGGAAAAAAAATAGGAGATACCAATAATGACGGGAAAACCGACTATCGCGTACCGGGAGCCAGATATGTACATGGCGGACCTGAATTTCTGTCCATCATAGAAGGAAATACAGGAAAGGAGTTAGCACGGACAGACTATATCGAGCTGGGCACCAGTGAAGACTGGGGAGACAACTATTATAAACGTTCCAGCAGTTATCGAATTGCTGTGGCACACTGTATGGGAGAACACCACTCTGTCATTATAGGGCGCGGCTGTTATAGGAAAATCGTAGTAGAAACATGGGACTACAATAACCATGCCCTAACCAGGCAATGGCGTTTCGACACGACTCAAAAAGGCAATGAAGCCTACGGTGGACAAGGCTACCACAGTCTGAGCGTAGGAGACGTGGATGAAGACGGCTACGATGAAATCGTTTACGGTTCGATGACTGTGGATAATGACGGTAGCGGATTGAATAGTTGCGGACTCGGTCATGGCGATGCACTCCATTTAGGGAAATTCGAGCCTTCAAGAAATGGGCTTCAGATATGGTCCTGTTTTGAGTCGGGAACAGTAGGTGCAGCATTGCGTGACGCCCGTAGCGGCGAAGTGATATGGAAACATGACAGTTCGAGCGATGTCGGTCGTGCGTTGGTAGCGGATATCGACCCTGCCAGTCCCGGTTGCGAAATGTGGTGGAGCGGCGGTAACGTACACAGCGCCAACGGAACGGACTTAGGTTATAAAGCCAGTTCGTGCAATATGGCTATATGGTTCAACGGTAGTCTCAGCCGACAATTGTTCAATCAAAAAACCATCGAAGAATATGGTATCGGACGCGTATTCACTCTTTACCGCTATGGGGTGACGGACATTAACGGAAGCAAATCGAATCCCTGCATCTACGGTGACTTTTTAGGCGACTGGCGCGAAGAGATAATAATGCCAACCTCCGACAATACCGAATTGCGTATATTCAGCACTTGGTATCCTACGGAATATAGTTTCCCTTATCTGATGAGCGACCATATCTATTGCATGAGCCTGCTCAACCAAAATATCGGTTATAACCAGCCTACACAACTCAGTTACTATTTAGGTTCTGATTTAGCAATTACTCAAAATAATTAATAGCAATCTCATATATCTGAAAGACATGTTAAACAGATTTATACTTCCAGGCAGACAAATGTATTCCACCTTTTGGAGTATCGTGTTCCTCTTACTCTGTGCGGCCACGGCAACAGCACAAAATACCCGTAACATCTCCGGTGTAGTACTCGATGAAAACAATGAGCCTGCCATCGGTGCCAACATTGTGGTAAAAGACGCGACATCCGTCATGGCCATTACAGGGCTCGACGGTACTTTCAAACTAACCGTTCCCGCACAAGCGCAAACCATGACGGTATCTTATCTGGGATACAAACCGCAAACCATAAAGTTACAAGGTAGAAATACTTTTAAGATTCAACTGGAAGTGGATAACGTTGCGTTGGACGAAGTAGTAGTCATAGGTTACGGTACGGCCAAAAAAGGAAACCTGACCGGTTCTATCGCCAGTGTAAAATCGGATGATATAGAAGACCAGGCCTCAAGCAACATCGCCAGCTCTCTGCAAGGTATGCTGGCCGGTGTAGATGTCAGCGCCAACAGCGGTGCGCCCGGTGAGGAACTTTCTATCATCATCCGCGGTAATGCCTCTATTCATGCCGATGATACCCCGCTTTACGTTGTCGACGGAATTCCGGTTGATGACCTGGGCGGATTGAGCAACAACGATATAGCCTCTATCGAGATTTTGAAAGATGCCTCTTCATCGGCCATTTACGGTAGCCGGGGAGCTAATGGCGTGGTACTCATCACTACCAAAAACGGCGGTGATAAGAATAAACTGTCCGTATCGGTAGCCGCATCGTTCGGTATGCAGCAAATCAATAAAAAGATAGATGTGATGAGTGCCGAAGAATGGATTTCTTTCCGCACCAAGCTGAACAATATACGTTATGTAAATAAGTATGCCGCCAAAGGAGCTAAATGGACAGACGACTATGAAACCCGACTCTCCAAAATGGGTAGCGTCAATTATGAATATCTCAACGACCCTCGCTGGAGCGAAGAGAACTACGGCGGACTGGCAATGCTGGACTGGCAAGACGCGTTCTTTCAATTAGCTCCCGTACAAAACTACTCGGTAGCCGTAGCCAACAGTTCGGCCAAAGCCAAATTCCGTGCCTCGGTGGGGTACTTTGACCAAAAAGGAGTAGCCATCGGTACCGGCTACCGGCGTGTAAGTCTGCGTACCAACTTCGAATCGAAAGTCGGTAAGCGAATTACCATCGGCGGTAATGTCACTCCTATCGTTTCATGGAACTATGGAGGAAATGTAAACGGCCGTTCGGGCGGAGCGGAAACAGCCTTGAGCATGTGTCCCGTAGCGGAAGCGGATGCCGGTTACCATACCAGTTCCGAGCCCTATCCGGCGTACGGTTGGGCTTCATCCAACATCAGTCCTGTAGCCCGTATGGAGCAAGTTACCAATGACAGTGAAACTTTACGTCTGCAAATGGCGGCCTATATCCGTGCCGAAATTATAGAAGACCTGAATTTCGAGGTTTTGGGTTCTTACAGCTTCCGTAGCCAATACAGTCACTACTTCCGTCCCAGCTCAGTTATGAGCGGGTGGAGCAGCAATGATGAGGGGCAAGAAGCCGAGGGTACTCGTAATATCCGGCGTTATCACAGCTACATGGTACAAAGTACCCTTAACTATACCAAAGAGATAGGCGATCATGGATTCAACATAATGGCCGGCGCTTCGGCCGAGATGGGAACCTCTACCACTACCCGTCTGGCAGCTACCGATTTTGCAGATAACACCCAGCTGGGATTCTCCATGAGTTCGGAAGAGGTGACTTCCGCCAGTGCCGGTTTCGGCACTCCGGGACGTATGCTTTCCTTTTTCGGACGCGCGCAATACGAATACGATAACCGCTATGTGGTAACCGCCAGTTTGCGCCGCGACGGTTCCGCCAAATTCGGACGTAATAATCGCTGGGGACTGTTCCCTTCAGTAGGCGCCACGTATCGCATTTCCAATGAAAGTTTCTGGCCGAAGAACTTTTTCATTAATTCCATGAAAATACGCGCCAGTTGGGGACTGAACGGAAACAACAGCATCCGGAGCAATGCCGCAGTAGGTTTGATGAGCGACGCGGGTTACTCACTGGACGGAAATACAGTGAGCGGTTATGCCCCCACCACGATAGACAATGTAGACTTGGGCTGGGAGAAAACCCGCAGTTGGAATTTAGGTTTGGACCTCGGTTTCTTAAAGAACCGCATTACCGTAGCTCTGGATATCTATCGTAAACTGACCGACGGCATGCTCTATGAAGTAACCGTACCCGCCTCCATGGGGTTAGAAGATAACAGGGCTTGGGATAATGTAGGAAGCATAGAAAACAAAGGTGTGGAGCTTGAAATATCTTCCAGAAATCTGACCGGTCCTTTAAAGTGGACTACCTCTTTCAATATCGCTTACAATAAAAATGAGATTCTCAGCATGGGAGACAACAATACGGCTATCTACGGTGGCTGGAACAATTCAAACACCCACGTATTCATGGTAGGCGAACCCATGCGAAGTTACTATATGTACGATGCGATAGGAGTATACCAAACAGAGGAAGACTTACGACGCTATGCCACTATGGAAGGACAAAAAGTGGGAGACATAAGATACCGTGACGTAAATGGCGATGGCATCATCAACGACAATGACCGGACATTGGTGGGTAAAGCCCGCCCGGACTTCACATGGGGACTGACAAATAAATTCAACTATAAAAGGTTCGACCTGACGGTTACGCTAACCGGACAATGGGGCGGTCATCTGTACAGTTTGCTGGGACGTACCATAGACCGTAACAGCGCCGGACCTGGACGTGGAAATCTACTTGCCAAATGGTTACACTCGTGGTTTTCGGAAGAAGATCCCGGTGACGGTATTACACCGAGCTTTCTCTCAACCACCACCAGCGACTTATATGATACGCGCTGGCTTTACAAAAGCGATTTCGTCAAGATAAAGAATGTTATGTTAGGATACAACATCCCTATCAACAAAAAGTTCGCCAGTAAACTGCGTACCTATTTCTCCATACAAAACCTGTATACATGGGATAAATATGATGGTGGATTCTCCCCCGAAGCCAGCACCTACGGCAGTAAGAAAACCGGTTACGATTTCGGTTCTTATCCGATGGCACGGGTTTATACATTAGGAGTGAATATGGAATTTTAATTCAATGTAGAATATGAAACGACTCAATTATATTATAAGTGGGCTGTTAAGCCTCAGCATCAGCCTTTCATCCTGTGATGAATTCTTGAATGTGGAACCTTCGGACGCACGCACCATTCAATATTTCTATACCAACCCTAAAGAAGCGCAACAAGCATTAATGGGCGTATATAATGGTTTACTGCCCATATCCAGTTATTATTTAATGCTGTCTGACGTACGTTCCGATGATGTATGGACTGGCATGCCGGATGATAACGAACAAAATTATATGGCCTTTAATGCTTTCAGGAAACAAATCTCGCAAATTTCCACACTGGAAGCCGCATGGACCGATTATTATGAAATAATAGCCCGCGCAAACGTCTTGCTTGAAAAAATAGAAAACTTGGCGTTCGATGAAAAGATAGAGGGTTTCAGCGTAAAGGAATCTTTCATCGCTGAAGCGCGTTTCTTACGGGCATTCGCTTACTTTGACCTGGTACGTTTCTTCGGGCGCGTACCGGCAGTAACTTCCTCACAGACTGTTGACGAAGCAATGAAAACGCCACAATCCGAGGCCAAAGATATTTATGAAAATATCATCATTCCCGATTTGGAATATGCCATAAATCATATGGGCGATATAGCCTATGGTTACAATGGTAATGAATCAGCATCCGGACGTGCTACCAAACCGGCGGCTCAAGCGCTATTAGGACGTGTATATTGGACAATGGCAGGATTCCCGTTATGGGACAACAGTAAAAAAGCACCTGCCATGGAATTGTTGGAAACAGTAATAGATAATGCCAATGCCGGCAATAAATACTGGGCAAAAGACAGCAAAGAGTGGAAAAAAATATGGATTAGTGACAACGACAACAAATATCATATTTTTGAGATACAATACGCCATGCAATCCGGCTATGGAAATCCGATGATATTCAGTTCCCTGCCGAAAGTGTCATCCAGCTTGTCTCATGTCACTATGTCGGGAAATAAAATCAATTCCTCGAAAAGCCTGAGAAACTTATACCGGGAGAACTCCGGTGAAATCCGTTTCCTGCCCACGATCCGGAAAGGAGAATCTTACTTCGAGAAACTGTTCGAGAATATTATGAAACGGGACACATTGGGATTCAGCAAGATTGACGACCAGATTGTAGACAGAAATTCATTCCCTATCAATTACCCGTTGATTCGTTTAGAAGACGTTATGTTGATGTACGCAGACTTAGCCGGACCTACCGACAAAGGAGTGGAAATGGTAAACAAAATACGTGTACGTGCCGGACTCAAAGAACTCTCCGCTTCCCAGAAAACCACAGAGGCTTTTAAAAATTGCGTTTTGGATGAGCGGCGTCGCGAGTTGGCGGGTGAAGGCATACGTTGGCACGATATCGTACGTTCAGGAAATTTCACAGAATATATTAAGGCCGCATATATCTTGGAAGGAAACGAAGGAATAAGCGCTGCCGGAAACGTGCAAGAAGGCATGTACGTTTATCCCATACCCGACAAACAGTTATTGGTAAACGACGGCTTGTACACACAAAACGAAGCATACAAATAATCAATAAAGCATATTCATATTAAAAAATCAAACATCATGAAAAAAGTAGTATTATCACTGGCTTTAGCCTTTACAGCTATTTTGGGAAATGCCCAAGTCGTAAAAAATGATTTATTGAACGGTTATACAGAAGGGAATGCCCTGGAAAAAGGAGTATATACCGAACGAGGTAAGAAAGCGCCTCTACAAAAAGATACTTGGTGCGCCGCAGCTACTACATCCCCTGTCGAAGGAGCTACAAGTCCGCTTATCGGCACTCCGCTCAAGTATGAAGGATATAGCGAAAAAGGAATGTCTATTGTGTTTGGTGGTATCCCTGAGGGTGCAGGCGGTGAACGCACCACAGTTTATTCAATGGAGAAAGGAAGAACTTATTCATCAGGAACCTATTATCTTGCCTATCTTGTAAATCTTCCGCAGGCATTTCCAAATAAAAGACAATTTGAGTTGCCAACACTCAGTTCCAGCTATAATTTTACCGGAGGCTTCGGACAAGTATTCGCATCCAATTCGGGACGCAAGTTGAAATTCACTTTGGGACAAGGCAAAGAGAATAAAAAATCTGTAGAGATGCTTTATGACTTCGGCAAGACGCACCTTGTCATATTTAAAATGGACTACGCAAACAACCAACTGTCACTGTTTATCGATCCGGAACTGACTAAAGAAGAACCGGCTCCCTCAGTCACCATAGAAGGAAATCCGGAGAAATTCAAAGCTTCCATAAAAGCAATTCAGTTGAAGAACCGGAATGGATTGACAGGTAACGTAGGAAACTTCCGCTTTACAGATAGCTGGACAGGTATCGTCAGTGAATAAGTACGCTAACATATTAAAATAGATGATGAAAACAATCTATAGAAAAAGCTTCCTATGCAGCCTATTGCTTTTCACCGCTGTATCATGCTCCGAAGCAGCCCCTTATCTCCTCTCCCCTGTAGCCGGAGAGGAGAAAGATACTTCCGAGAAAACGGAAACCGCCGTCATCAGCGACAGACGTGCCATGACCGCAAGTTATAACACCAAATTCCAAAGTGACAAAGTAAAAGCGATAGAGCGTAAAGGCGTATTAGTAAGCTGGCGTTTTTTGGATACGGATCCGGATGACATAGCTTTCGACATCTATCGCAGTACGGACGGAGGAAACTTTGAGAAACTGAATAACAACCCTATCGCCAACAGTAGCAATTATAAAGATTTGACTGCCGACGTTACTGTCAATAATGAATATAAAGTCTGTAAGACCGGGAGTACAGAAACATTATGTTCCTATACTTTCACACCGGCTATGGCGCAAAACTTTTATCGCACTATCAAGCTGAATACTAATGTACCCGATCCCTCACTTGTATATCAAGCCAATGATGCCGCCGTGGGAGATTTGGATGGAGACGGAGAATATGAAATCGTATTAAAACGCTCGGTAGTCAACCATGACAATACGGCAAAAACGGTCGATCCCGGAAGTTGTTTGTTGGAAGCCTATAAATTGAACGGGGCTTTTCTTTGGCGGATAGACCTCGGAATCAATATCCGTCAAGGACCGCACTATACTCCTTTCATCGTTTACGACTTAAATGGTGACGGACGGGCGGAGGTGGCTGTACGTACCTCGGAAGGAACAACCTTCGGCGATGGAACCACAATCGGCGACACCAACGGTGACAAGCGTATTGATTACCGAAATAAAACAAATGGCCGCGTATTGGAAGGCCCGGAATTCCTGTCCGTTATAGACGGTAGTACCGGAACCGAACTTGCACGTACCGATTACATTCCCCGCGGTGAAGAAGACACCTGGATGTCCTATTGGGGAGATAACTGGGGAAACCGCATAGACCGTTTCCTCATGGCAGTGGGGCACTTCGGTTCAATGGATGGGCAGGCGAGTATCGTAATAAGTCGAGGATACTATCAAAACTGGCAGATGGCCGCCTACGATTTATCCGGCAATGAACTGAAAAAACGCTGGCATTTCAATACTTATCCCGACAATCAGCAATACAAAGGAGAAGGCAACCATAATTTAGCAGTAGGAGATGTAGATAATGACGGCAAAGACGAAATTATTTTCGGCTCTTGCTGTATAGACCACAACGGAACCGGTTTGTATGCAACCGGCCTTGGACACGGTGACGCTCTTCATTTAGGTAAGTTTGACCCTACACGTGAAGGATTACAGGTTGTAGCCTGCAAGGAAGAGTGCAAACGAAACGGAAATGTCGGTTTGGAATTCCGCGATGCCGGTACCGGCCAACTCATTTGGAGCCTGCAAGGTTCCGGTGGAGATGTAGGGCGCTGCATGGTAGCCGACATTGATCCGGATTCTCCCGGATGTGAGGTATGGGCATCTTATCCGAAAAATCAGATATTCTCCTGTAAGGGAGAGTTGCTCAACCGTTCACAACCTTCGGGCAAAGGTGGCGGCCAAAGCTATAATATGGGAATCTGGTGGAGCGGCTCATTAAATCGACAAGTCTTAGATGGAGTACTGATAAACGGCCGCGCCGGTGAACTGGAGACACGTCTCTTCACCGGAAGTAACTTTGGCGTGAAATCAATCAACAGTTCCAAAGCCAATCCCTGTTTTTATGGTGACATTTGGGGAGACTGGCGGGAAGAAATCATTTATGCAAGCAGTGACAACACCGAATTACGCATTTTTACCACAGACTTTGAAACAGAGCACCGTTTTCGTCCGTTGATGAATGATCACATCTATAAAATGAGCGCAACTTTGCAAAACATCGGCTATAACCAGCCTACTCATACCGGATTTTATTTAGGTTCGGACTTACAGAAGAAAACGAAATAGGACAATTATATTATAAATTGGTTAGAAGTTTCTCAACAGGCAGTAATTTCAAAGGATAAAAGAATCAGGATAACAAATGTCTGAGAAAAAGAGAGAATCACTTTCGGTTCTCTCTTTTCTTTTCAAATACCTTACAAAGGCCTTTTATTATTCAATCAATCTCAGTATATTTGTTCAATATTGGAAAATCCCATATTCTATCATGAGACACAAACTCTTTTTATTCTTAATTCTATTATTAGCTTATACAACCCATGTATACGGTGGAATAAAGTTATACTCCGAACACATGAAAACCAGTGACGGGCTCCCCCGTAACACAATCCGCTACTTACATCAGGATTGCAAAGGTTTTTTATGGATAGGTACTTTAAACGGGTTAAGTCGGTATGACGGAAATTCATTCATCACTTTCCAGCCTCAAGACGAAATTAAACCGGCATTGAGCGATAACCGTATCTATAATATCACCGAAGATAAACACGGCTTTTTATGGATTGGCACCGCATCACGTATATATAAGCCTGCTTTGTACATTACACGGAAAAAGATAAACGAGGAGAGAACTATTCCAAACTCTACCTCGCTTCTAATGGAGATATATGGCTGTGGCATCCCACCAATGGATGTTTGAGAGTTACGCATCACTCCGACAGAAGTTTGGTTTCTACCGTATACAAAACGGAAGAAGGCAATATGCCTGACAATCAAATCAATTTTATAGAAGAAGATGCTTCCGGGAGAACATGGATCGGTACCAAGCGCGGCCTGGCCGTTACCATAAACGGAGAAACAAAAATTATAGATAGAGCGCTTAATTGGGCTTCCGTTTTCTCGCATAAGAATATGGTCTACCTTCTTACACAAGACGGTACTATTTACAAGTATAAAGAGCTTGATAACAAACCTATTAAAATCGCATCATTACCCGATAAACAGGAAAAGAAAACGTCCTTCGACAATTTCTTTTTATTGGGTAAACAGATTATCCTGACCTCAACCGGAATTTACAATTATGATTTTGAAACACAACAAGTCACGATTGACCAAGAACTGCATTTGAAAAATGGTAAAATAATCCGTGACAATCATGCAAACTATTGGATATATAATCATACCGGAATTGTATGGTATGTACAATCAGAAAGCGGTAATATTAAAGAATTCCAACTCATTCCGAAAGAGCAAATAAATCATATCGACTTTGAACGTTATCATATTGTACACGATTCAAGAGGCATTATTTGGATTTCGACATATGGAAACGGACTTTTCACATACAACACAAACGATGGTACACTGCAACATTTTACAGCAGATACGGCGAGTACCGGCTGCATCGATACGGATTTTTTATTATACGTGACAGAAGACCGTAACGGTGTAATCTGGGTTGGTTCCGAATTTCTGGGTATAACCCGTATAACTGTACAGAATGAAAGCCCCGAACGTATCTACCCTGAAAACCAGCAATTGTTAGACCGCTCCAACAGTATCCGCATGATCGCTCAGATGCCTGATGGAAATATAGGAATAGGGACACGCAAGGGAGGGGTCTATATGTATAATCCCTCATTGGAGAAAATGGTGCAGAAAACAGACTTCAGTTCCAATATATATGCCATCGCATCGGACTCCAAAGAGCAAATATGGTTAGGAACACGAGGAGATGGAATTAAAATAGATTCCCAATGGTATCGCCACAGTGACTCCGAACCTTATAGTCTGTCCAATAATAATGTATTTACTTTTCATAAGGACAGAGACAATCGTATGTGGATAGGGACATTCGGCGGCGGCTTAGACCTTGCCTTACCGGATTCTAACAATCGATATAAATTTAAGCATTTCTTTCAATACATACACGGAGTAAGTGAAATCCGAACATTGCTTGAAGATGAAAACGGTATGTTCTGGATGGGTACCAGCAATGGTATTTGCCTGTTTCATCCGGATTCCCTGATTAGCAATCCTAACAACTACCATTTATTCAGCCACACCAACGGCAGATTCTGCAGTAACAGCATCATCTATCTTTTTCAAGATAGTAAAAAACGGATTTGGGCAGGTACATCAGGGATGGGAATAGTATTATGCTCTCCCGAAAACAACTATACCAACCTGAGATATGATTGTTTCGATACCCAAGACGGGCTTGTAAACAATACCGTTCAATCAATACTTGAGGACGACAAAGGAGATCTATGGATTGCAACAGAATACGGATTATCTCAATTCAATGTTGAAAGCCATTCCTTTAACAATTACCTGTTCGCCTCGCAGACATTAGGTAATGCGTATAGTGAAAACTGCGCATATAAAAAAGAAGACGGAAAACTAATATTCGGCACCAACTATGGACTTGTCATTATTGATCCGCTAAAAATGCAAGGTAGCATTCCGTCCGTACCGGTAACCTTCACAGACCTGTATATAAATGGAATACAGGTACTTCCCAATGGGAAAGACTCCCCACTCATACAATCATTATCTTACTCCGAAGAAATCCGGCTCAAACACTTCCAAAACTCGTTCCAAATCTATTTCTCAACATTTGACTATTCAAGCAACGGACATCACCAATATATGTACCGGCTTGAAAACTATGACAAGGAATGGAGTACTCCCTCTTCCCTTAATTTTGCCTCTTACAAATACCTCAAACCGGGCAATTACACACTCCACGTAAAAGTACGGAATGAAACCGGTACTTGGGATGAACGGGAAACAACATTAAGAATAATTATTCGCCCGCCCTTTTGGAAAACGGATTGGGCTTTCTCCTGTTATGCATTACTCGCATTGACTTTGCTTTATCTCAGTTACAGAGTCATTCGCAATATCAATACTCTGCGCAACCGTATCAATGTAGAAAAACAACTGACAGAGTATAAATTAGTATTTTTCACCAATATATCCCACGAATTCCGTACCCCCCTCACTTTAATACAGGGAGCGATGGAAAAAATGCAACACATCAGCCATTTACCCCAGGAAGCGGTGCGTCCGTTGCAAACGATGAACAAGAGTACCAACCGAATGTTGAGACTAATCAATCAGCTACTGGAATTCAGAAAAATGCAAAACAATAAGTTAGGGCTTTCATTGGAAGAAACCGATGTGATGGCTTTTCTCTATGAAATCTTTCTCAGTTTTGGGGATGTAGCAGAACAAAAAAAGATTGACTTTCAGTTCAAGCCTTCAATCCCCTCTTACAAAATGTTCATAGATAAAGGCAATATAGATAAGGTAACCTATAATTTATTGTCCAATGCATTTAAGTACACACCCTCGGGCGGTCGTATTATATTGTCCGCCACAATAGATAATACACAAAAACACCTGCAAATCCAAGTATCGGATACGGGGGTGGGTATACCAAAAGAAAAGCGAGGAGAACTCTTCAAGCGTTTCATGCAAAGCAACTTCTCACGCAACAGCATAGGAGTAGGACTTCATTTGTCTCAGGAATTAGTTCTTGTGCACAAAGGAAGAATTGAATATTCAGAAAATGAAGGCGGGGGCTCGATTTTTACAATATATCTGCCCGCTGATAAAGCTGTTTATGAAGAAAAAGATTTTTTGATAGCAGGAAATGCCCTTTTAAAAGAGGAAGAAAACAGTCTTGTTTTTCATCCTCTCGACATATCTTCGTCCGAACAGGACGATATTCAGCAGAATGCTCCAATCACAGAGGATAAACGTAAAATTCTAGTTATAGAAGACGATAATGATATCCGCGGTTTCCTGCAGGAAGAGCTTTCTCCTTTTTTTGAAGTAGAAACAGAAGCCGACGGTAAATCCGGATTTAAGAAAGCATGCACATATGATGCCGACTTGATAGTCTGTGATGTACTCATGCCGGGTATGACCGGATTTGAATTAACCAAAAAACTAAAGTCGGATTTCACTACCAGCCATATACCTATTATATTGCTGACAGCCTTAAGTTCATCCGAAAAGCATTTGGAAGGAATTGAAGCCGGAGCAGATGCTTATATAGCGAAACCTTTCAGCATAAAATTATTGTTGGCACGTATCTTCAAATTGATAGAACAGCGGGATAAACTACGTAGAAAATACTCCAATGAACCCGGTATCATACATCCGGAAACTTGTACAACAGACCGCGACAAAGAATTTGTCGACCGCCTGAATCTCGTACTCGAACAGAATCTCTCCCGTCCGGAACTCAGCATTGACGAGTTTGCCGCGCTGATGCGATTAGGGCGTACTGTTTTTTATAAGAAACTACGTGGGCTGACCGGTTGTTCTCCCAACGAATATTTACGGATGGTACGCATGAAAAAAGCCGCCGAATTATTACTTTCACCGGATAATCCCACTGTGGCGGAAGTAGCTTATCAAGTGGGCATCAGTGATCCTTTTTACTTCAGTAAATGTTTTAAAGCGCAATTCGGAGTAGCCCCCTCGCACTACCAAAAAGGTACGACCAAAGACTCTTCAGTAGTGGAAGAAGCCCCTTCTGATGAGAAGACTTGATAAATGGAAAGCGATATTTTATGCATTTTCGCATACTTATTTGTATAAAAAGCATAAAAAAGCCATCCTTTCTGTATATTCTTTCCAAAATATTCCCTACTTTTGCGCCGTTCTAAGAATAATTATACAGAAAGATGAAAAAGAAAGCTAATCGGTTAGATGCCATCAAGATGATAATCTCAAGCAAAGACATCAGTTCTCAGGAAGAATTGTTGCAGGCTTTGGGGAAAGAGGGCTTTGAACTGACGCAAGCCACCTTGTCGCGCGACTTAAAGCAACTGAAAGTAGCCAAAGCGGCCAATATGAACGGGAAATATGTATATGTACTGCCTAACAACATCATGTACAAACGCAGCAACGACCAAAGCGCCAGCGAAATGCTGATGACCAGCGGATTCGTTTCACTTCATTTCTCCAAGAATATTGCCGTCATCCGTACCCGTCCGGGCTATGCCAGCAGCATGGCCTACGACATCGACAACCGCGAATGTCCCGCCGTACTGGGCACTATCGCCGGGGACGATACGATAATGATGGTTCTGCACGAGGCTGCATCCCATGAAGAGGTGCGTGTTTTTCTGTCACAAATCATTCCTAACATGAAGTAAGTCAGTATAACTATAATATAACGAAATAAAAGAAATGGATTCGAAACAAATTGATGTGATGGTAGCTGATGCCTCACATGAAGTTTACGTGGATAAGATTTTGGATACCATCCGAGAAGCTGCCAAGGTACGCGGAACGGGCATCGCAGAACGCACGCATGAATACGTAGCGACTAAAATGAAAGAAGGAAAAGCTATTATAGCTTTGTGTGGAGAGGAATTCGCCGGTTTCACTTACATCGAGAGTTGGGGAAACAAGCAATATGTAGCTACATCAGGACTTATCGTACATCCCGACTACCGCGGCCTGGGACTTGCAAAACGTATTAAGACGGCTTCTTTCCGCCTGGCACGCCTGCGATGGCCCAAGGCCAAGATTTTCAGTCTGACCAGTGGGGCTGCTGTCATGAAGATGAATACCGAACTGGGCTACGTACCGGTTACTTTCAATGAGCTGACAGACGACGAGTCTTTCTGGAAAGGTTGCGAGGGCTGCATCAACCATGACATATTAGTAGCCAAAAACCGGAAGTTCTGCATCTGTACGGCAATGCTTTACGACCCGAATTTACACGAAGAAGATAAAATATAAATAAATGAGGAATTATGAATGAAGAATTACTATGCAGCATAAAGCGCAGCCAAATTCTTCATTCTTAATTCTTCACTCTTAATTTAAAAGTTATGGAAGCAAAGAAGAAAAAAGTAGTGGTCGCATTCAGCGGTGGTCTGGATACTTCATTCACAGTTATGTATCTGGCTAAAGAGAAAGGATACGAAGTATATGCGGCTTGCGCCAACACCGGTGGTTTCAGCCCCGAGCAGTTGAAAACCAACGAAGAAAACGCCTACAAGTTGGGTGCCGTAAAATATATCACTTTGGACGTAACGCAGGAATATTACGAAAAGAGCTTGAAATACATGGTATTCGGCAATGTGTTGCGTAACGGCACTTATCCCATATCCGTAAGTTCCGAACGTATCTTCCAGGCATTGGCCATTGCACGCTATGCCAACGAAATAGGCGCAGATGCCATTGCGCATGGGTCTACCGGTGCGGGCAACGACCAGATACGCTTCGACATGACTTTCCTTGTAATGGCTCCGGGCGTGGAAATCATCACCTTGACACGCGACATGGCATTGAGCCGCCAGGAAGAGATAGACTATCTGAACAAACACGGCTTTGCAGCCGACTTCGCCAAACTGAAATATTCCTATAACGTAGGTTTGTGGGGTACTTCCATTTGCGGCGGTGAGATTCTGGATTCCGCACAGGGACTTCCCGAAAGCGCTTACCTGAAACATTGTACAAAAGAAGGCAGCGAGCAGTTGCGCCTGACCTTTGAAAAGGGTGAACTTAAAGCGGTCAATGATGAAAAGTTTGACGACCCCATCAAAGCCATCCAGAAGGTAGAGGAAATCGGCGCGGCTTACGGCATCGGCCGTGACATGCACGTGGGCGATACGATTATCGGTATCAAAGGCCGTGTAGGTTTTGAAGCCGCCGCTCCCATGCTGATTATCGGCGCGCACAAGTTCCTTGAGAAATACACATTGAGCAAATGGCAGCAATACTGGAAAGACCAGGTAGCCAACTGGTACGGCATGTTCCTGCACGAAAGCCAATATCTGGAGCCGGTAATGCGCGATATTGAAGCCATGCTGGAGTCTTCTCAGCGCAATGTAAACGGTACCGCCATTCTCGAACTCCGCCCGCTCAGCTTCTTCACCGTAGGCGTGGAGAGTGAAGACGACCTTGTAAAGAACAAATTCGGCGAATACGGCGAAATGCAGAAAGGCTGGACTGCGGAAGACGCCAAAGGCTTCATCAAAGTAACCTCCACCGCACTGCGCGCCTATTACTCAAACCACAAAGACGAAAAAGAAAACATCTGATATGGAAAAGAAACTGACACGTTCCGTCAACGACAAAATGCTTGGCGGTGTATGTAGCGGCCTCGCCAAATACTTCGGTCTGGACCCTACACTGGTACGCTTGGGATATGCCTTTCTCTCGATATTCACTGCCGGGTTTCCCGGAATCGTGCTCTACATCTTGGCCTGTATCATCATACCTAAAGACACTGCAATATGATTAAAGTAGGAATCATCGGCGGAGCCGGATACACAGCAGGCGAACTGATACGCCTGTTGCTGAATCATCCCGAAGCGGAAATCGTATTCATCAACAGCTCGAGTAATGCCGGCAACAAAATTACCGACGTACACGAAGGACTGTACGGAGAAACAGATTTAGTATTCACCGACGAACTTCCGTTGGACGAGATTGATGTGCTTTTCTTCTGCACGGCACATGGCGACACTAAGAAATTCATGGAAAGCCATAACGTACCGGAAGACTTGAAAATAATCGACCTCTCCATGGACTATCGCATCAAGAGCGATGACCATGACTTTATTTACGGACTGCCCGAGTTGAACCGCCGGGCTACCTGTACGGCAAAGCATGTTGCCAACCCCGGATGCTTCGCAACCTGCATCCAGCTGGGATTGCTTCCGCTTGCCAAGCACCTGATGCTGAACGATGACATTATCGTGAATGCCATCCCCGGCAGTACCGGTGCAGGCGTCAAGCCGGGAGCGACAAGCCACTTCAGCTGGCGCAACAACAACATGAGTGTGTACAAAGCTTTCGAGCACCAGCACGTGCCCGAAATCAGGCAATCGCTCAAACAGCTCCAGAACAGCTTTGATTCGGACATCGATTTCATCCCCTACCGCGGCGATTTTCCCCGCGGCATTTTTACCACTATCGTGATAAAGACCAAAGTGGCGCTGGAAGAGATTGTCCGTATGTACGAAGAGTATTACGCCAAAGACTCCTTTACGCATATCGTCGACAAGAACATAGATTTGAAGCAGGTTGTCAACACCAACAAATGCCTTATACACTTGGAAAAGCATGGTGACAAGCTTCTTATCATTTCCTGTATAGACAACTTGCTGAAAGGAGCCAGCGGCCAAGCCGTACACAACATGAATCTGATGTTCAATTTGGAAGAAACGGTCGGCCTCAAACTGAAGCCCAGCGCTTTCTAAAGCATTTTTAATTTGTAATCAGTTACTAAAAGAATGAAACTATTCGATGTATATCCCCTTTTCGACATTAATATTGTCAAAGGAAAAGGCTGCCATGTATGGGACGACAAAGGTACGGAATACCTCGACCTCTACGGCGGTCATGCGGTAATCTCTATCGGGCATGCACATCCGCACTACGTAGAGATGATCAGCAAACAAGTAGCCACACTCGGATTCTATTCCAACTCCGTTATCAACAAACTGCAGCAGCAACTGGCAGAACGGTTGGGTAAGGTCTGCGGATACGACGATTACTCCCTGTTCCTTATCAACAGCGGAGCCGAAGCCAACGAGAACGCGTTGAAACTCGCTTCGTTCTATAACGGACGGACACGCGTGGTATCTTTCTCAAAGGCTTTCCACGGACGGACTTCATTGGCAGTAGAGATGACCGACAATCCTAAAATCATCGCCCCTATCAATAACTGCGGACACGTAACCTATCTCCCGCTGAATGACATAGAGGCAATGAAAGCCGAACTGTCAAAAGGCGATGTATGCGCCGTAATCATCGAAGGCATTCAGGGAGTGGGCGGCATACAGCTACCGACCGATGAGTTTATGCAAGCCCTGCGTGAAACCTGTACCAAATACAATACCATACTGGTTCTGGATGAAATCCAGAGCGGTTACGGACGTAGCGGCAAGTTCTTTGCCCACCAGTACAACGGCATTAAAGCCGACATCATCACCGTAGCCAAAGGTATAGGCAACGGCTTCCCGATGGCAGGCGTACTTATCAGTCCGGTGTTCACTCCTGTCTACGGACAGCTTGGAACGACTTTTGGCGGCAACCATCTGGCTTGCAGCGCAGCGCTTGCCGTATTGGATGTCATCGAGCAGGAAGAACTCGTAGCCAACGCTGCCAAAACAGGCGCATACCTGCTGGAAGAACTGAAGAAATTCCCGCAAATCAAAGAAGTGCGCGGACGCGGATTGATGATCGGTCTTGAATTTGAAGAACCTATCAAAGAACTGCGTCTGAAATTACTGAAAGAACAACATGTGTTTACGGGTGTCAGCGGTACGAACGTACTCCGCCTGTTACCGCCTCTATGCCTCGGCATGGACGAAGCGAACCTCTTCCTGGAACGTTTTAAGAAAGTACTTTGATATTTGAAGAATAATCAGCCGACAAAAGAGACGACCGAAAGAAGAATACCTTCCTGTTTCGGTCGTTTTTTATAGAAAATCCATACCTTTGCCGGAAGACAACATTTTAAATAACAAGATGATATGAAAACAGCAATTATCGGTGCAGGAAATATGGGCGGGTCTATCGCCCGCGGTTTGGCCAAAGGAACCATCATCCCGGCCAATGACATCATTGTTTCTAATCCTACGCAAAGTAAATTGGATGTACTGAAGGCAGAATTCCCGGCGTTGCAAACCACACGCGACAACCAGGAAGCCGTGACCGGAGCCGAGCTTATCATACTCGCCGTTAAACCGTGGCTGATGAAGTCCGTAGTGAGCGAACTCAAACTGAAAAGCAAACAGATACTTATCTCCGTGGCGGCCGGCATACCTTTCGAGGAGTTGGCGCACTATGTGGCAGATAAGGAAATGACTATGTTCCGCCTCATCCCCAACACCGCTATCAGCGAGATGGAGAGCATGACGCTTATCTCCAGCCGGAATGCAAGCAAAGAACAGGAACAACTGCTGCTCGACATCTTCAACCAGATGGGACTTGCCATGCTGATTCCCGAGGAAAAAATAGCGGCCGCCACCGCCATGACTTCCTGCGGTATTGCTTACGTACTGAAATATATCCAGGCCGCCATGCAAGCCGGAATAGAGATGGGCATTTACCCCAAGGACGGAATGCGCATGATAGCCCAATCGGTAAAAGGCGCCGCCGAACTGATACTGAACAACGATACGCATCCCAGTGTGGAGATTGACAAAGTATGCACTCCCGGCGGAATTACAATCAAGGGTATCAACGAGCTGGAGCACCGGGGATTCTCCTCCGCCATTATCAATGCCATAAAAGCAAGTAAATAACAGAACTAATCCACTTAATACGAACCACATGGACGAACAGATTAAACAAATCGCCGAACGCCTGCGCGGATTGCGCGACGTATTGGAGCTGACTACCGAAGACATCGCCCGCGATTGCGATATCTCGGCAGAAGAATACCGTCTTGCAGAAACGGGAGAGTTTGACATCTCCGTAAGCATGCTGCAAAAGATAGCCCGCCGTTACGGCATTGCGCTGGACGCATTGATGTTCGGCGAAGAACCGAAAATGAGCAGCTACTTCCTTACCCGTGCAGGAAAAGGAACCAGCATCGAGCGTACAAAAGCCTATAAATACCAATCACTGGCCGCCGGCTTCATGAACCGCAACGCCGATCCGTTCATCGTTACCGTAGAGCCCAAACCGGAAAACGAGCCGATACATTACAACAGCCACTCGGGACAGGAATTCAACCTCGTTCTGGAAGGCCGCATGATGCTGAGTATCGACGGCAAAGATTTAATTTTAAACGAAGGAGACAGTTTGTATTTCAACTCCAAACTGCCTCACGGCATGAAAGCGCTGGACGGAAAGAAAGTACGGTTCCTTGCTGTAATCATGTAACAACATAAATGAAGAATGAAGAACGAAGAATGAAGAACGGGGTGTATGCTTATGCCGTACATCAGGTTCTTAATACCCAATTCCCCATTCTTAATCCCTAAAGTTATGGTAGAAAGATTTTTATCGCAAACGTCCTTCACTTCTCAAGAGGACTTTATCAAGAATTTAAAGATTAACGTACCGGAGAATTTCAACTTCGGTTATGATGTAGTGGATGCCTGGGCTGCCGAACAACCCGACAAGCCCGCATTGCTCTGGACCAACGACAAGGGCGAACAAATCCAGTTCTCATTTGCCGACATGAAGCGCTATACGGACATGACGGCTTCCTATTTCCGGAGTCTCGGCATCGGGCACGGAGATATGGTAATGCTGATTCTGAAACGCCGTTATGAGTTCTGGTTCAGCATCATCGCACTGCACAAACTGGGTGCCGTCGTTATTCCCGCCACACATTTACTTACCAAGAAAGATATTGTATACCGATGCAATGCTGCAGACATCAAGATGATTGTCTGTGCAGGCGAAAGCGTCATTACCGACCATATCACCGCCGCCATGCCGGACTCTCCGAGTGTGAAGAAGCTGGTGAGTGTAGGTCCGGAGATAGCCGAAGGCTTTGAGGATTTCCACAAAGGCATAGCCGATGCCGCCCCGTTCGTAAGACCGGAACACGCCAACAGCAACGATGACATTTCCTTGATGTACTTCACCAGCGGAACCACCGGCGAGCCGAAAATGGTAGCCCACGACTTCACATATCCTTTGGGACATATCATTACCGGAAGTTTCTGGCATAATCTGCATGAAAACAGCCTGCATCTCACCATTGCCGATACAGGTTGGGGAAAAGCCGTATGGGGCAAACTGTACGGGCAGTGGATAGCCGGCGCCAACATCTTTGTATACGACCACGAGAAATTCACTCCCGCCGATATTCTGACAAAGATACAGGACTATCACGTCACCTCGCTTTGCGCGCCGCCTACCATCTTCCGGTTCCTGATTCACGAAGACCTGACGAAGTACGACCTCTCGTCATTGCAATATTGCACCATTGCCGGCGAAGCGCTGAATCCCGCCGTATTCGATACATT